>Ga0315282_10011052_pt1 | contig 14051 bp, 14 predicted proteins | sample YL17G07_20_MG_FD_203693 | JGI IMG/M metagenome (GOLD analysis project Ga0315282, IMG submission 203693) | Sediment microbial communities from Yellowstone Lake, YNP, Wyoming, USA - YL17G07_20 | ecosystem: Environmental > Aquatic > Freshwater > Lake > Sediment | place: USA: Wyoming | collected... | reverse complement strand
AGCAGGTTGATGAAAAAGTCGAAAAGACGCCTACTTTGCCGTACTGCAGCAATCGTAAGCTCCTTGTTTTCAGCCTAGGCTATATTCCTAGCAACCCGAAAAAGGGTTTTTCATCATCCTGCTAGGACACTTTCCGCTCTGTCAGTTGGTCGAGCACGGTGGCTTGCAGAGCGAGATTCCTCCCCTTCGCTTCGCTCTGGGTCGGAATGACAGGTTACCGTGGGGCCGACTGTGCTACACTCCCGATTCTGCGGAGGTCCGCATGCTAATAAGGCGATCGCGCAGTTTACATTTGTTGTTGCTGGCGCTCTTGCTGCCGCCTTCCGTGCTCCCCGCCCTGGCTTGGGAGCGCGAGCCACTTGCGGTTTTTCACCAGAGGCGGGTGCGCCTGGCGAGGGAGACCGGCGGTGACGGCGTCATCGTGCTTTTCGGTTATCGGGACACGGATGTGGCCGCCAGCGTGACGACGTTCCACCAGAACGAGAACTTCTACTACCTTAGCGGCTGGAACGAACCGGAAGCCATGATGCTGCTGGTTCCGAAGGCTGCCAAGCCTGGCGCTACATTGGAGCTCGATAAAGAAATTCTCTTCATCCCGGCGCACGACTCCCGGGCGGAGAGATGGACAGGACCGAAGCTCGGCCCGGACGATGCCGACGCCAGCGCGCGCAGCGGCTTTCCCACCGTCAAGGCGACCTCCCTGTTCCAATCAGAACTTCTGGAGGCGCTGAAAAGTTTTCCCAAAATTTATACGGAACTGACTCCTCAGCCGGAGAGCGGCGAGGATTATTTCCAGGCGGAGATTGTCTCCAAGTTGCGCAAAATGGCCCCGCTGGCGAGCCTTGCCGACGTGCGTTCCCACGTGGAGCGGCAGCGCGCGGTGAAATCCCCGGGCGAGCTCGCCCTGATCCGGAAAGCCGTAGACGCTTCGGTCGAGGCGCACTTGGCGGCCATGAAAACCGTCCGGCCAGGCCTGTGGGAGTACGAGACGGCGGCGCGCATGGAGTACGAGTTCCGGCGGCGCGGATGCGAATGGCCTGCTTACCCGCCCATTGTCGGCTCAGGTTTCTTTTCAACGGTCTTACACTACGATGCTGACGACCAACAGATGAAGGATGGCGACGTGGTGGTACTGGATGTGGCGGGCTCCTATAGCGGTTACACCGCCGACATCACACGCACCTTGCCGGTCAACGGCCGCTTTACGGCACGCCAGCGAGAGATTTACGAGATCGTTCTGGGCGCGCAGAACACCGCCCTGGCCGCCGTCAAACCCGGCATGACCTTGCGTCGCGGTAAGAACAGCCTCCACGACCTCGCCTACAATTACATCAACACCCACGGGAAAGACCTGCACGGAAACACGCTCGGCCAGTACTTCATCCACGGGCTGGGCCACTCGATCGGCCTGAACGTTCACGACCCCATGGACTACAACCTGCCTCTCGAGCCTGGCATGGTGGTCACCATGGAGCCGGGCATCTACATCTCCGAAGAGAAAATCGGGACGCGCATCGAGGACGACATCCTGATCACCAAAGATGGCTATGAACTCCTGACCAGCCGGCTGCCCCGCGCGGTGGAGGAAATTGAGAAGCTGATGGCCGGGCGGTAGCGCGGGCGCCTTCCGAGTGCGCTCCGTCAACTGACGGACCGCCCTCCAGAGAGAACATGCTTTCTTTAACACGTTTACAGATGTAAAATGAGAAGTTAGCGGTGTGCGGGGAGGATTCTGTTCGGGCGGATCAGGGCCAGCCCCCAGCCTAAGCATATGTTTGACGCATTACAAGGTCGTTTCGAGAAAGTTTTCAAATCCTTGCGCGTGCAGGGGATTCTGAACGAGGAGGTGGTGGACGAAACGCTGCGCGAGGTGCGGCTGGCTCTGCTCGAGGCGGACGTCAATCTGAAGGTAGTCAAGGCTTTGCTGGAGCGGGTTCGCGTGAAGGCGCTGGGTGAGGAGATTCGTTCGAGCCTGTCACCGGGCCAGGAAGTGGTTCGGATCGTCCGCGATGAGCTCATCGAGATTCTTGGCCGCGAGGCCTCGCTTCTTACGTTTTCTAGGGAATACCCCACGGTTTTCCTCCTGGTGGGACTTCAAGGTTCCGGCAAGACAACGACGGCGGGCAAATTGGCGCTTTGGCTTTCCAGCCGAAAGCGGCGACCCTTGTTGGTCTCCACGGACGTTTACCGTCCCGCGGCGCGCGAACAACTGGCCGTGATTGCCAAGGCCATCCAGCTTCCCTGTTTTGCCGGAGTGGGAATGAATTCGCCCATTGATTTGGCGCTGGCGGCGCGCAAGGACGCGGCGGACCGCGGGCATGATGTGCTGATCGTGGACACTGCCGGGCGTTTGCACATCGATGAAGAGATGATGCAGGAAGTCAGCAATCTGCGCACACGTCTTCGCCCCAGCGAAGTGCTCCTGGTGGCGGATGCCATGGTCGGCCAGGACGCCGTGCGCAGCGCGCAAGACTTCCACGAGCGCCTGGGAACATCCGGGGTGATCCTCACCAAGCTTGACGGGGACGCGCGCGGCGGCGCCGCGCTCTCCATCCATTACGTTACCGGCCAGCCCATCAAGTTTATCGGGGTGGGTGAGAAATACGACGCGCTGGAGGTGTTCTACCCGGACCGAATTGTGTCGCGTATCCTGGGCATGGGCGACATCCTGTCCTTGATCGAAAAGGCGGAAGAGAAGATCGATAAGCAGAAAGCGCTGGAAGTTCATCGCAAGCTACAGACCGATACTTTCACCTTAGAGGACCTTCGCGATCAGCTTCGCCAGGTGCGCGGCCTGGGGCCGATGGACCAGATGCTGGGTATGCTGCCCAAAGTGGGCATTTTCAAGAACGCTGGTAAGGCCAACGTGGACGAGAAGGAGTTGACCCACATCGAGGCGATCATCAACTCCATGACTCCTCAGGAGCGCCGCAACCACGAGATTATCAACGGGCGGCGGCGCAAGAGGATTGCGAGGGGGAGCGGCACGAGCGTCCAGCAAGTAAATCAGGTCTTGAAACAATACTTCCAAATGCGCAAAATGATGAAATCGTTCAGCCAGAACTTCCTGGGCCGGCAACTCAGCCGGCTGAAGATGCCGGCGGGGGAAAGCGGCGTGAACGTCTGAAGGATGCTTTTGAAGTCTGTCATTCCGAGCGAAGCGAGGAATCTCGCCTTGCTTCCGCATGGCAGAGCGAGATTCCTCGCTTCGCTCGGAATGACAAGCACGGCGAATTGTTCGACCGGAGAGCAAGCGGCAATTCAGCCGGTGAGAAAAGCGGCGGGGTTTCTCAGCCTGCAAAACTTGGATATCAAGGGGGACGATTGTTAAGGATACGTTTGGCTCGGACCGGAGCCAAGAAGAAGGTCAGTTACAGAATTGTGGTCATTGATGGCGCAAAGGCACGCGATGGGCGTTTCCTGGAGATAATAGGTCACTATAATCCGCGCCGGCAACCTCCGGCGTTGGTGGTTGATAAAGAACGCGCAAATTATTGGATTAGCCGGGGCGCCCAGCCTTCCGAGACGATTCAGAGCCTGCTCAAGAGGGCGCCGGAAGTCGCGAGCCAGAGTTGATGACACTTGGGCGACCGCCGGGTTCAGGCCGGCGCGAGTTGCAATCATTTGTTCTGACACAGCCTTTCTATTTGAGGATTCAATTACGAGCCGCGTGCCAGGGAGGGCCACATGAAGGAACTGATCGAAGCAATCGCAAAGGCGCTGGTGGACAATCCTGACCAAGTGTCGGTGCGGGCCGTAGAGGGTGAGCAGGTGACGGTGTTGGAACTTCGCGTACACCCTTCTGACCTGGGGAAGGTCATCGGCAAGCAAGGCCGAACCGCACGCTCCATCCGCACAATTCTCAATGCCGCGGGGATGAAGCTGAAGAAGCGATTCACCCTAGAGATTCTCGAGTAGGAGGTCCCGCGGCATCGCGACCGTAGCGGCCGCACCACCCCTTAATCCCCTCCTCAGAGAGGAGGGGGGCAATCCCCTCCCTTCTGAGGAAGGATTAAGGGGTGGTGCCGGGAGTTGCGCGTCGGGGTGGGGCAAAGTTGGCCGAGGGCGTGCCAGATCGCTTCCTTGCTGTGGCTCGCGTCGTTCGTCCACAGGGGCGGCGGGGGGAAGTCCTGGCCGAACCGCTGACGGATTTTTCCTTGCGGTTCCAGGCGCTGCGGCAGGTGTTCCTGGAGAATCCTGGAGAGACTCCTCAACCCCTCCAGGTCGAGAATGTCTGGCCCCACAAAGGCCGGGTAGTTATCAAGTTTTCGGGTATCGATTCCATCTCCGGCGCTTCCCGCTTGAAGGGCCGGCATCTACTGATTCCGGCGGAAGAGAGAATGCCGCTTCCTCCGAACTACTACTATCTCTGGGAACTCCAAGGCTGCCGGGTCGTCACGGAACGTCAGGGGAGGCTAGCGGAGGTGGGTACGGTAACAGATATCGAGCCCACGGGCGGCGTAGACGTCCTTCACGTGGCGACATCGCATGGAGAAGTTCTGATTCCCCTGGCCCAGGCCATCTGTACGAAGATTGACACGCAAGCGAAAACGATACTAATTGACCCACCCGAAGATTTGTTGGATTTGAATGCATGATCTTTGATGTTATTACTATCTTTCCGGAATTCTTCAGGAGCGTGCTGGAATACGGCGTGCTGAAGCGCGCCCGCGCCGGCGGCCAGGCCAACATCCGCTTGCACGACTTGCGCGATTTCACCGACGACCGCCATCGAACCGTGGACGACCGGCCTTTTGGGGGCGGGCCAGGGATGGTTTTCAAGCCCGAACCTGTTTTCAAAGCCGTCACCGCACTGCAAGCGGAATCGCCGGGCCAGCGTTTCCCCGTGATCCTCCTTTCCCCTCAGGGCAGGCTCTTTACTCAAGCGCTGGCGGAGGAGTTGACGCGGCAGGAGCGCCTGGTGCTGATTTGTGGCAGGTACGAGGGAGTGGATGAACGCATCGCGGAGCACCTGGCCACTGACGAGATCTCCATTGGAGACTTTGTGCTGAGTGGTGGAGAACTTCCCGCGGCGTTAATCATGGAATCAGTGGTCCGTCTTCTGCCGGGGGTTCTCGGGAATGAGGAATCTGCGTGGCAGGATTCTTTCACCGCTCCGCAAACAAGCACCCGTGAATCCCGCCACGGCCTGCTCGATTGTCCCCATTATACAAGGCCGGCGGAGTTCCAAGGCTGGAGAGTCCCGGAAGTCCTGCTTTCCGGAAATCACCAAGAGATTCGCCGCTGGCGCCGCCAGCGCGCGCTCGAGAAGACATGGCGGAGGCGGCCCGATTTATTGGCCGGCTTTCCACTAAGCGAAGAGGATCGCCGCTGGCTGGAGGCGCTCCAGGGCGAGGAGTGCCAACCGGCCTTTATTCCAAGTTCGGGAGAATAGGAATTATGAATGCGCTCGAAAAGGTTGAACAATCGCAGATGAAGCAAGACTTGCCTTCGTTCCGCTCCGGAGACACCGTGCGGGTGCACGTCAGAATCAAGGAAGGCGATAAGGAACGGATTCAGGTCTTCGAAGGCACGGTCATCGGCCAACGGCGGGCCCGGAATCACTCCACCTTCACGGTTCGCAAAATCTCCTTCGGCCAGGGGGTGGAACGCATTTTCCCCTTGCATTCACCCGTTATCGCTAAGATCGAAGTGGTTCGTTCCGGCCGGGTGCGCCGCGCCAAGCTCTACTACCTGCGCAAGCTGCGCGGCAAGGCGGCGCGTTTGCGCGAGGTGCGCACGGAACGGGAAGCCTGAGGGAAGCGTCTTGGGGGTGTGCCCTAGGGAGTCGTCGCGAAATAAGCATATCGTTGGTCGCAGTCCAACCCCCTCACCTGTCCGTCGGCTGACGGACACCCTCTCCCCCCTGGGGGAGAGGGGCCGGGGGTGAGGGGGTTTCGATTCGAGAATGGAACGGTTATGGTTCGCACCATGCCGCCCTTACGTAACTCCGCTGAATTCAAATGCACGCGAAACCTGGAGGAGCAGGCCCTCCGCGCGGGGTGGCGCCTGGTGGCGGGGTGCGACGAAGCGGGACGCGGGGCACTGCTCGGCCCACTGTATGCCGCCGCCGTCATCCTCGATCCTGCCAAACCCATCCTGGGCGTGGATGACTCCAAGAAGCTCACTCCCTGCCGACGCGAATCGCTGGCTGCGGAAATCACTGCAAGGGCTCTGGCTTTCAAGGTTGTCTCCCTTGCGGCGGCAGAGGTTGATGCCCTCAACGTTTACGAGGCATCACGGCAGGGAATGATCCGCGCCCTGTTGGCTCTCGACCCGGCTCCCGAATTCATCCTGACGGATGCCATGCCGCTCGAGGGTTGCGCCAAGACCATCGGCTTTCGGATCCCGCACCGCGCGGTGATCCACGGCGACGCGCTCTCGGTCTCCATTGCCGCCGCCTCCATCCTGGCCAAAGTGGCCCGCGACGCGCATCTCCAGGAACTCGATCGCCTGTACCCGCAGTATGGCCTGGCAAGAAATAAGGGTTACGGGACGCGAGAACACCTCGAGGCTCTCGCCATCCACGGCCCTTGCCCGGAGCACCGGAAAACCTATCAGCCTGTGAAGGATTGCCTGCTGCCGCTTTTCCCGTTTTCGGGTGCGCTGTAGCTCACTTTACCCGGCCGGTTGTCATTCCGATCCGTCAGCCGACGGAGAGGAATCTTGCTCTGCTGTGACGCGGATTGGAGCTCAAGGTGGACGAGGGCACTAGGATGAAAGAACCAGAGCGAGATTCCTCTCCGTCGGCTGACGGATCGGAATGACAATGGGAGGGCTAACACCGGCATGGCGTCGTTGTTGATTAAAGGCGGCCACGTAGTATCACCCGAGGACCAACTGGACGGCAAGCTCGACGTGCTCGTCGAGGAGGGAGTGATTCGCCAGATCGCTCCCCAAATCAGCGTGGCGGCTGGCGAAATCCTGGAGGCCGCCGGCAAAGTCGTCTCGCCGGGCTTCGTGGATATCCATGTTCACTTGCGCGAGCCCGGCGGCGAAATCTCCGAGACGCTCGAGACGGGATTGGCGGCCGCGGTGGCAGGAGGCTTTACCGCCGTCTGTCCTATGCCCAACACTAAGCCGGTCATCGACCGCCCGGAATTGGTGCAAGCCGTTATCGAGAAGGCTCAGCGAATCGGCCTGGCCCGCGTGCTTCCCTTCGCCGCCGTTTCCGTGGGAAGCCAGGGGGAATCGCTTACAGATCTTCATGGGCTGGCGGCGGCGGGCGCCGTGGCCTTTTCCGATGACGGACGGCCGGTGAAAACCGCCGGCTTATTAAAGCGTGCTTTGGAACTGGCTGGTGAGATCAATGCCCCTTTGATGGACCACTGTGAAGACCCCAGCTTGAGCGCTTCGGGAGTGATCAACGAAGGCGAGGTTTCGAGGCAGCTAAAGGTCAGAGGCATTCCCGGCGCCTCCGAGGACGTGTGCGTGGCCCGCGATCTGATCGTGGCGGAGTCTGTGGGCGCGCGCCTGCACGTCTGCCATGTATCCACCGCGCGCTCCATCGAGTTGGTGCGCCTCGGCAAGCGCCGGGGCATCCGCGTGACCTGCGAGGCCACACCCCACCATTTCACACTCACCGACCAGGCCGTGCTGGAACACGGAACGAATGCCAAAGTGAATCCCCCGCTCCGAAGCGCGCAAGATGTCGAAGCTGTTGTGGCAGGACTTCAGGACGGAACGGTTGACGCCATCGCCAGCGACCACGCTCCGCATGCGCCCGAACTCAAAGCCAAACCTCTGGGCAGCGACGCCCCCTTCGGTCTCATCGGTCTCGAGACCACGCTGGGCCTGGCGCTTACTCGACTGGTTCACACCGGCAAGATCTCCTTGTGGCATCTCGTCTCGCTTATGAGCACCAACCCGGCGCGCATCATCAACCAACCCTATGGCCGCCTAAGCGTGGGCGCCCCAGCCGACCTCACCATCTTTGATCCCCAGCTCGAGTGGGCCTACCAGACCGCCACTGGCCGCTCCAAGAGCCGCAATTCACCCTTCGATGGGTGGAAGCTGAAGGGCGCTGTCGTCGCCACTGTGGTTGGCGGAAGGGTCGTTTACCGACGCGCCTAGCCTTGGAGTGCGGCAGCGGAGCCTGCGGAGCTGCCGCCTCCGACCCTCGACCCACCGTGACCGAAGAACAGGTCAAAAGCCAAAGTGCAAAAGGCAAAACGATGTCTCCACTTATTGAAAGTGGCTGGCGCAGAGCGAAGCTCTGCGGTCTCCGCGCGGATCACAGTCCGAGAATGGCTGCCGCAGGATCCTGGCAGTGACGGACGAATCCTTCCGCCAGTTCGCATCCGCACTCGAGGCCGCGGAAGCGATTCATCTTCTCGTGGTAGGTTCCGTAAAAGCCATTCACAGGATTCTGGCTGACATGCGCATAGCAGGCAGCCCGCTTGCGGCTCTCCGTTTGGGTGATATTGACGTAGTGGGTGGGGTGGAAGTTCTGGGTCTGTCCACCCTGATCGACTTCGAAATAATAGAGCTCGAACTTCCTACCGCCGCGCAACCAGGCATCGTAAACAAGGTAAGAAACAGCCCGGTGATCACGATGACTGTCGATCGGCCAGTGAGTAAAAACTACGTCGGGTTGTTCGGCATCCAGGAGGCTTCGAAACCCCTCGTACCTGGAGGCATTCACTTCTGTGGCGCCATCAACCTGCCCGGCGAAGACCGGCTTGGCTTTTAGAATGTCGCAGGCCTTGCGGCATTCCGCGGTGCGGATGGCCGCCGCTTCCTGGGCCGACTTCCCTTCGATCCCTGCTTCACCTCGGGTCAGGTAGAGAGCGACAACCTCGTGACCTGAGTCGGAGTATCTGGCCATAGTCCCGCCGCAACCCGATTCCGGATCGTCCGGATGTCCTCCTGCAACCACCACCTTGAGTTTGTGATCTGCCGCCGCAGCCCTACCCTCCGCATTCAGAACGACCAACGGCAATCCGATCCCAAACGCCCCTGCAACCCGAACCGATCGGTCCAACATAGTTCGTCGCGTAATTTTTCGCATAGGCTTACCGCCTCCGGAAAAGGAATTCGGCGGGCATCATAGAAAACACGGGGGGGCGCGGTCAAGGCGTCTGGTGGACCCTCAACTCTCGACTGGCGCGGGGCAGCAAGGGGGGAAAGGTCTTTGGCTATATTTCGCGACGGCCTTCGATGGCCTTGAGCATAGTGAGCTCGTCGGCGAATTCGAGTTCCGAGCCGACGGGAATGCCCATGCCGATTCGCGTCACCTTCACGCCCAGGGGCTTGAGGAGTTTGGAAAGGTAAACGGCTGTGGCTTCGCCTTCCACCGTGGGGCTGGTGGCAATAATGAGCTCTTTGACCTTGCCGGATTTCAGCCGCTCGATCAGGTTCTTGAGCTTCAACTGCTCGGGACCGATGCTCTGTAGCGGCGAGAGCGCGCCGTGAAGAACGTGATATTGCCCGTGAAATTCCCGCGTCTTCTCGACCGAAACTACGTTGTAAGGCGTCTCGACCACGCAAATCACTTCCGGATCGCGGCGGGAATCCGAGCAGTATTCGCAGGGATCAGTTTCGGTGAGGTTATTGCACACGCTGCAAAGCTTGATCTTGTCTTTGACGTCGAGCACAGCCCCTGCCAGGCGCTCAGCCTCCTCGCGCGGCACGCGCTCCAGGTGGAACGCTATGCGCTGCGCCGACTTCGTGCCGATGCCAGGAAGCCGCTTCAACTCATCAATCAAGCGAGCCAAAGGCTCAGCGTAGTCCTTCATGGGAGTGCGTCTGGAAAGTAGAAAATGGAAATTGGAAATTGGAAACTGGAAAATCGAAACTCGAAACTCGATAGCGCCAACCCACTTTCGATTTTCTATTTTCCATTTTCCAGTTTCCGATTTCTGCCGCCCTCAAGTCAGGCCGGGGATGTTGAGCCCACCCGCCAGGTTTCCCATTTGGCTGGCGAGTTGCTCATCCACCTTTCGGGTTGCGTCATTCACGGCAACCAGGATGAGGTCCTGCAGCATTTCGAGGTCGCGGGAGGCAAAAAACTCCGGTTCGATGCGGACTTCACTGAGTTGCTTCTGGCCGTTCATCTTGACCGTCACCATCCCGCCCCCCGCCGAGCCTTGCACTTCCAGTTCGTCCAATTGCTTCTGGAGCTGTTCCTGAAACTGCTGGACTTGCTTCAGCATTTGCTGCATCTGTTGCAGGTTTTTCATCGCTCACTCCTGGCTGAGGTCTTGGACATCCACCAGGGCGCCATCAAACCTCTTCCGGAAAGCCTCAACCCCTGGGTCGCGCGCCGCACGCTCGCGTGCGCTGAGCCGGGGTGACTGAGCCCCGGCTCGCTCCTCTTCAAGTGTAACATAAATCCTGACGGGCTGGCCGAGCACCTGCGCGCACGCCGCCCGCAGCGACTCCTGTTGCTCGCGGGCTTTCAAGAGGTCCGCATACAAGGAATCTTTCTGGTTGAAGATAAATCGGGCTTCGCCGTTTTCGACGCGGAAGCCGGCCAAATGATCCAGGCAACTGCTGAGAAATCGCTTGGATTGGTCGAATAAAACGGTTTTGATGGAGGAGAGGCGCGCATCTTCCGCCGGCGTCGAAACGGGTGCGGCGGGTTGGACCGTTTCTGCTTCGGCTACAGGCGAGGCAGCCGGCGCGCGCGGCGGTGCAGGCGCAGCGGTCTTGGGTGGGAGCGAACGAAGGGGACCTGGGCCCTGGTTTTTGGGCGCTGCTCCCGTCGTCTTTTCGGCCGCCCCAAGCTGCCCAAGCTGCGCCAGCAATCCCTCGAGTGAGGCTAGACGCCGGGCGTGTACCAACTTCATCAGCCCGAGTTCCAAGTGAAAGCGTGGTTGAAGCGAGTAGCGCATTTCGCTTTCGGTGCGCAGCAGGAGGTTGAAGAAGCGAGCCAGATCTTCCTCGCCGAAAAGCTGGGCTAATACCGCCAGCCGCGCCCGCTCCTCGCTCGGCACCTGCACCAGGGGGCTTTCCGCGCCGCAACTCTTGGCCACCATCACGTTGCGCACGGTGCGGGTGAGTTCTGCGCAGAAATGCGCCAGCTCATAACCTTCCGTCGCCAGTTCCCCCAGCAGCTCGAGAACCCGCCGCGCATCCCCTGCGTGAACGGCCTCCAGCACGCTATTCAGCAACTGCGTGGGAACTACGCCCAGCACTTGGCGGACGCGCGTTTCCTCGAGTTGGTTTCCGCAGGAAGCGATGACCTGGTCGAGCAATGAAAGTCCGTCGCGCATGCTTCCCTCGGCAGCCTGGGTGACGGCGCTGAGGGCGCCCTCGTCGGCGTTGATCTGTTCCTGCTCGCAGACCTGCTTCAGGCGGGAGAAGATCTCCTGGTAGTCGAGCAGGCGGAAGGCGAAGTGCTGGCAGCGCGACTGGATGGTGGAGGGGAGCTTATGCGGCTCGGTAGTGGCGAGGATAAACAGGGAGCGGGGCGGAGGCTCCTCGAGGGTTCTCAGCAGCGCATTGAATGCCTCCGTGGTCAACATGTGCGCTTCGTCAATGATGAAGATCTTGTACCGGTCGCGCGCGGGAAGGTAGCGCAGAGTTTCGCGCAGTTCGCGGATTTCATCGATTCCGCGGTTGGAGGCCGCATCGATTTCCAATACGTCAATGGAATTGCCCGCCGCGATTTCCTGGCAGGAGGCGCACTCTCCGCAGGGCGTCACCGTGGGGCCTTGGACGCAGTTGAGGGCCTTGGCAAGAACGCGGGCGGTGGTGGTTTTGCCCACCCCTCGAGCGCCCGAAAAGATATATCCGTGCGCAACGCGCTCGATGAGGATGGCATTTTTCAGCGTGTCGGTGATCAGCCGTTGGCCCACTACCTCATCAAAGACCTGAGGGCGATACTTGCGGGCTATAACCTGGTAGGACATACAAAATCAGAAACTAGAAAATGGAAACTCGAAACTGGTCCCGCGCACTGGAATCGCGCAACGGCTAAGGGTGAGGCTTCGCTTTGCTATTTTCTATTTTCCAGTTTCTAATTTCAATTTTCCAGTTTCGATTTTCCAGTTTCCAATTGGGGTCAGACTTCGGGTTGATCTGCGGCACACGGAGAGGCTCGTTACCGTTGCTTCCTTCCGGACCTGGCGGGGTTCGCGAACATCCGTCGCACAGAGCCCGAAGTCTGACAAGCCCGGTGCTCTGGTTTCTTCCTGAGCAGATTCACCGAACCATAAAATGGTAACATGCGCGGCGGCAGGCCGTCGATCTTTTTGGTGCAGGTGTCAGGTCTCAGGTTCCAGGTGTCAGGTTTTAGGTGCAGTGAAAAAGGATGGGAAATTGAAGCACCGACTTCACCCTTCCGACCTCTGGCTTCTGACTCCTGACCCCTGACTTCTGAGTCCTTGTTTGTTCTTCAACTCCTCGAGCTCTTTACGGAGGTGAGCCTGCCGCCGGGAGAGACTCCAGGCGTAGAGAAAGAAGATGGCCCAGAGGGCCGAGAAAGCCAGGAACAGGTATTTGTTGGGCACGTTAGTCCTCCGCGGCCCGAACCGACGAGGCGCGCCGAATGACGCTTAACTGTCGCCGCGCCTCGGCCAGCCACAAACGCTGCCGCAACAAGTAGGTAAAGAGGCACAAGAATGCCCCCCAGGTGACCAGCAGCGCAACCCACATGTGCGGGTCAAGGCCCGAACCCTCCCCACCCGCCACGACCGGTTGCGGGTGCTGAGTCCTCCACCAGCGAATCGCCATATAGTCGATTGGGACATCCACAAATCCGATAATACCGACAACGGCCGCAAGGGTTTCAGCCCGCCCCGGACTCGACACGTAACGGCGCAACATCAGGTAGGAGACAAAGAGCAGCCAGAGCACGAAAGTCAAAGTCAGCCGAGCGTCCCACGTCCACCAGATCCCCCACACGGGTTTAGCCCAAAGAGGTCCCGTCACCAGCACCGCGGAGCAGAAGACAAACCCGACTTCGCCCCCCGCCTGCGCGAGATGGTCCGCCCCAGGGGAGTGTTTCCACAGATAGCCGACGCTCCCTAAAAAGACAAGAAAGTAGCCGAGGAAAGCCGTCCAGGCCGAGGAAACATGGATATAGAAAATCCGCTGCACTTCGCCCATGGTAGCTTCCTGCGGCGCGTAAAGAAACACCATATAAAGGGCAACAAGGAACCAGGCGAGCGTAACGAGAAGATGGGCTGTGGGAGAAAGGATTTTGCTCATAAAAAGTTGTCAGTAGTCAGTCGTCAGTTGTCCGTTGTCAGTTGTCCGCTGAGCCAGAATCTTCATTGGCGCCGAGCAGGGGATGCGAACGCGTCTCCCGCCACTCATTCGCGCAACGAACCACGGACAACTGACAACGGACGACTGACAACGGCTTATTCCTCCAAAACATACTCGAACAACAGGTACGACAGCACAGTGAAAATCACCGCGATGCCCCCCGCGAGCTTAACCCAGCTCAGGTAATCTGAGGGTGGGTCCCCTTTGAGCGCTCCCGTGGAAGCTTCGATACCGGCGATCAAGACCGGGACGGCAACAGGAAACTGCAACACCGGCAACATCACCTCGCGCATGTGGGTGTTGGCGGCGATGGCTCCGAACGTTGTGCCCACGGCGACGTAGCCCACCGTGCCAAGGAACGTGATTAATGTAAACCACCCGAGCGAAGGCAGAAAGGAGAAGTTATACCAAAGAGCGGCGGCGAAAACGATAACGCACTCGGCGATGCCCAGGAGGAGCAAGTTAGCAAGCATTTTCCCCAGGTAGATCAAACCGGGATCGACCGGCGCCGCCGCCATCCCTTCCAGGCAGGCATTCTCACGTTCCACTGCAAAGGACCGGTTGAAACAGAGCACGCCGGCAAAGGCAAACGCAATCCACAATAGGCCGGGTAGCAGGCGCAGCGATTCTTCCCGTCCTGACTCGAAGGCAAAGTTAAACAGGAAAACTACCAGGATGCCAAAGACACACATCGAAGCCAGCGCCTCCCGATTGCGCCACTCCACCCGAAGGTCCTTCACGAAAATGGCCGAGATGATCTTGAGAGTTTGCACGGGCGTCGGGGTAATGAGTCAGAAGCCAGAAGTCAGGAGTCAGAAGGTGGGGGAAGTCAGAAT
>Ga0315282_10011051_pt1 | contig 14052 bp, 10 predicted proteins | sample YL17G07_20_MG_FD_203693 | JGI IMG/M metagenome (GOLD analysis project Ga0315282, IMG submission 203693) | Sediment microbial communities from Yellowstone Lake, YNP, Wyoming, USA - YL17G07_20 | ecosystem: Environmental > Aquatic > Freshwater > Lake > Sediment | place: USA: Wyoming | collected... | reverse complement strand
GGCAATCTTCAATTCTTGACATAGAGGGTTTTCCACGTGCTTTTGAGATCGCCTACTTCAGTCAATCCACACTATCGCAACTTCAAAATAACCTCTTACAAACTCTTGGTTACTTTGGGATTCTGCAGATTAATGATGGGGTTCTCCAACATGACCTTTCTCCACACGGTTCGGATTTGATTCCTGACAATATATATGAGAATATAACCAAATAGTTCGATCGGTTATCATGCAAGATAAAGAGAATCGCGCAGAGCCACTGAAGCCATTGTTTGAGCCAAGAGCTGTCGCTGTAATTGGGGCATCATCGAAGAAGACGAAGATCGGGCACCAGGTTCTTCGAAACATAATTGAAGGGCAGTTTGCAGGGCCGATCTATCCCATCAATCCTAATGAAGAAACCATCCTAGGGTTGCAGGTTTACAACTCGATTCTTGACGTTCCTAGTGTTGTAGATGCCTGTATCATTGCGGTTCCTCCAATCATCGTTCCGCAAGTGCTTATGGAATGCGGAAGCAAGAGCGTCAAGGGAGCCGTAATCATTTCTGCCGGTTTTAGTGAGATCGGAAATCTCGAGCTTGAGAAACAAGTTGTGGAGAGTGCTTCGAAGAGTGGGATTCGCGTAATCGGGCCGAACTGTGCTGGAATCATCAATACAGAAAACGAATTATATGCAACGATTGAGTCGAGGATAGCTCCTGGATCCATAGCTTTCATAACGCAAAGTGGCGCTCTCGGAGGAGCAGCGCTAGCTTGGGCACGACAAGAAAAAATCGGCTTTAGCAAATTTGTAAGCTACGGAAATCGCTGCGATGTTGACGAAGCGGACCTTCTTGACTATCTCATGGAAGACCAACAGACCAAGGTCATTGCTGCATACATAGAGGGGTTGCGAAATGGAAGGCGATTTGTCGAAACTGCAAAACGAGTCAGTGTGAGAAAGCCGATATTAGCCATTAAGAGCGGCTACTCAAGTGAAGGCATGCGAGCCACACTGTCACATACGGGTGCGATGGCAGGTTCTGACAAGGTCTATGACGGGGCCTTTCGTCAATCCGGAATCATTAGAGCCGAAGATATCGAAGACCTATTCGACATGGCAAAGGTACTTTCCATGCAACCTCCGTCCAGCGGGGATAGAACGGTGGTTGTAACAAATTCCGGTGGTCCTGGAGTAATGATGGTTGACGCGTTGGCGAAATTGGGTCTTGAGGTTCCTGAACCTTCAACCGAGGTTAAAGACAAACTTAGTTTTCTTCCAGAAATATGTAGCAGGAAGAATCCAATCGACGTGACGGCACAAGGAGATCCAGAGCAATACAACAAGGTTCTTCAGATAGCCCAAGATTCAGATGACTTCGATACTCTGATAGCTCTATTCGTCCCCCCTGCCTACGTGAAATCTGAATCCGTAAGTGAAGTGGTCCTTGAGGTAAGCCGAGCTGGGTCAAAGCCTATTGTAGCATGTTGGATGTCTGGAGATTTGGTCACGGAAGGAGTAAACATATTAGAAAGCGGAGGCGTTCCGAACTTTCCTACGCCCGCGCGTACTGCGAAAGCGGTTTGGGCGTTACTCCAAAGAGGGAGATACCTCGCCCAGCAACATGGTCTAACCTCCGGTGAACAAGCAGAATAGAAAAGTGATTTTACCTATGGAAGCTCATGTATCGCAGCGACTCAAGTCTGTTAGGGGTTCAGCAATACGCAAACTAATTGAGCTCGCCTCTAAATCAAAAGATGCCATTCATCTTGAACAAGGTGAGCCCAGCTTCACAACGCCTGACCACATCGTTGAAGCTTCAATCAAGGCAATGAAAGAGGGTTTCACACATTACGGGCCCACTCCGGGATTGCCTGAGCTGAGGGAAGCCATTGCCGAGAAACTGACAAAAGAGAACCGAATACAAGTCAACGGTCCCGAAGAGGTCTTGATAGTCTCAGGGACACAAGAAGCCATGTTCTTGGCAGCGCTAGCTTTCTTAGAACCCGGCGATGAGTCCCTGATCCTAGACCCCTATTATCCCGCGTACGTCGAGGAAACTTTGATCGCTCAGGCAAAGCCGGTGACGGTTCCCCTGAACGAGAAAGATGACTATCGAATCGACGCTGAGCATCTTCAGAGACATGTTACTTCCAAGACAAGGATGGTATGGTTGAACAGCCCAGCCAACCCGACCGGGAACGTTTTTTCAAAGAGAGACCTAGAGGCAGTAACTGAAGTCGCACAAAGAAACAACCTCTTGGTTTTTGCCGATGAGATCTATGAGAAAATTGTCTACGATGGGGTCGAACATGTAAGCATCGGATCCTTGCCCGGAATGGAGGACCGTGTCATAACGGCCAATGGCTTTTCCAAGAGTTACGCTATGGCTGGTTGGCGCATAGGATATGTCGCTGCCCAGAAAGAACTATTGGATCAGATGAGTAAACTTCACTATTACATAGTTCTCTGTCCAAGTACCATTGCACAGAAAGCAGCTCTTGCCGCGCTGACTGGCCCTCAAGAATGCGTTCGAGATATGGTTCGAGAATATGGTCAGAGAAGAGCCACGGTTCTGGAGGCGTTAGGAGAAATTGAAGGAATCTCTTGCGTTTCACCCAAGGGAGCATTCTATGTCTTTCCCAATATCTCCAAGTTCAGCAAAAACGATGACGCTGTGGCGAAAACACTGGTCAAGAAATTCGGCGTGGCAACCGTCCCAGGATCAGGGTTCGGAAGAGGAGGTGTAGGACATATAAGAATATCTTTCTCCGCTCCTGTGACAGAAATCAAGAAGGGAATGGATCGATTCCAGAAGGGACTACGGCAACTCGTCCCTCGCAGTGTCTCTAAGACTTCGATGTAGTATTCCAGCTGTTCGAGTCAAATCCATGGTATTGGATTATATCTCTATTATGTTTCATAAGGGTGCTAGTAATAGCATGCTAGCAGTTCAAGTCGGATGTGCTTGTTGATATACGTCTTCGCGATAGCTATGAAGTGCGCTATCTGATGGTACATTATCTATCTTCTTCTTTCGAATGCATTCTTGTTCAACTATTAGAGTTCAGTACGACCTTTCTGCTCCAGGTCGTACGCAATCTTCATACCCCACTGAATGGGCTCAGGGTCTATCTGAATGTCGACGACTGCTGGGATACCCTTTTCGTTCGCTCGAAGCGCTTCTTCAACCGCTGGGATTACCTCGTTGGGCTTGACCACACGCTGCCCGTGACAGTGGAATCCTTTGGCAACGACGGCAAAGTCCGGCCCCTTAACAAAAATCGTGCCCACATATCTCTTGTTATGGTATAGAGTCTGCGGGTGTTTCACAAAACCCCATTGGCTGTCATTCAAGACACACCAAGTACATGCAGTTCCGTACTCGGCAGCTGTCGCCAATTCCTGAATATGCATAGAGAATGCTCCGTCTCCGACAAGTCCAACAACTCTCTTGTTGGGCATCAACAACTTAGTCACTATGCCTGAAGGAATTGCCATTCCCAGCCCCCCTCCCAACAAGGGAATCCATTTTCGCCAATCATTCAATTTCGCCAAGGAGATGGCCCACAGCGCGTTTATGCTTGCGTCGCATATCAAGTATGCATCATCAACTATGGTCAGAATATCCCGTATGGCCCTTGCAGGGTGAATTGGCACTTTGTTTGAACTCAATTCGCCTTCCACGGTCGCATTCCATTCTTCCAGCATATGGAGGTATCTCGTCGGACGTTCATCATCGAATCGTGGCCTAATAGGTAAGCTCTCCAGCGCTGCTTGTATTCTGCTAATCGCGGCTGGAACGCTTGCAATTAGCGGGATTTCGACAGGAAACCATCTTCCCACAACGCTGGGGTCTTGACCTATCTGAATCATTTTGCAGTCTCGAGGCCAAGTCCCGGGCACCCATCCCGTTGTCTCGTTAACAAACACAGAAAACCAGTCGAGTGCACTGCCAGCGTTCAACACTACATCCGCCTCCTCGAACAGCTTTTGGGAAGGTGTTGTGAAACCAAAGCCTATCGCTCCGGCGTAGAGTGGATGGTTCTCGGGGAAGATGCCTTTCACGTTTGCATCTCCAAGAACAGGGATTCGATATCTTTCAGCAAGGCTTACTAGTTGTTCCGTCGCTCCGATGGCTTCTCCTCCTACGAGTATTACAGGCCGTTCGGCTTCTGCAACTAGCCGGGCTGCGCGTGCAATCTGTTCGAGGTCGGGTTCGAGCATAACTTTCCTTAGCTCTCGATAGTTTGAAGGGCAATAATCAGGAATCTCTGCTGTTCCACTCACTGCGTCTGTGGTGATACTCACGAAGACCTGACCGGGTTTTTGCGTTGTCATCAAGAATGCTTTTCGTAGGATCGCAGGAATCCGCTCGGGCCGGTCTATGCGTACACTCCACTTTGCTGTGTGTCTGAAAATCTCATGACTCGGAACGTCGATGAATATCTCCGCGGTTCCCGCAAGCTTGGTACTAGCAGCGGATGAGATCATAATCATCGGCATAGGTAGATCCACTGAAGGAAGAGACGGGCTCATAAGATTGATTGCACCAGGCCCACCGATGCCTACGCACACTCCAGGGTCCCCGGTTAGGTAGCCGTGGGTTGCGGCCATGAAAGAGGCCGCGCCTTCATGTCTCACGCCAATGAATCTTGTTTCCTGCTCATCGTAGAACGGGTCAAGAAGCGAGATAAGCGAGTTGCCGACAACACCGAATACATACTTCACACCTTCAACTTTCAAAGCCTGAACAAAAGCATCGCTACCCCTTGCTAACCTAGTTCTCTTCATTTCTTTTACAGACCTTCTTGGTCAATCTGCATCAAGTCCTAGGCTGTAGTGAGTTCAACTATACGAGCGTTTTGTTTACTTATCGGTTCAAATAGTAACCTAAGTACGTCCACATTTGCATCTTTCCACCGTTGCATAGCATTCAACTTAAGGATGGTTTTCGAACACTTGAGGCGAACCATTACTTCTGATGACATATTCAAACTGAGCAAATGTAAGACTTATTTCGTTACGAGCGGTATCTATCAAGCATGAAGATAACCGATGTTAAGACGCATGTAGTGTATGTTCCTTTTGAAGCGCCGATTCGGTGGGCTCTGGGTGTGCAGAGAGGCACAACAAGAACCATAGCAGAAGTCTTCACAGATGAGGGAGTGTCCGGCCTTGGCGAGACGATCGGGTCAACTCCTAGAGTCGTCATTGAAGACAATGTTCGACCAGCTATTGTTGGAGAGGACCCGTTCAATATCGAACACATAATCATGAAAAGTCTTTGGAATAGTCCTTGGGTAGGTATTAACAAGCCGTACGCCCTTCCGGGGGCAGCAGTAGAAGTGGCGTGCTGGGATATAATTGGGAAGAAAACTGGTCGCCCAATATGCGATTTGATAGGGGGGAGGTACAGGAATACAGTGGAGCACGTCGGCTACGTATTCCCACGATACGTTGGATCTTCTCGAAAAGGAGGCGAATCAACGCCAGATGCTATCTCCGAATACTGTTCTAACATAATCGAAAAACATGGTTTCAAAACACTTGAGATGAAGGTTGGGATCTTTCCGCCGGAACAAGATGTAAGAATTGTGAAAGCAATTAGAGAACGAGTTGGCTACGATGCTAAGCTGAGAATTGATGCGAACAGCGTTTGGAGCACTCAGACAGCAATTTCAACGCTGAAAGCCTTGGAAAAGTATGAAATAACCAATGTGGAAGACCCAACAAAAGATCTCGAATCAATGGCCATTGTCAGAAAGACCGTAAACATACCTTTTTCGACGCATTCACTTAACATTACTGAGGTTGCAAGACTAGGAGCTGCCGACGCCATAGTAGGAGACGTACATGATAGCGGAGTCTTGGGTGGAGGTATACTACCGCTCAAGAAGCTGATAGCATCTGTCCAATCGTTGGGACTCGATTTCTGGTTGCACAGCAGCAATGAGCTAGGCATTTCCATGGCTGCAGTTTGTCACGTAATTTCTTCCACACCCGTCATAACTCTTCCAAGTCAAGGGCTCCGGATACACCTGGCTGACGACGTCATCAAGGGTGCTAATAGTATATTCCAATACGATAACGGATGTATTCAAGTGCCTAAGGGACCTGGCCTTGGAGTGGAAGTCGACGATGACAAAATCGAGAAGTACACGGAACTCCACAAGGACATGCAAAACAAAGGAGAAGCAGCTGATTCCTACTTCGGTGATATCACGCAAACTGACTGGAGGCCTCCTTACTGGTAGTCATTAAGAACCGCTGGTTTTTCGGGGAACAGGCCTGCGAAAGGCTTTAACTGTCGGGCAGGCAGCATCTCCTATATCCATGATGCCTTTACCGAAAACCGACCTCATCACTGCCTGTAATTTCAGTGCGGTTAAGCATTGGTAAGTCTTGAAAGTGAGTAACTTATAGCTTCCTTCGGGTCTCTCGAAATAGATTCGGCTCGAAAATCTGAACATCACGAATGTAGGACTTGAACGGTGCCGTATAAGCAGGTGAAATTTAATTGGATCGAGCGAATTTTCACTTCATAACTTCGGTGAATCAAGTCAATTGACACCTCGAAATCGCTTTTTGTTCCTCTTGGTAGTGCTTCTCTCCGGATTAACTTGGTCGGCGATGAAGGTGGGGCTAACATTTGTGTCGCCTATGAATTTCTTGCGACAACGCTTCTTGTTCTCAGCTGCTGCTCTGTCTCCCATGGTTCTTCTGACATTACGAAAGTTTCCAAGAGATCGCAACACTCTAAGTAAGCTTCTCGTTTTTTCTTTGATTAATGTCCTAAGCTTTCCCCCGACACTTCTTGGATTAGTGAATGAGGAGTCAGGTATAGCATCTGTGCTTGCTTATACATACCCGCTCTTCGTATTTGGTTTGGCTATTCCCTTTCTAAAAGAAAGAGTAAGCTCATGTAGAGTTCTAGGTGTGATGACGGGATTTGTCGGAGTTGTGATTCTCTCTTTTGAAGCATTAGGCTCTTTCATGCTTGGCGCTATCGGCATGTTGATTCTAGGCTCTTTCTTATGGGCTGCCGCAAATGTCTATTACAAAAAATACTTGAGTCAAACAGATCCGTTGACCGCTAATTTTCTCTCGTTACTTGTCGGAGCTATCCTACTTTCTGTGTTTGGTGCAATTACTGGTGACTATCCTTTTCCAATTAATGTAACGTACATTGTCATGATCCTGTACGCATCTGTTGTAACATTATCTGTGGCAGAGACAATTTGGTTCGGTCTTCTTCGATCGGAAGATGCAACTGTGCTTGCTGGTTCCAGTTTTCTCGTTCCTTTGGCTGCTTTGTTTTTTGGATGGAAACTGCTTGCAGAAGGTATTAATGTAGAATCGGTATTAGGGTCAGCATTGGTTCTAGTAGGCGTATACTTGGTCAACGTGAAGTAGAGACCTCTCCTTTGATCATAAGAGAAGTCTGTAAATTCATCTGCACACACAAGAACTTTGTTCCTCTGCGGGCAAAATAACAATCATAATGTGATACAAGTGGCGACAAAGAGTAACTGTGAGTAGTCGAGTTTGCTCCACTTTTTTTGGCATCAAACTCGGAGGCAAGAACAGAAATAGAATTCTAACCGGAGGTTAGCTGATAGCTCAGGATCTTTCTATCGGCCAGATTGACTAATGCGCCTCTTAGAATGCCTTGTGAATACTCCGAGCCAGGATTTATGATCATGGTCTTTCCTATCTTGGCCGTTCCCCTGGATTCATGAATGTGTCCCGTCAACATTATTAGGGGTTGTAGCTCTTGCACTACTTTTCTAATTGAACTGCTGCCAACAGCCGCAAAGACCTGCTGCGCACCTCGAACGAGAGGTTTCGGAGGATGTACTGAAGTGTCGAGAAGCGGTGCATCATCAAGTCCGCTGTCTTTAGGGGGTATGTGAAAGTTGAAGATGCTGTTCTCTACAGTCTTGATCTGAGAAACCAGTTTCTCAACGCGTTGTCCAAGTTCTTCCTCGCTGGAACAGTCTCTCGGGGCCTTCCAAGGTGTTGGGTTTCCCCATCCCAGACTTGCCATCTCATGAGTTTCATCGATGTATAGGACCTTGTTGTCTGGATTCTTCACATGTTCGGTGTCTTTGAACGCGTCTATAACCTCCTGATGATCATCGTTTCCTCCTGTAATGTAGCAGACTGTATCAGTCTCTTTCAATCGTTCCTCTGCCATCTTCACCCATCTCAGGAAGGTGTCACGCATGATTTCACGAAAGAGCTTGTCTAACTTCACCTTGTCCGTCTGAAGCTCTTCTATCTCTTTGGGTGTTGAATAGTAGGCGTAGTACCCACTGTCCCTGATATTTTCCTCAATTCGTCGCGCTTCTTCATCAGTCTTGGCCACAAGTTCTCGCCCAACAAAATCGCATCGATAAGATTCATCTGATTGTCTTATTATCGGGACAATCATCTTGCCAGTAACATCCCCGCCGAGGATAAGTATGTTTGCCTTATAGATCTTGGAAGCACTGAGAAACTTTTTGAAGCATAGCTCTGACCCGTGAACGTCTGTCGCATAGAATATTCTGGTGAATGCTTTCTCAGGCATTAATAGACTGGTACCTCTCCAACTTTCTTCGCTGACATACACCTAGGTTATCTCACCTTTGACATCTCTTGACTATTTCATTCAATTTTTCCGAGACTTGATTCTCCAATGGGGTAGGTTGATGCGTTTTGAGAATGCGTTTGGCCTCTTCCGAGGCTTTTTCGAAAGAGTCTTTTGAACCAGTCTTCTTCCAATTCTTCCATGAACTTCGTTCGAAGAGCTTAGGGATTATATGTTCAGAAGCATAGAAATCTACAGTATGTTTCTTGGATAGAAACTCCCCCCCCGGCCCTGATTGGTTGATCAGATCGAGAGCTATTCTTTCTTCATCGACTTGTATTCCTCGGAGAAAGCGGCCAACCAAGCCAAGTATCTCATTGTCTATTACTAGCATTTCGTAGGCCATTGTGTCATCATTGTCCATCAATCCGATTAGCACAAGATCAGCTCCAGCTAGTGCGATCGGAAGAATGTTTAGCATGTCCTCGATTCCCATCTGTGCGTCCAAGACCTTTGCATTTACGCCAGACCATCCCAGAGCTGGGAGTCGATAATATCTTGCTATTTGCATCAGGGCTGTTTGTACTAGAGTAGCTTCAACTGATGCAGGTAGATGGATCCCTTCTTTCATGTTGGGAGTAGTTCCATACGGCCCGAATATTATTGGAGTCTTGGGATTGATCAGTTGAGCGAGGACAAGATAGCTAAGTGCCTCTGCGTTGCTTTGAGCAATGGTTGCAGCCAGAGTTATGGGAGAAGTAAAACCGGTTATGGGGTGATTTGTGATCTGAACGGGCAAGCCTCTCTTTGCATATGCAATGAGGTTCTTGGTCTGAGGTACGCTATGCTGTAGTGGGCTAACCGGCTCTGCCATAGCACTGATAATCGGCTTTTTTCTTAACTCCTCACCTCCTCCCACCACTGTTTCGGCCATTTCGATTACGTTTTCTACGTGAGCCTCGCTGAAACAAGCTATTGGGCCTACGTGCTTGCCCGTATTTCTCAGCGCAGCCTCAGCCGCGTGAACGTCTATATCTTGCTCAGGAACGTCATTGGGAACAACTTGAGGAATGAGCATACAATGCATATTTTCCAACGCGTCTATGAGTCGCGTCAGGTTCACGATGTCTAGCTTTGTAGCATCTCTATGCTGATGTGTTTCCAAGTCGAAAACATGCTGACCGGTTCCGCAGACTCCTCCATAGAATTGACCGTTGCCCACAGTGAAGTCATGTTTTCTATCTCTCCCGCAAAGCGTCACTGAGCTTGGTGCCTTGTTGAGCGATTCTTTCACTAGGTACTGTGGAATCTTCACCACTTTGTTCTCCTGAACATCGCAGCCAGCTTTCTTGAATGTACTAACTGCTTCAGGCTCATAGACCAATACACCCGTTCTCTCTAGAACCCCTAGTGAGGAGACATGTATTCTTTGGAGTTCATCCAAACTCAGGGGTTGGAGATAGTTGCCTTTGAGTCCGATCTTGGTGAATCCTTTCAACACCAGCCACATTTTCTCCTATTCAGAGTGCAACATATATATGTTTGAATTCAAAATGTCAACCAAATGCAACATCAAGATATACTTGAAGAAGCCAGAAGAATCTTAGGAACAGCAGAGGATAGAGGAGTAACTCTGAGACTGCTGGGAGGTGTCGCCATCCAGCTTCGTTGCCCCAGCGCAAAGCACAGAGCTTTGACAAGAAAAGTTCCTGATATTGATTTTATAGGTCTTGAGAATCAATCAAAAGGTATCAAAAAAATATTGCTAGACCTTGGTTACGTTGCAGCCGAGAGATTTAACGCCTTGCATGGGAAGAAGAGGCTGCTCTTCAACGACGCTAAGAATAACAGACAGGTAGACATTTTTCTGGACAGATTCGAGATGTGCCATAAGTTTGATTTTCGTCACCGTCTCGCGATCGACCGGGATACGCTCCCCGTAGCAGACTTGCTAATCACGAAGCTTCAGATAATAAAGTTGAATGAGAAAGACTACAAGGATATTCTGTGTCTCCTAAAAGACTATGAAACAGGCAAATCAGATACTCAGGGTCAGATGAACTACCAGTATATCGCAGCTCTCTGCTCAAAAGACTGGGGCCTCTGGAGAACGTTTACAATGAATCTTGAGAGAGTATTGTCTTCCTTGGATGACTATGATTTGGGCGAAGATGGAAAGGCCCTCATTAGATCGAGGATTAAGAAATTGTTGGAAATGATTGAAGCGGAACCTAAATCTTTGGGCTGGAAAGCTAGAAGCAAGATGGGCGAGAAAATTCCTTGGTACGATGAACCAGCAACCCCGACCAAAATTACTTTTGATTAGAAATCGCCAGATTTTTGGTTAGGGTTAGGTGTCTTGAATGAACGCAACCTCAAACCCACATTTTAGAGCTCGAAACAAAAAAAGCATGTACACGTAGACTGTATCTCGCCAATGAGTCCTAGATCTGCATGTTGTAATGCGCTCGTCGTAGGGTCTATAAGTTCTCAACTTGTATCGAAAGCTTCCAAAAAGAGGTCATTCCGTAAAAATAACAACGTCGACCTAGCGTCGCCTGTTCTCTCTGCTAACTCACCAGCATTTGCGACGTATCTAAGGATGTCAAGGTAATGCAAAGGCTAGTGAGTTAGCAATACGTTCTTATGTGGCACTAGAAGCAAAAAAAGGCGACCGACGCAGATTGTAATGGTGAACCAAATAAACATAGAGTTTCAGAAGGGCGGCAAATTCATTGCAGACATGTTTGAGGACGTGGCCCCAAAGATTTGCAAAGCGGTTTGGGATGCTCTCCCCATAGTGTCAGACGCTCAGCACGCCCAATACTCAGGGCAACTCATTTTCTTCTTTACACCAACAATAAAATTTGATGAAACAGAGAATCCAAAGTGGATGGGCTTATTCCCAGGTGACTTGGGATTCAACCCACACTCCTTGCATAAGCTTCACTTGCCTCCCTCTAACTTTCCGCATGAGGTATCGATAGTTTATGGTGGTTGTCTACCAGCGGACTGGTGCGGTCCAAGTCCGGTCAACAATTTTGGTAGGATCGTCTATGGCGATCTCAATGAACTCACAGAGATCGGAAAACGTAACAGAAGAGAAGGATTTGAAAAGATAACAATAAATAGAAAACAATGAGTAGTGGTATCGAGTTTTTCATCTTGTTCCTCAACCTCTCTGTTGTTAATGATTCATTCCAGCAGTTGGCATACATCATTTAGAAGTATCATCCTTTATCCTATACAGAGAGCAGATCAGACGCAACGCTATCGTACCCCTCGTCCCAATTCTGGGATTTGGATCGTGACCGAAAAGAGCTTAAAGATTGAAGATCAAAAGAGGTTGCAGGATACTGGAGTGATTGACATGGCAAAAGACCGGGTAATAGCCATACTTGGGGCTGGCGCAGCAGGTCTCACAACAGCAGCGGATTTGGCAAACAAAGGTCACGAGATTCGTGTGTATGACTTACTCCGATTCAAGAAATCTATCGATGAAGTTCAAAAGCGTGGCGGAATAAGAATTAGCGGAGAGCTGCGCGGATTCAAGTCCATATTGGCCACTACTGACATAGGGGAAGCTGTGGATGATGCGGACATAGTAATGCTAACGGCGAGGGCCTTCAGTCACGAGCAATTTTTCAAAGAAGTAATACCTCATATGAAGACAGATCAGGTCTTTGTCAACTGGACATCGTACTTCTCGAGCCTTAGGTTTGCCAATTTGCTTATGGAGGCGGGATTGTACAGACGCGTCATATTAGGCGAGGGACAAATATTCCCATACTTGTGTGAGAAGACAGGGCCTGCAAGTGTGCGTCTGCTGGCGAGAAAGAACTTTCTGCATATCGCAGCGATGCCTAGCGAGGACACGCCTAGGATGTTTCGTCTACTCAAAGAAATGTATCCAGAGTGCCACGAAGCCCAGAATGTCTTGGAAACAAGTCTTTGTAACGGAAATCTGCTTTACCATGTGCCTATTGTTGTGCTGAATGCTGGATACTGGGAGCAAACGGACGGAGATTTTGCGTTCTACGGGTTTGGGGTTACACCCGTGGTGGGGAAAGTGATGGATGCTCTGGATAGGGAAAGAATGGAGGTTGGTGCATCCTTAGGGATGAGTTTTGTACCGGAGGTCGAGTATGCTGTCAAGCAGTACGGTAGATATGGCGCGACCGGACAAACAATGTATGAGGTGACTCACACTATGAAGTCGCATTCGACGTGGAAGATGAAAAAGGGACCGATAAGAGATATGATGACAAACACGGAGATTGGGGAAGACACTTTGTATGGTTTGGTTCCTTTGGCGTCATTTGGCGACGCCCTAAACGTTCCTACTCCGACTGCTGATTCACTGATTCAACTAGTAAATGTCATGTGGAACTGTGACGCTTTTAGAGATGGATTAACGCTTGAGAAACTAGACATGAGTGGACTCACGGCAGAACAAATGATGGATTATGTGAGGACAGGAAATAGGCAACGGAGCTGATAAGCAACTATCGAGCTGGCGGTCGAATACTCGCAACTTGTGGAACTGAACATCTTGTAATCTAAGGTAAAGTGGGGGCAACGAAAGGACGATTAGACTCTCTCGAAGATTGCTAAACATCTTTGGAACTAATCATGGTTTGAATTCTGTGGAGCGCACCAAGGAAGTTACGGAAAGATATCCAAAAATGGTATGTGTTTAGCTGTTTTGCCATTTGAGGCTTAGGTTGTTCGCTAGCATCTTCGATGGGTCTAGTTCCTGCTGTTTCCATGTGGCCAGCAGGGTTGTTATGGTTTCATGTATGAATGTGCCTTTCTGGTTGCGGAGGGTGCCGATGATCTTTCTCTGGACGACGTGTTCTCTGAGGGCTCGTTCAGCCCTGTTGTTGGTGGGCTCGACCCCGGGTGTGGTGAGGAAGGTGAACCAGTGGTCGATGCCGTTCCGTATCTTCGCAGCGAACCTTCTCGCTTCGTTGGTCTTGTAGGGTCTCCCCGTCCAGTTGGTCATTATCCTCTTTGCGTCCTCAACCGTTCTCGTCATCTCCTCCGGTGGAGGTCTGTCGCCCAGTTTTGTGTTGAGGCGGCTGTAGAGTTGGTGCAATGCTTCTGAGAGAGGTTTGGCCTCATCTACTCGTTCTGCGAGGTATCTTGCCTCTCTCAGGAGGTGGGCCCAGCATCGCTGGATGCGGCTTGTGAAGTTGGGGTAGGATTTCCAGCCGTCGCAGACCAGGGTGCCTTTATAGTCCTCTCCTAGGATTTCCTTCAAGACCTTCTTGCCTCTGCTCTTCCTGACGGTGATGAGGGTTTCATTGTCGGTTGTGAAGGCCCATGTCCAGTACTGTCCACCGTCAACCTTTATGCCTGTCTCATCCGTGTAGACAACGTCTGCAGCTCGTATCCTCTGGAGGATTTTCTCATACTCAGGCCTCAGCCATGTGGAGGCGCGTCTAAGAACCTCGAGCACTGTTGACGGTGTAATGGTGAGGTTCTGTCTCTCCAG
>Ga0315282_10011050_pt1 | contig 14053 bp, 9 predicted proteins | sample YL17G07_20_MG_FD_203693 | JGI IMG/M metagenome (GOLD analysis project Ga0315282, IMG submission 203693) | Sediment microbial communities from Yellowstone Lake, YNP, Wyoming, USA - YL17G07_20 | ecosystem: Environmental > Aquatic > Freshwater > Lake > Sediment | place: USA: Wyoming | collected... | reverse complement strand
GAAATTTAAGATTCCAGTGCGAGCAGGAACTAAAGGCAAAACTTTTAAACTTAAGGCAGCTTTATTTAAGGACGCACAGGAATAATACTGCGCTGCGCAATCTATTATTCAAATCGTTTACTTCGATATTGCATATATTAAGGAATGTCCTAAGATTAAAAGGCAAGCAGCCGCCGTATGTCAAAAAAGATATTTTAAAAGAATTATCCCTGGAATTCAAGATAGATTCAGAGGCATGGGGAAGAATATTATCCGCGAAAAATAAACAAATAAAATTAAGCAATGAAGATATACAGGATTTATTTATTAATTTCGTAAGCGAACTGGAAAAGATAGTTGAGATAGTAGATAAATCCCGCCCCGCTGCAGCAGGGGCAGGATAAGCTATAAATGGCATGCGCAAGATATGTATCTCACTTGTTTTTTTGACGTTAGCGTTCTTTGCTTATGCCGGAGAGATTCCCCAGCCGAGGGGTTGGATAAATGATTTTGCGGAAGTTTTAAGCCCCGAATATAAAGATAAACTGAGTTCTTTGATTGAAGAGCTGGAGCAGAAGACCACTGCAGAGGTTGCGGTAGTGACGGTAAATTCGATTTCGCCGTATGGCGAAATCGAGTACGCAAGACTGCTCTTTGATAATTGGAAGCCGGGTAAAAAAGGCAAGGATAATGGCGTATTGGTGCTTCTGGCGATAAAAGAAAGGCGTTGGCGCATAGAAACTGGTTATGGCGTAGAAGGAATTTTGCCTGACGGGCTGTGCGGAGAGATCGGCCGCAATTACATGGTGCCCTATTTTAAGGAAGACAAGTATAGCGAAGGGCTGTATTACGGAGTGCTTAAGATCTCTCAGGTTATAGCAAAGAATGCCAATGTAAGTTTAAATGCATTAAGAAACATTAAGGAAATACCTGTAGAAAATAAGATTTTTTGGAATTCATTAGTGCCAATATTTTTTAATCTGTTTGTAATTGGTTTTTTAATTTTAGGAGTATATTTATCCTACAGGGAAAGGAAAAATAGACATTATTACGACGCTGGCGGTTATGGCGGCGGTTGGATAGGCGGTGGTTTTGGTAGCGGTGGATTTGGAGGAGGCGGTTTCGGCGGCGGAGGTGGAGGAGGCGGCGGCGCAGGAGGAGGATTTTAAGTGAGCACATAAGTTATGGAGCTTGCTATCTAAGCAGTTAAGCGACATAACTTATGTGTGCGAACTTATCCTCGACATTTTTCCTACAGAAAAAAATTAGAGAAAAAATGTCAAGGATTCAATTCGCCCAAACAACTTACGTTCACTTGTGTTCCGTAAGTTGTGGGCTCATTGAAGGAGGTAAGAGATGAAAAAGTTTTTAATAGGATTAGTAATAATTGTAGCAGTAATAATTATTTCTTTTGTTTCGGTTTATAACGGGATTGTATCTAAACATGAAACCATTACTGCCAAATGGGCGCAGGTAGAGAATCAGCTGCAAAGGCGTAATGACTTGATCCCTAATTTAGTAAATACGGTTAAGGGTTATGCCGCTCACGAAAGAACCGTTTTTGAAAACGTAACCAACGCGCGTTCACAGTGGGCAAAGGCAAGGACAGTCGAAGAAAAAGTAAAAGCTGCGGGCGCAATTGATGCGGCATTAGGAAGATTACTTTTAGTTGCGGAAAATTACCCTAATTTAAAAGCAGACCAGATGTTTTTGAGGCTGATGGATGAGTTATCCGGCACGGAAAACCGCATTGCTGTGGAGAGAATGCGCTACAACGAAGGAGTCAAGGATTACAATATAACCGTGCGCAAGTTTCCCGGTAATGTAATCGGTAGTATGTTCGGATATAAAGTGGCTACAGGATATTTTAAAGCCGAAGAAAAAGCAAAAGCAGTTCCGGAAGTAAAATTTTAAATAGCCCATAACCAATAACGAATTATGAAATACATTGTCTTAGTCGGCGACGGAATGGCGGATTACCCTCTAGAGCAGTTGGGCCAGAAGACTCCTCTTGAGGCAGCGAAGACTCCTAATATGGATTTTATTGCTAGATACGGTCGTTTGGGAAGAGTTAAGACGGTGCCCGACAATATGACTCCGGGCTCGGATGTGGCAATTATTTCTATCCTTAGTTATGACCCGTTAAAATATTACACCGGACGGGGGCCGCTGGAAGCGGCAAATTTAGGAATTAAGCTCAATAATGACGATGTTGCTTTTAGATGTAACCTGATTACTGTCGGCGAGGATAGACTTATTGATTATAGTGCCGGGCATATCAGTTCTAAAGAAGCAGAAATTTTGATTAAACATCTGGATAAAAAACTGGGTACGGAAAGAATAAAATTTTATCCGGGAGTTAGTTATCGGCACGTGATGGTAATAAAAGATGCAGCGTCTCTGGATTTGCAGGAGATTGTATGTATACCTCCCCATGATATTATGGGAAAAAGTATTTCTAAAAATCTGCCTAAAGGCGATAACGCCCAGATGCTGATAAAACTGATGCGGGATTCCAAGCCTATTTTGGAAAGCCACGAGATAAATATGGTAAGGATTGACTTAAAAGAAAGTCCTGCGAATATGATCTGGCTGTGGGGCCAAGGTAAAAATCCTGATATGCCGGCGTTCTTTGATAAGTACAGACTAACCGGAAGTGTTATTTCCGCCGTGGATTTGATTAATGGTTTAGGAAGAATTTTAGGGTTGGACGTAATACGTGTGCCCGGCGCCACGGGCTATTACGATACGGATTACAAAGGCAAGGCCAAGGCTGCGCTGAAGGCGCTCAAAAGCAAAGATTTTGTATTTTTGCACGTAGAGGCACCCGATGAAGCAGGGCATAACGGTGATCTTAGAGAGAAGATTACCGCTATTGAGAGGTTTGATCAATTAGTGGTGGGGACGATATTGAATGCCTACAAGCAAAAGAAAAATTTCCGTATTCTGGTAATGCCTGACCATGCCACGCCCATTTCCCTGAGGACCCATACCAAAGACCCGGTATTTTTTGGTATATTCGGACAGGATATATTCGGGGCGGGCTTTGCCGGATACAACGAAAAAGAAGCCCAGAAGAGCGACCTTTATTTTGAAAAAGGTTATGAGTTGATGGACTATTTTATAAGGGGAAGTGAATGAATTCGTTATTTATTGTTCTTATTGCAGGCGTCCTATTCTTTTGGGGGTACAGATTTTATGCTAAGAAATTAGAATCTCTTTGGCATATCGATCCTAAGAGGGCAACGCCGGCGTATTCAAAATACGATAGCATAGATTACATTCCTGCCAGGAACTGGTTAGTGTTGTTTGGGCATCATTTTGCCTCCATTGCTGGCGCAGGACCGATCATCGGCCCGGTTATTGCCGTAATGCTGTGGGGATGGTTGCCGGCATTATTATGGGTAACTTTCGGGACGGTCTTTATCGGCGGAGTACATGACTTCGGTTCTTTGATTACCTCGGTAAGAGAGGGCGGTTCTTCGGTTGCCGACATTGCCCAGAATGTGATTTCTCGAAGAGCAAAGATTATTTTTTCTTTATTTGTGTGGCTGGCTTTAATCTTGGTTATTGCAGTGTTTGCCTATCTCTGCGCCGATACGTTTGTTAAGGAACCAAAGATAGTTGTACCTTCCTTAGGATTGATACCTGTAGCAATGCTAGTGGGTTATCTTTTATATCACTTAAGGATTAATTTGGTTTTAACCACCATATTCGGGTTAGTTTGTTTAATGGCATTAATATTTTTAGGTAATGTATTAATGATAAATGTCGGTATTAAAATATGGCTGCTGGTTTTGTTTATCTATTGTTACTTTGCCTCAATATTGCCGGTAAACATACTTTTGCAGCCGCGTGATTACCTATCGAGTTTTTTATTATTTTTTGGCATGGGCTGCGGATACCTCGGCCTTTTATTATCCCGTCCGTCACTGAGTATGCCTTATTTCCACCGATGGAATACGGCAGAGGGTTATCTTTGGCCGGCGATGTTTGTGACGGTTGCCTGTGGGGCGGTTTCAGGTTTTCATGCGCTCATTGCCAGCGGCACCTCTTCGAAGCAGATTGCCAATGAACGCGACACTAAAAGGATCGGTTATGGCGGGATGGTTGCCGAAGGGTTGGTTGCGGTATTGGTGATAATTGCTGTGGCGATTTTATTTAATAACCGGCAGGATTTCGCTTTGATTTTAAAAACCAGCGGCCCCATTGAATTATTCGGCAAAGGTTACGGCGTAATTACGCGGGGGATTTTATCTAACTATGGACCGTTTATCGCTATTACCATACTTAATGCCTTTATCCTTACTACCTTGGATACCGCCACGAGAATATCGCGCTACTTGACCGAGGAATTATTTTTGCTCAAGAACCGTTATTTATCCGCCTTGTTGATTATAATTTTAAGCGGTGCATTGGCATTTAGCGGAAAATGGAATAAGATCTGGCTGATATTCGGTGCTTCGAATCAATTAGTGGCGGCCTTGGCGTTGTTTGTCCTGAGTTGCTGGCTTTTATCTAAAAATAAAACCACAAAATTTGTTTTGTTACCGGCGGTGTTTATGCTGGTTACTTCGGTTGCGGCGTTGGTTTTTGGAATAGTAAAATATTTTTTACAAAAAGATATCGTGCTTCTTACCGTAAGCATTTGCCTGGTTATCTTAGCAGGCGTTATGGTATACGAGGTTATAATTGCATTTAGGAGAAAAATATGCCTAAGGGCCTAATTGTTCAAAAATACGGCGGTTCTTCAGTCGCTAATATTGAGCGTATTCAGAATGTCGCCAAGAGAGTAGCGGATTACAAAAGAAAAGGATACAATGTTGTGGTGGTGGTTTCTGCTTTGGGAGATACCACCGACGAACTCATAGAATTGGCAAATAAAGTCAACAGAAACCCTCCCGAAAGGGAAACTGATATGTTGATGTCCACGGGCGAGCAGGCCTCTGCCGCATTATTAGCTATGGCGATCGATAGGTTAGGTTACAGGGCCATATCTTTTACCGGAGCGCAGGTCGGCATTATGACTGATAAAACCTATACCAAGGCGCGTATTCTGGATATTAATACCAAACGCATCGACGAACAGATAAAAAAAGGAAGGATTGTGGTTGTGGCCGGATTTCAGGGAGTTACTTCTGAGCAGGATATCACCACCTTGGGAAGAGGCGGCTCAGACTTGACTGCCGTGGCATTGGCAAAAGCACTTTCGGCAAAATATTGCGAGATTTATTCTGATGTCGAAGGTATCTATACCGCAGACCCCAGGATAGTTGCGCAAGCACGCAAATTAAAAATGATCAGTTATGACGAGATGCTGGAGATGGCCTCATTGGGTGCACAGGTTATGCAGGCGCGCTCTATTGAGGTGGCGAAAAAATTTAATGTTCTTATTCATGTCCGTTCCTCGTTTTCGAAGAAGCGCGGAACGGTTATATGTAAGGAGGGAAATATTATGGAAGACGTGGTGGTCAGCGGCGTCACCTTAAATAAAAATGAAGCCAAGATTACTATTTGCGATGTCCCGGATAAGCTGGGTTTGGCAGCGAAAATATTCAATGCGATATCGGAGAAAAATGTAAACGTAGATATGATTGTTCAGAATACCAGCCGGCAGCGGATTACCGACATTTCTTTCACCGTTCCCAAGGAGGTTTTAAAGAAGGCAGTAAGGGTTACCCGCAGCATAGCCAGAAATATACAGGCAGGGGGCGTATTTGAAGATACCGACATCGCCCGCGTTTCTATTGTGGGTGTCGGCATGAAATCTCATCCCGGCACCGCAGCGAAGATGTTTAAGGCGCTGGCAGAACAAAAGATAAATATTGAGATGATTTCTACGTCCGATATCAGCATATCCTGTATAATCAAGAAAAAATTCGGCGAGACGGCAGTCAAAGCTCTTCATGAGAAATTTAATTTAGCTAAGAAATAATGGAGCCCATCCGGGCTAAAGCCCGGGGTCCCTAAGGGCGGAATACTCAAGCGGCCACAACTTTAATGAGCACGCAACTTATGGAACGATAGTGTTCATAAGTTGCTGTGCGAATTAATCCCTGCCGTTACGAGCAGATTTTTCCAAAATCTGCGAAGTGTTTAACGGCGGGGATCTCCGCGCCTTAAAAATGGCTCTAGGTCCTTGCGCTACGCGCAAGGATTTCGCTAGATAAAAGTATAAAGAGCTCAATTTTAGGCCGCAGAGTATAAAATTCTATTGGAGGGTTTATGCGTAAAGTATTGATTTATGATACGACATTAAGGGACGGTGCTCAGGGTGAAGGTATCTCTTATTCTGTGATGGATAAGATCCGTATTGCGGAAAAATTAGACGAGTTAGGCGTTCATTATATAGAAGGGGGTTGGCCCGGATCAAATCCCAAAGATATGGAATTCTATTTAAAGATTTCCAAAAAACACCTTAAGAATAGCAAACTGGTTGCCTTTGGTTCTACGCGCCGGCCGCATACCAAGGCAGCTGATGATAGTAATTTGCGGGCGTTTTTAAAAAGCGGCACCGAGATCGCCACGATATTCGGCAAGACTTGGGACCTGCACGTGAAAGATGTTTTAAAGACGACATTGGATGAAAATCTAAGGATGATTTCCGATACTATCACCTATCTTAAATCAAAGGGGTTTACCGTTTTTTACGATGCGGAGCATTTCTTTGATGCGTATCTGGATAATCCCGAATACAGCCTTAACTGCCTTAAGGCGGCTGAGGAGGCAGGGGCAAAATATATTATCCTTTGCGAAACCAACGGCGGAATGATTACGTCACAAATTTCTAGGATTGTATCCGAGGTTAAATCCCGGTTCAATACACCCTTAGGTATCCATTGCCATAATGATAGTGGCATGGCCGTGGCTAATTCTATTGTTGCTGTTGAGTCAGGCTGTAGTATGGTTCACGGCACAATTAACGGATACGGAGAGCGCTGCGGAAACGCAGATTTGATTCCTATTATCGCCAATCTTAAATTGAAATTGGGAATTGACTGCATACCCGACGATAAGTTTAAAGAATTAACCGAAATCTCCCATTTTGTGAGCGAGATAAGCAATATGCGCCATCAAACTAATCAGCCCTATGTGGGCAACTCGGCATTTGCGCATAAGGGCGGAGTTCATATTAATGCGGTAATGAAAAACCCCAAGACCTATGAGCACATTGACCCGAAACTGGTGGGGAACCGGCACAGGATATTAGTATCGGAACTGGCGGGCAAGACCGGGATTATTATCCGGGCAAAAGAGCTGGAGTTCGATTTAGAAAAAGAGGATCCCAAGACGAAAAAGATTTTGAAATTAGTCCAGCAGTTAGAACACCAGGGCTATCATTTTGAAGCTGCCGAGGGCTCTTTCGAATTGTTGATGAAAAGGGCCTTCAAAAAATATAAGAAATTTTTTGAATTGGAAGGGTTCCGCGTTGTCGTAGAAAAACGAACGGTGGGACGGATTACCTCCGAGGCAATAATAAAATTAAAAGTAAAAGGCATTCAGGAACATACTGCTGCGGATGGGGACGGCCCGATTAACGCATTAGACAATGCCCTGCGCAAGGCGCTTAAGGATTTTTATCCCGCACTCTCCAAGATGCATCTTACTGATTTTAAGGTGCGGGTATTGGATGAAAAGGCAGGCACTGCTGCCAGGGTGCGTGTGCTTATTCAGTCGCAGGATGAAAAGGATGTCTGGAATACCATCGGCGTTCATGAGAATATTATCGAGGCCTCTTGGCTGGCATTGGTAGATAGTATCGAATATAAGCTCCTAAAAGATAAAGTGCAATGATAGATGAGCTTCCCCAAGCAATATAATCCCAAAGAAACCGAAGATAAATGGTATAAATTCTGGGAAGAAAATAATTTATTTTCCGCGAAAGCAAATCCCGCCAAAAAACCTTTCTGTATAGTCATTCCGCCGCCCAATGTAACCGGAATACTTCATATGGGTCATGCCCTGAATAATACTATTCAGGATATCCTCATTCGTTACCATCGCATGATTGGCGAAGAGGCTCTCTGGATGCCGGGCACTGACCATGCGGGAATTGCCACGCAAAATGTGGTAGAAAAAGCGATTGCCAAAGAAGGCTTGAGGCGCCAGGATTTAGGCAGGGAAAAATTTTTAGAAAAGGTCTGGCTTTGGAGAGAGCAATACGGTTCAACCATAATACGCCAACTTAAGAAATTAGGTGCTTCTTGCGATTGGTCGAGGGTCCGCTTTACCATGGATGAGGAATATTCAGAGGCGGTGAAGAGAGTTTTTATTGCCCTTTGGGATAAGGGTTTAATTTATCAGGATGATAAAGTTATAAACTGGTGTCCGAGGTGCCAGACCGCGCTTTCCGACGAAGAAGCGCCGCATAAGGAATTACAGGGGAATCTTTATTATATAAAATATCCGTTTGAAGATAAACCCGATAATTTTATTGTCGTTGCCACCACCCGGCCGGAGACAATGCTGGGAGATACGGCAGTGGCAGTTAATCCCAAAGATAGAAGATATAAAAAATTTATTGGTAAAACTTTAATCCTGCCTTTGATTAACAGAGAAATAAAGATAATTGCAGATAGTATGGTGGATATGAAGTTTGGTACGGGCGCAGTTAAGGTTACGCCCGCCCACGACCCCAATGATTACGTTTTAGGAAAGAAGCATAATCTTGAGTTTCTAAATGTAATGTATCCCGATGGACGGATGAATGAAAATGCCGGCGATTATAAAGGCATGGATAGATTTAAGGCTCGGGAGGTTATCTTAGAGGATTTAAAAGAAAAAGGCCTGCTGGAGAAGGTTACCCCGCATCAGCTCTCTGCCGGCCATTGTTATCGTTGCCACACCATTATTGAGCCGTATTTATCCCGGCAGTGGTTTGTCAAGATGAAGCCGTTGGCTCAACCGGCGATAGAAGTAGTCAAAAAAGGTAAAATAAAATTTTATCCTAAACGTTGGACGAAGGTTTATCTTAATTGGATGGAGAACATTCAGGATTGGTGCATATCCCGGCAGATTTGGTGGGGGCACCGTTTTCCGATTTGGTATTGCCTTGATTGTAAAAAAGAGGCGATTGCCAGCATAGAACAGCCAAAGGCCTGCAGAATATGCAACTCCTCAAACCTTAAACAAGAGGAAGATGTGTTGGATACCTGGTTTTCTTCTTGGCTGTGGCCGTTTGCCACATTTTACTGGCCTTTTGAAGGTCACAAGTCACAAGTCACAAGTCACAAGTCAGAGAATGATAACCTGCGACCTGCGACCTGCGACCTGCGACAAAATGAACTTAATTATTTTTATCCTACTTCTGTCCTAGTAACTGCCCCCGAGATTATTTTCTTCTGGGTTGCCCGGATGATTATGGCAGGATTGGAATTTATGGGCGAGGTGCCGTTTAAAGATGTGTATATACACGGCACAGTGCGGGATATCGAAGGCAAAAAGATGTCCAAATCCTTAGGCAATATTATTGACCCCCTGGAAGTAATTAACGAATACGGCGCAGATGCCCTGCGTTTTAGCATTATCTCTATTACGGCACAAGGCCAGGACGTTTTTTTATCCAAAGAGAAATTTGAAATGGGCAGGAACTTTGCCAATAAAATCTGGAATGCCGCAAGGTTCATCTTAATGAATTTAGAGCCGGATAAAATCAATGTGGATTTATGCATATTTTTTAAGAAAGAAAATCTCGATATACCCCAACGATGGATACTAAGCAGGTTTTATTCAACCTTAAAGGAGCTAAATCGCTTGCTAGATTCTTATCATTTTAACGAAGCGGCAAATTTATTGTATGGGTTTTTTTGGCATGAGTTCTGTGATTGGTATCTTGAAATAGCAAAACTCAATATAAAAGAGGCTTCAACCCAGATTGTTATGTATAAAATATTAGAGAAAAGTTTAAGGATTCTGCATCCTTTGATACCCTTTATTACCGAAGAGATATGGCAGAAACTTCCGCATGAAGGGAACTCTGTAATGGTTCAATCCTGGCCCCATATTCAAGAGGAGATTATCGATAAGAAAATAGAAGAAAGAATGGAAATTATTTTTAATATTATTACTTCTATCAGGAATCTTCGGGCAGAGGTAGAGATGCCCGTAGATAAAAGAATTGATGTTGTATTGGCAACTGTCGATAAAAAGAATTGCGATATGTTGAATTTAGCCTCCCCTTACATAAAAACTCTGGCAAGAATAGATAATTTAGCGATTGAAAATAAACCGGTTCGCCTAAAATCCACCGTCAGCGCTTTAGTAAATAATATTCACATATTTATCCCCTTGGGAGGGGTTATCGATTTGGAGAAGGAGAAGGCAAAAATAAGCCAACAGATAAAAAAAGCGGAGTTGGAAGTAGAGACCAAGCAGAACGTTTTAAAAAATAAGGAATTCATCAAAAAAGCGCCCAACGAAGTCGTAGAAAGAGAAAAAACCAGATTGGGAGAATTAAAAGAAACGCTAAAGAAATTAAAAAAGATAAGCAATGAACTTAAATAGGAAAGATTTGACTCTTTTTATAAAAAACGCCTTAAAAGAGGATATCGGTAAGGCCGATATAACTACGCGTCTCGCTATCCCCAAAGGCAAAAAAACAGAGGCGATTATTGTTGCCAAGGAAAATGGCGTTATCTGCGGCATCGATATCGCGGGTCTGGTTTTTAAGGCGATTGACAAGAATATAAAATTTAAGCCGTTTATCTCGGACGGAGATGAAGTCAGGAAGGGTAAGATTTTAGCAAGGATTTTTGGCGATGCTGCCCGGATACTGACGGCGGAAAGAGTGGCTTTGAACTTTTTAAGCATGCTTTCGGGCATTGCGACTAAAACCAGCCTTTTCCTCAAACGGGTTAAGCCGTATAAAAGCAAAATATTGGATACCCGCAAGACATTGCCGGGTTTGCGAAGTTTAGAAAAATATGCCGTAAGGGTCGGCGGAGGGTATAATCATAGATTTAGGTTAGATGAGATGGTGTTAATTAAAGATAATCATATTCGGGTTATGGGTTATGGGTTATGGGTTATGGGTTTAAAAGAAAGAATAAAAAAGATTAAAAAAGTAATACATAAAAAAATGAAGATAGAAGTAGAGGTCAAAAATCTTAAAGAATTCAAAGAAGTTTTAGAGACTGAACCAGATATTATTATGTTAGATAATATGAAAATAGATGACGTTAAAAAGGCAGTAATAGTAATGCGCAAAACACAAGGCGCAAAATGCAAAACACAAATCGAAGTTTCCGGAAACATTGCTCTTAATACCGTAAAAAAATATGCCGCCTGCGGCGTTGGCTTCATTTCCGTCGGGAGTCTTACTAAAGATATAGACTCATTAGATATCTCTCTGGATATTCTCTAAAAGTATAAAGATGATACTAAAAAAGACAATCCTATCATCCGAAGGATACCCCGTATTAGAATTGATTAATGGATAAATTTAAACTTGTAAGTATTTACAAGCCTTGCGGAGACCAGCCCAAGGCAATAAAGGAATTGGTTCAGAATTTATCAGCCGGGGAGAGATTCCATACGCTTTTAGGTGTAACGGGCAGTGGTAAAACCTTTACCTTGGCCAATGCGATTGCCGCGATAAACAAACCCACCCTGGTTATCTCTCATAATAAAACTTTAGCCGCCCAACTCTATAGTGAATTTAGGGAATTTTTTCCCGAGAATGCCGTAGAGTATTTTGTGAGTTACTATGACTACTACCAGCCCGAAGCCTACATACCGAGGACCGATACCTATATTGAAAAGGACGCCTCTATCAATGACAGATTAGACAGATTAAGACTTTCGGCAAGCAGTTCTCTTATGTCCAGGAATGATTGCCTGATCGTCGCTTCTGTTTCTTGTATCTATAATCTCGGCTCACCCGAAGAATACCGGGATTTACTGGTATTTATAGAGAAGGACCAGATAATCGCGCGGGATGAATTACTGTCCAGATTAATCAGCATTCAATACGAGAGGAACGATTATGAATTCGTCAGAGGGAGATTCCGTGTCAGGGGTGAGGTGGTGGAAGTATTCCCTGCTTATAAACAGACGGCTTTGCGGATTGAATTTTTAAATAATGAGATTAAGAACATATTTGAGGTAGAGCCGGTTAGCGCAAATATAATATCCTATTTAGATAAAACCGCCATTTATCCGGCCAAGCACTTTATCGTATCTGACTTGCGTATAGAGGCAGCATTGAAATCAATTGAATGGGAATTAAAAGACCGGCTGAATTTTTTGCAGAAACAAGGTAAACTTTTGGAAGCCGAGCGCCTTGCCTCGCGTACCCGATACGATATGGAAATGATTAAGGAAATCGGCTACTGCCACGGCATTGAAAATTATTCCCGTCATCTTTCGGCTAGGCCCCCGGGCTCTCGGCCTTATTGCCTGCTTGATTATTTCCCCGATGATTTCTTAACCATAATTGATGAGTCCCATGTTACTCTGCCTCAGTTGCGGGGAATGTATGAAGGCGACCGTCAGCGCAAGGAGACATTAGTAGAATTTGGTTTCCGTCTGCCGTCTTGTTTGGATAACCGGCCGTTAAAATTCAATGAATTTATTGAGTTAGTTAATCAGACGATATTTGTTTCCGCCACTCCCAATGAATTTGAAATAGAAAAAAGCGGGAGGAAAGTTATTGAACAGTTAATCCGGCCCACCGGTTTGGTTGACCCGGAAATTATCGTAAAGCCCACTCATGGCCAGATTGATGATTTAATGCAGCAGATTAAAGAACGGGCGAAAAATAACGAACGCGTGTTGGTGACGACCTTAACCAAACAAATGGCAGAGGACTTGACGGCTTATTTACAGGATAAGGGATTGGCGGTTAAATATCTTCATTCCGATATTGAAACCATTGAGCGGGCAAAGATATTAAGGGAGTTAAGAAAAAAAGAATTTGACTGTTTAGTGGGGATAAACCTGTTAAGGGAAGGCTTGGATTTGCCGGAGGTCTCGTTAGTTGCGATACTGGACGCGGATAAAGAAGGTTTTTTGCGTTCCGCCACCTCGTTAATTCAGGTTTCCGGCCGTGCCGCGCGCAATATTAACGGCACGGTAATAATGTATGCTGACACCATAACCGATTCAATGAAAAAGGCAATTGCCGAAAGTGGGCGCCGCAGAAAAATGCAGTTGGAATTCAATGAGGAAAATAATATTACGCCGCGTTCCATTCAGAAGGCAATAAAAGAAGGAATTGAAGATCTGGAAGAAGCGGAAGAGATGGTGGAAGATTTAACCGGCTTAAATAAAGACGAATATGAATTAAATAAATATATTTCGCAATTACAATACGAAATGGAATTAGCGGCAAGGAATCTTCAATTTGAAAAAGCGGCGGTAATCCGGGATAAGATTAAGGAGCTAAAGGCCAAATAAAATGATATTAACAATTGATATCGGAAATACCAACATTAATTTCGGTATGTTTAAAGGCAAAAGGCTGATAAAAAGATTTTCTATTTCTACAAAAGGTTACAATCTCAAAAAACTAAAGAAGCCATTAAGCAAGGCTAAAATTGACGATGTAGTAATCTGTAGCGTTGTTCCAGCAGCTACTGAGATTTTGAGAGAGGACTTAAAAAGGCTGTTAGGCAGCAGGCCCTATAATATAGGTAAGGAGATTAAAGTTCCCGTAAGGAATCTTTACCGCAGGCCCCGGCAAGTAGGCCAGGATCGGTTGGTTAATGCCTATGCCGGGATTAGGCTGTATGGTGCGCCGTTGATTGTAGTTGACTTTGGCACTGCCATCACTCTTGATGCGGTATCTCAGAAAAAAGAGTATCTGGGAGGGATGATTTTGCCGGGACTGGAGATTTCTTTGAATGCGCTTGCCGAACGCACCGCGCTCCTTCCCAAAATAAAATTAGCAGAACCCCGTGAATTAATCGGCCGCGATACCAAAAGCAGTATGTTAAGCGGTATAGTTTACGGCTTTGCTGCGTTAACTGATGATTTGACGAAAAGAATAAAAACCAAAATCGGGAAGAATGCCAATGTTATTGGCACCGGCGGGGATATCCGCTTAATCGGACGATATTGCAAAAGTATTGATAAA
>Ga0315282_10011049_pt1 | contig 14053 bp, 10 predicted proteins | sample YL17G07_20_MG_FD_203693 | JGI IMG/M metagenome (GOLD analysis project Ga0315282, IMG submission 203693) | Sediment microbial communities from Yellowstone Lake, YNP, Wyoming, USA - YL17G07_20 | ecosystem: Environmental > Aquatic > Freshwater > Lake > Sediment | place: USA: Wyoming | collected... | reverse complement strand
CTCGGCCCTCGACCGCGGCGAGGATTTCATGGGAACGCTCGCGTGGGTCGGCGGGCATTCCGTCATGGAGCGCGAACTCGGCACCGTGGAAGAGTCCGTTTCGGAGCCACAGGGCCGGGTCGTGCGCGCGGCCGACGGCAAAGGCTACCGTTATGAGATGCTCATCCCCTGGTCGTTGATCCGCAAGGACCCGAGCCAGCGCCCGGGCTGGGCGCGGGAGATGCGCCTGGGCCTGGCGATCTACGACGACGATGGCGCGGGCGTGAAGGGCGCGTTGGAGCTTGGCGCGGGCACGACCACCCCCACCTGCATCCCGCAGTGGCTCTGCTACCTCACCTTGCTGGACGTCTCCCATGAGAAGATCGAGCGTTACCGGCAGGTCATCAACCTGGTGCCTGACAGCGAGGAGGCGGCCCGCTTCCTGGACCTCATCCTGCTCAGCAAACGCGGCGAGAAAGCGCTGGCCGAGCGGGCCGCCGAGCTCGAGAGCTTCATCACCGCGCACCCCGAATGCCGCAACGCCCTGCGCGCGGCGAGTCAGTTGCGCGCGGTCTACCAGCGCCTCAACGGCGCCAACCCCCAGACCCGGCTCGACGAACTGCTGCGCCGCATCAAGGCTCCGCCCCTGTTGCAGCAGGCGCTGGCAGGCACCGGCGTCAAGTTCTGGGTCCGGCCCGACCCTGCCAACCCGCCCCAGATGATCATGCTCCAGTTGTCCGCAACGACCGAGTGGGCCAAAGGCGCGCGCGCGTACTGGGGCTCGATTGCAGGCACGCCCTGCGCCGGTTGGGGCCGGGACGGCACACGGGAGATGCTCCGCCTTGGCCCCGTGCCCAGGCCCGGCGAATGGACGGAACTCTTCGTCTCGCCCTTCGACCTCGGCATGGAGGGCAGCGACGTCAGAGAGATGGCCTTCACCACCTTCGGCGGCCTCGCGCATTTCGACCGCGCCGTGGCAGCCGCCGGCGGCCAGGAGAAAGTGCTGCTTGACGACGTCTGGCCGGCAGACTACCAGGCCAAGAACGGCCGGGTGAAATTCGTGGACCAGCCGCGCCACGACGGCGCCAAGAGCTGGACCGTGGAGGGCCCCGACAGAGCGCTGTGCAACGCGCACTTCTGCCTGAACAAGAATGCGCCGCTCTTCACCTTCGCCGGCCTGGCGCCGGCCGCCCAGCCCGCCAAAGCCGACCCGGCCGCGCAGCAGGAGTTGCTCCGCAAGGTCGCGTTTATCATACCCGACACGCCGGAGGGCTTCACCTTCCTGCAACGCGCCATGGACCTGCACACCGGCGATGCCGTCGCGAAGGCCCGCAAGTGCATTGAGGACCTGAAGGCGTTCCTCAAGGCCAACCCCACGACCCCGAACGCCCTGGCGATGCTCAAGCTGCTGCATACGTACCTCGCCGCCGCGGGCGAAAAGGAACCGCGCCTCGTCTGTGACGCGGTGCTGCAGGAGTACAAGCTGCCGCGTGACGTCAAACGCGCCTACTTCAACGAATTCGCCCCGGTGTGGAGCGAGTGGCACGTGCTCGGCCCGTTCTCGGCACTCGGCGAACGGCGCGGCCTGGACACGGTCCTCGGGCCGGAGCGCGGCGTGGACATGGCCTGGAAGACGATCAACGCCAGCGGCACCGAGATCGGCTGGAAGAAGATCTCCAACCGCCTCACGGCCGACAAGAAACCGAACTGGGACCCCGTGGTGGATATGCGCCGGCACCTGTCCGTGCCGCGGGCGGTGGACCAGAAGGGGCCGTACTTCGGTTACGCGTATGCCAAATTCAGCGTGCCCACCAAGCGCCGCGCCCTCTTGCTCTTCGGCGCGCAGGATATCGTCTCCATCTGGCTCAACGGCAAGCGCGTGGTGAACGAACTCGAAACGCAGGCCCAGAAAGACAAGGAGGCGTTCGAGGTCCAGTTGCGCAGCGGCGAGAACGAGCTCCTGCTGAAGGTCGGTGTCCCCCGCGAGCAACGCCTGGGCTTCGTGCTCCGGCTGGCCGACCTCGACGGCCGCCCGTTCCCCGACGTGAACAATGAATGACGCGGGAAAAGCGTGGACAGCGCCCCGTTTTCCCCTACTTCATCCCTACGTATAGATGCACAACGCCGAACGTGAGCGGCGTCGCGCGAACGTCCCGCAGCCCAACGCCGGCCAGGCGCGCCGTTATCTCCTCAGCGCCCGCGAACGCCTGCACGGACTGCGGCAGGTATCGGTACGCATCGCCCGCTGTCTCGGCGATGCAGCGCGCTGCCAGCGGCAGAATGCGCCGGAAGTAGAACATGTACACCGGGCCGAAGAACCAGCCCCGCGGGCGCGTGAACTCCAGCACCAGCACTTTCCCGCCCGGCCTGACCACGCGCGCCATCTCCCGTAACGCGCGGTCAGTGTCGGCCACGTTGCGCACGCCGAATGCGACGCCCGCCAGCGCCGCCGTGTTGTCCGGAAGCGGCACGGCCAAAGCATCGCCCTCACCGAAGCACATCGTGCCGCGCTCCCCTTGAAGACCCTCGCCCGCCCCGCCGGTGGCACGGGCGGCCTGTGCCAGCTCGGCCGCATCCCGCGCCCGTGGTTCCTGGGCATGATGCCCATGCCACACCGCCGCGCGGACCTTCATCCGTTCCGCCTTCCGCAACGCCAGGGCGAGCATCGCCGGTGTGAAGTCCAGAGCAACAATGTGCGCCTCGGGCGCTGCGCGGTGGAACGCGAAGGCCAGGTCGCCCGTGCCTGTGCAGACGTCCAGGATCACGTCGCCGGCGCCAAGACCCGCCGCCTCGCGCGCCGCGGCCTTGCGCCAGCGGCTGTCGCGACCGAGGGACAAGAGATGGTTCAGCAGGTCATAGCGCGGCGCCACGCGCGCGAACATCTCGCGCACCTCCGCGGCCGACTTGCCGCCGGCGTTCCGCTGCGCAGGCACATCCGTCGCCGTGGTATCCCGAACGGACTCTCCCATAGCTCCGCTCTTATAGTGCCGGTCCCGGCGCGAGCCAACCCACATTCGCCGGCAGCGCCCGCACTTTGCGTTCACACGCTGCGCCGCTATCATCGCCGACTGGAGACCTTGTGCAGTGATCACCCCCTCCGGCATTCCTCAGGACGTCCCGCGCGTCGCGCCGGACCTGGAGCCGCTGGCCGCGAAGGTTGTGGCCGGCGAACGGCTGACCGCCGCGGACGGCCTGCGCCTCTTCGAAACCAGCGACATCCTCGGCCTCGGCGCACTCGCGCGCTACGCCGCTGTAGGCGCGCATGGCGCGCGGATATGCTACGTCGTCAACGGCCACATCAACTACTCGAACTACTGCACACTCGCCTGCTCATTCTGTTCCTTCTACCGCCGTAAGGGCAAGGATCCCCGGCCGGGAGGCTACGAGTTGAGTTTAGGCGAAGTGCTCGAGCGCGCGGCCGCAATCGCCGCCGGCGGCGCCACCGAGATTCACTGCGTCGGCGGCCTGCACCCTGATTTCCCGTTTAGTTATTACCTCGACATGTTGCACGGGATCAGAGCGCGGCATCCGCGCATCGGCCTGAAATGCTTCACCGCAGTCGAGGTCTGCCATCTCAGCACGCTGGCAAAGCTGCCGCCCCGCGACACGCTCCTGGCGCTGCAGGCGGCCGGCCTGGACACGCTGCCCGGCGGCGGCGCCGAGATTCTCGACGACGCCGTGCGCCGTACCCTCTGCCCGGGCAAGGAGACGAGCGCCGAGTGGCTGGCGTTGCACCGCACCGCGCACCAAGTGGGCATCCGCTCCAACGCCACCATGCTTCACGGCCACATCGAGACGCCGGCGCAACGCGTGAATCACCTCCTGCAACTGCGCGCGCTGCAGGATGAGACCGGCGGCTTCCTGGCGTTCGTGCCGTTGAGCTATCATCCTGCCCACAACGTGCTGAACGTGGAACACGGCCCCAGCGCGCTGGACGAACTGCGCACGATCGCGGCATCGCGGCTGCTGCTCGACAACATCCCGCACGTGAAGGCTTACTGGGTCACGCTCACAGTCCCGGTCGCCCAGATTGCGCTGGCGTTCGGCGCAACGGACTTCGACGGCACAGTCCTGCACGAGCAGGTCCATCACGCGGCCGGCGCGCAGACGCCCCAGGGCCTGTCCGTGGAAGACCTGCAGCGGCTCATCCGGGAAGCCGGCGGGGAGCCCGTGGAGCGCGACCACCTGTACCGCCGCGTCATGCGCGGTCCTGCCGGCCCTCTGGACTGGCGCGTCGAGTAGGCGAAACTGTTTTGCATTTGCCCGGCCCGGGGCTATGCCATGCAGAGGCTGGCGGCGCGCCGCGTATTCGGCGAACCAAGCGCGCGATTGCGCCGTACCCAGAGGGAGCAACGAGTGGACCAGCCAAGGGTCGAGCAGGCGGCACGTGAGGCTCCGGCTGGTCTGGGCGTCCTTCTACCGCAGGCATGCGCTATGAACGCTGGCCGTTGGCTGATGGCGATGGAGTGTTGGCTTTCATCCAGCGCGCTCGCCGCGCAATCCGGTTTGACGCCGGAGGACCAGGCCGGGATTGAGTTCTGGCTGTCCATCATCGGCGGACTGCTGTTCGCGCTGATCCTGGGGCTGCTGGCGCTGGCGGTCGCCATCCGCTACATCGCAAAACACTCGACGCAGCCCTGCCGCTGGTGTATGGAGTTCATTCCGAGGAAGGCCACAGTGTGCCCGCGCTGTGGCAAGAGCCTTGAGCGGCCGTAGCAGGGGCGTCCCGCCCGTGCGGCACGCCGCCAACGGGTCGGCAACGAGCAGGCACTACAGCGCCAAGGGATAGACTCATCGCACCAGCAACGCCGCGCGTCGTGATTACCGGACTGGGCTTCGTCGCGCCCGCGCCGCTCGGCGCGCTGCTCAGCGGCCAGAGCGCCGCGCCGCCTGATCCCGCGCCGGAGATCACAGCCTTCGAAGTCGCGGAGGGCGCGCCCGCGTGGGGGTTTGAGGTCCTCGACTTCTCGCTCGAAAAGGAACTGCCGCACATCAAGAGTTTTGTGGACCGCACCAGCGCATTGGGCTTGAGCGCGGCGAAACTGGCGCTGGCCGACGCCGGCCTGCTTGAGCGCGACCGGCGTCCCGCTGGTCTTGAGATCGGCTGCGCCTATGGCACGACACTGGGCTGCCTCGACGCCATGGCCATCTTCTGGAACAAGATCAAGACCTCGAATCCCAAGTTCGCCCAGCCCCTGCCGTTCACCCACGGCTACGCCAACAGCCCCTCCTCCCTGCTCTGCATCGAGTACGGTTTGCGCGGCCCCGCGGCAACGTTCTCAGGCGAGCGCCTCGCGGGCATCGAGGCGCTGCTCTTCGCCTTCGACCAGATCGCTGCGGGCGCGGGCGACATCATCCTCACGGGCGCCAGCGAGAGCCTGACGCTGCCCGCGCACAGGCACCTGCTGGCCACAGGCCAGCTCAGCCGCAGCGGGACATGGAGCGACGGCATCATCCCCGGCGAAGGCGCCGCGATGCTGGTGCTGGAAAGCGCCGCGTCTGCCGAGCGGCGCGGCGCGGCGATTCTGGCGGAAGTCGCGAACGTCGAGCTATGCCCGTCCGGCCTGGCCCTGCCGCCGGAGACGGCGCTCTTCGGTTCGCCCAGGCTGGCCGAAGGCCCGGCGTTCTCCTGCGAACTCTACAGCGGCGATATGCTGTCGGCATCGCCGCTGCTCGGGGCGGCCGTGGCCGTGGGCGCGTTGAGCGGCAGGTACGGACTCGACAGGCTGCCGCTGTGCAAGGGGCGCTCCGCGCCGGCGGCGCTGCAGCGCGCGGCAACCGCCGGCCGGGAGGCCGACGGCGGCACCGGCGCCATCGTGCTGGAACACGCCGCGAAGCGTTGAACCGCGCCGCCCGGCGTGACGACACAGGAAGTGGGGGACGAAGGAGGAGTAATGCCGAAGGAGAACGGTACGGACACTCACTCAGGCCTGTCGCCCGCTTCACAGGCCGCGGTGGACCACGCGGTGAGCAGCCACGGCTCCGGCGCCAAGACCTTCGTCCTCGACACCAACGTTCTGCTGCACAACCCCGGAGCGCTCTTCGCGTTCAAGGACAACCGCGTCGTGCTGGCGCTGGCGGTGATTGAGGAACTCGACCACTTCAAGCGCAGCAACGACGAACTGGGACGCAACGCCCGCGAAGCCATCCGCACCATTGACAAACACCGCGAGAACGGCGCGCTGCGCGACGGCGTCCCGATGAGCAACGGCGGCATCCTGCAGGTGGTGCTGCAGCAGGACGTCCACGAGCAGCTCAGCATGGCGGGTCTCAGCCCGGGCGCCGCCGACAACCAGATCATTTCCGTGGCGCTCGCGCTCCACCACGCGGGCCAGCGCGTGATCTTCGTCTCCAAGGACATCAACGCGCGCGTGAAGGCCGATGCCCTGGGCCTGCGCGTGATGGACTTCGAGCAGCAGAAGGTTGATTACGACGCCTTGTACCAGGGCTGGCGCGAAGTGCTCGTCCCCGCCGACGCGGTGAACCGGTTCTACGGCAACAAGCGCGTCCCGCTGCTTGAATGCGGCGGCCAGGCCTGGGCGCCCAATGAGTTCGTGCTGCTGAAGGATGAGACCAACCCCAAGCACACCGCGCTGTCGCGCGTGGACCTGGTGGGCAAGGAACTGGTGCCGCTGACTCCGGAGTACGATCGCGCCTGGAACATCGCGCCACGCAGCGCCGCGCAGCGCATGGCGTTCGAGCTCGTGCTCGACGACAGCATCCAACTGGTGACGCTCGTTGGCCGCGCCGGCACAGGCAAGACGCTGATGGCCATCGCTGCGGGCCTGCAGCGGGCGATCAAGGAGAAACGTTACGAGAAAATGCTGGTGTCCCGGCCCATCATGCCGCTGGGACGCGACATCGGCTATCTGCCCGGCGATAAGGCCGAGAAACTGACGGCCTGGATGGGGCCTATCTTCGACAACCTCAAGTACCTGCTGCGCGGGCGGTACTCCCCGAGCCAGTTGACGGCCGAGCAGCTCTTCGATCAGGACCTCGTGGAACTCGAAGCGCTGACCTACATCCGCGGACGCAGCATCGCCAACATGTTCGTGATCGTGGACGAGGCGCAGAACCTGACGCCGCACGAGGTGAAGACGATCATCAGCCGCGCCGGCGAGGGCACGAAGATGGTGCTGACCGGCGATCCGCAGCAGATTGACAACCCGTACCTGGACGCCAGTTCCAACGGCCTCACCTACTGCGTCGAACGCCTGAAGGCTTCGCCGCTGTTCGGGCATATCGCGCTGAACAAGTCCGAGCGCAGCGCGCTCGCCGACCTGGCCGCCGAGCAACTGTAGGCCGGGCTTCCCAGCCTAAGGCTTCGTGTTGCCCGCCGGCCGCTTCGCTCGTCCGGACCAACAGCCGGCGCTCTGGCAAGTGATTTTTCCCTGCTCCTTTGAAAATGCTTGCCGTGGCTGACGCGCGGCGTACACAGAAGGCATGCGCGCGCATGAGAAGTCAACTTCCGTGCCCGGTCCCGACCTGCTTGCCAGGTACCTCAACGTCTATCTGCACGCGCGGCAGATGTGCAGCCTGGAACGGCCCTGGGGACTAGGCGAGGATGGCCTGGACGAGCTGTGGGCGCGTCTGGCCGGAACGCTTGTCCACGACGACCCCCGGCGCCTCAACTCCGCAATCGCCAGGGAACTGAGCGAGCCGGAACGGGCGCGTATCGCCGAGACGTTCGCGCCGCTGATCTTCGCCCTGCCGTTGCGCTCCTATCCCGCTGAACTGCGCGGCGCGCGAGCCGGCCCGTGGCTGGTGTTCAGACTGCGGCACACGAATCCCCGCGCCGCATCGCTCGACGGCGAGCAGGCGCCGCAGCCCTGCCTGGCACTCCCGTCGTCCGCCGCGCCTCCGCGGAAAACCGGCGAGAAGAACGGCGCGGAACACGTCGGCCACTTGCCGGCGGCGTTGACACCCGCTCTGGCGCGGTACCTGCGCCGCGTGTTGCGGTGCCCCGACAACCGCCGAAGCTGCAGCGCGGTCGTATCGTCCGGCGGCCGGCGGAGACGGGTCAGAGTCACGCTCCTGGCCAACGACCGCGGCGTTGTCATCAAGTTTCTCGAGAGGCTCCCGTCGCCCCTGGACTGACAGTGGCTGGTTCCCGGGCCTGTTTCGCTATCGCACAGGCTCAGCCTCCAACACCAGAATCTCAAACGGTTGCAGCGTGATGACCAGACCCTTTCCGGCGTCCGCGGCCAACACCGGTTTCGCAGCATCCTCAGCCCAGGGACTCTTCAGCCGATAACGTTCGGGCGCGCCGGCGGGCAGTTCGAGAGCCTGCCGCACATCCAGTTCGAATGTGTGCGGCTGGTCGTCCGGATTGCGCAGCGCGACGACGCCCTTACGCGGCGTCCAGGACGCCCAGCCGTAGACCGCCGCCTGCGCCGGGTCCCCGCCAAGCCAGTGCGTGTCCACCAGCACGTCGGCATTGGCGCGCGACCACTTCGCCGCCTCAGCCAGCGCAGCCCAGTCCTCCGGTTTCAGCTTGCCAGGCATGACGTACAGTTCCTGCAGGCCCGTGCCGCTGGCAAAGAAAGCGCGGATATCCTGTTTCAGACCGGCGGAGTTGAACCCGCCGTGAGCTGCGTTGCCGTAGCGGGCGTACATCACGCCCTGGGTCATGAGCGAATTCAGCGGGAACAGCGGCCCGCGCCGGACGATGTTCTTCAGCGTCTCTTTGTCGCGATAGGTCAGCCAGCGTTCCTGCGGACTGCCCTTGCCGGCAAAGGCGCTGTCTTCGCCCTGCCGCCACACGGAGTCCGCATACAGCAGCCAGAAGGGCGAGGGCCAGGAACCGGTCGTCAGGTTGATGTAGAGGTTCGGGTCCTCCTGCCGCAGTTCAAGCATCAGACGGCGCATGGCCTCCGTATCGAGGATGTAGTCGCCGCCCGCGCCGCTGGCCGACATGCCTGACGCGATGCCATCGAACTTGAAATGGTTGACACCGTACTTGCGGATCATGTTGACGCATTCATCTTTGAAGCGCGCGTAGTACTTCGGCCCGGCCATCGAGAAGCCGGAGGCGTTGGTCTCGTATCCCTGCGTCCGCCCATTGCGCAAACGGTCTTCTTTGGGCTGTCCATACCCACCGAAGGGCGACAACCACGTGCCGACGCGCGTGTTGTACTCCTTGCACAGCGCCGCCAGCGGCGCGAAGCCGTTGGGGAAACCCTTGTTGAACTGCCACAGCGTCTTCGGGTCATCCCAGCCGTCGTCAATCACCATTGCGTCCATCACGACGCCGTGCGCTTTGATGAGGTTCTCGCCAAAACCGCGGATGGCCGCGAGGCAGGCCTGGTCGTCGAGGGGCACGCCGTTCCAGCAGATATCGTACCAGGCGTTGTAGTGCAGGAACGGCCGGTAGGGATGCGCGCGCTCGTTCTCGAGGTAGTACAGGAACGCGCGCCGCATCTGGCCCGCGGGCGCCACGCCGATGACCAGCGACTGCGGCAGCTTGCTGTCCTTGGCCAACACCGCGTTGCGCACCAGCCGGCAGGATGTCGGCACCGGAGCGCCTCCCGAAAGGACCAGCACCGCGCCATAGGAATCCACGCGGCTGCCAGGAGGCGCCTTCAGTTCCGGGTCCGTTCCGACTTCCGCGGTCAGCTCATAGCGTGCCGCCGGGTCCACGCGCGGGAGGTTCACCGTGTAGGTGTTGTCCACGTGCTGTATGCCGGTATGCCCGTGATGTGCGTCGGCGCCGACCTCGCGGTCGTTCTCCAGCAGGGCCGCGCGGCGGATGTCGAGCCGGTGGTTCCCTCGCTCGTAGCGGAAGAGAAACTGGTTCGGCCCTTCTGCCAGGACCGCCGATGGGAGTTTCCACGTCTTCTTGCGGAGTTCCCCGGCCGCAAGGTCCGCCGGCGACCATTCGCCGACCTTCTCACCGGCGGCCGAAGCACTGTTCAGCGCCATGGGATCCTCGAAGCCCAGAAAGAAGCTGCCCGCCACAATCGGCGAGCCGTCAACCGCGCCTGCCGTCCGTGCGCCGGCGAGCGGCTGGTCGAAGAGCGTCACTGTCTTGAGCCGCAGATCGGCGGTCACGGCTTCCAGGACGACTTCCTCACGCAGATAATTGGCGCCGTCCCGCAAAGTGACGGACCATGTCGCTCGCAGCCGTCCGTCAGCGGAGACCAGCGGCGCCTCCAGCCGCTGCCCCCCAATGCGCTCCGCCAGCCGCGCAGCGGCCGGCCGCGGCTCCAATGCGGCCGCGCGCGGCGCTCCCGCCGCTTTCATGGCCAACGCGGCATAGCGCGTGCCATCAGCCAACTCGATCTGGAACAGTTCTCCCGAGCGGCGCAGCGCTGCGCTCGTCCGGACGTCGGTAACGACGACCGGCCGCAGACCCCGTTCATCTACCTGCCATGTGCCCGCGATGGCCTCGTTGCCCAGCACCAACTCGCCGTTCTGGACCTTCGCCTGCGCAGGACCAGGGCGTGGCCCAGGGTATTGCATCTCACCCGCGGCCACGACGCTTAAGACAGCGAGCGCCGCGCCAACCATAATCCGTCGCGTTGTTCTCATGGGACGTTCTCCTGAGTCGCGCCACGACAACTGCCGCGCGCTAGCCTCCTGCGCCATACCGAAACGGCTTGCACTCACGCTCCACAATGCGCCGGTATTCAGCGCTCACACGCAGCGTGACCGGTCCGGGTTTGCCCGAGCCGATGGGCTGGTCCCCGATCCGCACCAGCGGCGTGATCTCGCGCATCGAGCCCGATAGGAACGCCTCATCGGCCCGTTGGAGGTCCCAGGGACTCAGCAGCGTGAACACGACCGGAATCTTCAGCTTGCGCGCGGCCTCGACCGCCGTCAACTGAGAGATGCCGGACAAGGCCCCCGAACGTTCAGGGTCCGGGATAGCCAGTGTCCCCTCGCGGATCAGCGAGACATTGCTGGCCGAGCCTTCACAGAGCAGGCCCGCGTTGTTGAGCAGGATCGCCTCGTCCGCGCCGGCGAGGTCCGCTTCGCGCCGGGCGAGAATCTGCTCAAGGTAGTTCAAGGTCTTCAAACTCGCCGTGGCCGCCGCCTCTTGCCGGCGGAAGCTGGCCAGTACCGCCCCGACACCGTCTCTGCTGCGCGTCTCCGGCGGACGGACATACCGCGTCACCATGATGACCGCCGTGGGTATGCCCTTGCAGTTGCGGAGCGAGGGGCCGCGCGCACCGCTGCCACGGCTGACGCTCAGCCGCACGTTGGCCTCGGGGAAGTCCGCCGCTGCGACAGCTCCCTTGAGCCACCTGGCCAGCAGTCTCACATCGGGTGCGGGATCGAAGAAGAGGGCTTGAGCGCCACGCGCCAGGCGTTCGAGGTGCGCATGCAGACGGAACAGTCCGCGGCCGTACGCGTGCAGCGTCTCGAAGACGCCGTCCCCATACAGGAAGCCGCGGTCCGTCACGGGGATAACAGCGTTTGCCGCGGACACAATCCTGCCGTTCAGACTGTACAGCGTGTCACTTGTGGAGCCGATCGTCTCAGTTGCCACAGGACCTCTCTCGCTTCACCTTCGCCGGCGGTTTGAGCCGCGCATTCGTCGCGCGGAAGAACGCCGCGGCCTTGTGCAGCGTCTCGTCGTACTCCGCCTGCGGGTCCGAATCCGCCACGATGCCGCTGCCCGCATGGTAATGCGCGACAGAAGCGCGACCGTCGTACAGCGCCGTGCGAATGCCGATGCTCAACTCCATGTCGCCGTCAAGACCCAGCCAGCCTATCGCGCCACAATACGGCCCGCGCGGCACAGGCTCAAGCTCAGCGATGATTTCCATTGCGCGGATTTTCGGAGCACCGGTAACCGACCCGCCCGGGAAAGCCGCCCTGATGAGTTCGCCGGCGCCATAGCCGGCGTGAAGCTTTCCCGTAACAGTGGCGACCCGGTGCAGCAGCGTCGGCAACTCCTCCACCTCGCCCGGCGATACCACCCGCACAGAACCGTATTCGCAGACCCGGCCCAGATCGTTCCGTTCCAGGTCCACGATCATGTTCAGCTCGGCGCGTTCCTTGGCGCTGCCCTCCAGGTCGCGCCGTGCCGCCAGGTCATCAGCCCCGCCGTTCAGACCGCGCGGCCGCGTGCCCTTGATGGGTCTGCTCACCACCGTGTCGCCGTGCAACCGCAGGAAGAGTTCCGGCGAGATGCTGCACAGCGCCTGCTTGTTGCCGACCAGCCCGGGACCCAGATACGCTCCGTACTCCGCCGGGCTTTGCTGCCGCAGCCGCCAGTAAAGCACGTCCGGCCGCAGTTCCCAGGGAACCGTGAAACGCTGCGCGATGTTCGCCTGGTAGATGTCGCCCGCGGCAATGTATTGCAGCACACGTCTCACAGCCGCGCAGTAGCTCTCCCGCGCGAAGCTGGACACCGCGCCGCGTGGAGAAGGCGACTCGTCCAAGACTGCGGCGCCGGGCGTTGGCGCAATTTGCCTGAGAAGGCGTTCCATTTTTCGCCGCGCTTTCGTCCGGCATTCCGGACAGAATGTCGCAGAAAGGAGTGTGACGGCGCCCCACCAGCGTCTTTCCGCATGCGAGAATGCGAGAATCGTATCGAAGAGGCCGAAGCTGATTTGTGGAAACGAGAACCTGTTGGCGCTTCGCAGGCTTTGCCGCTCCGCACACTCATAGCCGAGATAACCAACCCATCCCCCGCGGAATGGGGGGCCGGAGCGGTCGAAAGCGGGGTGTGGCCGGCAATCACCCGCGACGGCAAGAAAGGCGCGCAACGGGTCGTTTGCGAAAGTAGCCTCATGGCTGCGCCCGTGCCACGTAAGTGCGTGCCTGCTATACGCCTCCACACGCTGGATGGGATGGAGCCCAAGGTAACTCCAGCCCTTGTTCTGCGGGCCGATAACCGCATTGTCCAACCAGAAGAGTTCAGACGTTTCTCTCTGAGACGCGAACACCTCAGCAGGCGTCCGTCGCGTCAGCCAACTCTCCGTGATCGGGAACGCGCACGAACTGTAGGACCGCAGATGCCGCAATCGTTCCCCTTTCAGCGTCGCCCAACGCACACAATCTTCCGGAATGCACGGTGCGTACAAACTCTGGCAAGCGACATGCTTGTCAAAGAAAAAAGGGAGACATTGTGCGCGACGTGTGCAAAGGCACGAAGGGAAAGTAGTTAGCGTTCCATTTAGTCCCACGTTGAGAGCACACTTGTAAGTTTTTGCCCAATGGAGGTTTACGTGCATTTACCGGTTGACACAAACATGAGGCAGAGTAATGGTTGGAAGACAGACTGGGGTACAGATTGTGGCGTGGGCGGATCAGGTGTCCAGAAACCCGGAAGGGAGACGTTATGAAGACTGACAAGCGCCGGAAGAGACGAGTCCAGTCTCAGGCATACATCGCCGAGCAGGCGGCAGCGTATGGCATCAACCTGCCCAAGGAGTTGGCCGCTTCGGAACGCTACCTGTCCCCGAACGACATCGGCAAGATTCTGGGGATCACCGGTGAAGCGGTCAAACAATGGATCTACCACAGACGCTTACCGGCGGTGAAACTGGCGAATGGTTACTGGAAGGTGCGGGTCTCCGATTTCGAGGCGTTCCTGAAAGCACGGCATGACATAGGCCGTCGTCGCATCCTCTTGATTGACACCCACCAGGGCGGCCTGAGTGATGTCGCGCAGGTGATCGAGAAACTCGGCCACAGCCCCGTTACCGCGCACAACCATGCCGACGCCTTGTTGAAAGCACTGGACCTGCACCCGGCTCTGTTGATCATTGACTGCTCCCTCAAGGAAACCGAGCCCTGGAAGATCGCAGAGAAGATTCGCGCCACCAAGGCGCTCAAGAGCGTCCCCATTCTGCTGCTGGCCAGCGCGGAACTGTCGGAGGAAGACGCTGAGAAGGCGCTGCAACTGCAGGCCCAAGGCTTCCTCAGGCACCCCGTGGCCGCCGAGACGCTCAGCCAGGAGATCCAGCGCATACTGAATCGGACCATCTAGTCTGCAAATTTTCGGTGAATACGCGGGCGGCTGCGTCGTCCTGATATCCGAGACGGGCTTGTGCTCTTAGACGTGATGGTATAGAGTAGCTTGAACGTTGGGACCCCATGGTGAAAGGGATTGGATCATGCG
>Ga0315282_10011048_pt1 | contig 14053 bp, 12 predicted proteins | sample YL17G07_20_MG_FD_203693 | JGI IMG/M metagenome (GOLD analysis project Ga0315282, IMG submission 203693) | Sediment microbial communities from Yellowstone Lake, YNP, Wyoming, USA - YL17G07_20 | ecosystem: Environmental > Aquatic > Freshwater > Lake > Sediment | place: USA: Wyoming | collected... | reverse complement strand
AACACAGAGCCGTGCGAACGGGATAAAAAAAACGGCGGAAACAGAGCGGGGATAAAACTCACCCCGCCCCTTACCCGTGATTCCGCGCTGGCCCCAAATGCCATTTTTGCACCGGAAAGTAGCTAGTTTCTCCCCCTTCTCCCTTGGCCAGCACCGACACGAAAACATCCTCAAGCGACGGCTCGATGGACCGGAGGTCGCTCATAGTGAGTCCCGCCAGGGTTAGGGCTTGCTTCGCCTCTCGTGTCACCCTGTCCGGGTCCAGGGTTAAGACATGCACCCGGTCGCCGAAAAGCCCTACCGATTCATGTTCGAGTTGTTCTCGCAAGAGGGCCGTGGCGCGACGGGGTTCCGACGCTCGGATCTCGAGGATCGTCCCCCGCATCAAGGTCTTCACCTCTGCAGGCGTTCCGGCGGCCAGCAGTCGGCCCTTGTGCATGAGTCCTACGCGGTTAGCGCGTTCGGCCTCGTCGAGATAGGCGGTGGAGACAAAGATGGTGACCTTCTCGCGCAGCAGTTGATACAGAATGCGCCAGAAATCGCGTCGCGAGGAGGGATCGACACCATTGGTTGGCTCGTCCAGGAAAAGCACTTTTGGAGTGTGGATCAATGCACACGCCAGACCGAGCTTTTGTTTCATCCCGCCAGAGAGGTTCCCGGCCAAGCGCTTCTTGAAGGGCGTCAGGTTGCTGAACGCCAGTAGGCGGTCGGTCTTCTCTTTCCGGCCTCGACTCGGCACGCCGTAGATGTCGGCGTAGAACTCGATGTTTTCCATCACCGTCAGGTCAGGGTAGAGACCAAAGCGCTGACTCATGTACCCAATATGGTCTTTGATCTCTTCTGCGTCCTTTCCGATGTGACGTCCTGCCACCCAGGCATCCCCTGAGGTTGGCTCCATGATGGCAGTCAGGAGGCGCATGGTGGTCGTCTTCCCGGCCCCGTCCGGTCCCACCAGCGCGAAAATCTCGCCTTCGGCCACGCAGACCGTCAGGCCGTCCACGGCGGTTAGACCATCAAAGGACTTGGTTAAGCCTTCAATTCGGATGGCGTCCATCACTTGCCTCCCTGGGCCGTTAGGATGTCCGCGTCTACGGGCATGCCCGGCTTCAGTTCCATGTTGAGACTCTGAATGTCCACTTTCACGCGATAAACGAGCTTGACCCGCTCCTTTTCGGTCTGAACGTTCTTGGGGGTGACCTCAGCTTCGGAAGCGATGAAGGAGACGCGTCCGTCGTAGACTCTGCCATGGTAAGTGTCAGTGGTAACACGCACCTTTTGGCCGACCTTCACGCGTCCCAGATCAGTCTCGTTGATGTACGCGCGCACCCACACGCTTTCGAGGTCGCCAACCGTGACGACCGGCGTTCCGGCAGCGACGTACTCGCCTGCCTCAATGTTCTTGGAAAGGACCACTCCGGAAAGCGGCGAAACCACCGTCGCATAAGAAAAGCGCGTTTCGGCCAGAGCCAGAACCTGCTTGGCTTGCTCGAGCCGCGCACGTGCCTGGTCGATGGTTTCTGTTCGCGGGCCCCCTTTAACCAAGGCGTAGTGTTCTGCGGCTTGCCGCCAAGCGGCGCGGGCCTGCTCGATCTGCTCTTTTCTTGGACCCTCCTGCACCAGTTTGAGCTGTTCTTCGGCCTCCCGCTGCCGGGCCTGAGCCGTTTCATAGGCAGTGCGGACCGAGTCATTCTGCTGAGCGGACACGATTTCCTTTTTGTAGAGCCCTTCATATCGCTTGTAGTCCGCTCGTGCCCGCTCGGTTTCAGCCGTGCCGCGCGCCAGTGCTGCTTGTGCCGCGGCCACTTCCTGAGACCTTGATCCCGCGAGAAGTTCCTCAAGGCGCGCTTGCGACTGCCGTTCCGCAGCCGCAGCCTCTCGAATTTCCTCCGGCCGGGAGCCCGACAGTAGTTCGGCGAGGGCGGCCTGCGCCGCCTGAGCTTCTGCGGCGCGCTGCGCCACTTCCTGAGAAAGGTCGATCTTATCCAGGCGCGCGATCACTTGCCCGGCTTTGACTATCTCGCCCTCATCCACCAAGCGTGCTTCCACTCGCCCCGGGATCTTGAAGCTCACTGCGACCTCCGTAACCTCGATATTCCCGGAGACGCGGATGATGTTTGGGTTCTTTTTCGAATATCCAAGGATGAGCTTGAAACTGAACGCCGCCCCGACAAGAACGAATCCAACCAGAAGTATCAGCTTCCTGTTTCTCATGTTTTTACCTCGCGTAAAGGTCTTCGATTTGACCAATCGCTCGCGCCAGATCGGCGCGGGCCTGGTTGTAACGGTAGAGTGCCTCAACCTGATTATGATTGGCGCGCGCCAGTGAATCCTGGGCGGAGGTGACCTCGATATTGCTCGCCACCCCGGCCTTGAAGCGCTCTCGCGCCTGGCCAACTTCCTGCTCAGCGAGTTTCACGTTGAGGTTCGCCACTTGGACCTCATGCCGAGCTGACTCAAGCTGATCAATCGCCGTATTCACTTCCAAAGCGATCTGATTGGTCAAATCCTGCTTTTCTTGCGCAATCTTCTTCAGCTCGAGGTTGGCCTTGGCGTTCTCGGCTTGAATCTGTCCGCCCGTGAACAGCGGCACCTCCACGGCGACTTGATACTGGTATGAAGGGATGGAGCTTCCGAGCGAAAGACCTTGGTAGGCCCAGCCACCGTCCACATTGACCTTCGGCAGGCGTGACGCACTGGCCGCTTTCTTCTGCAGGCTGGCGGTCAGTTCGCGCGATACCAGTGCCTTCATCTCGGGACGGGTAGCAAGCGCGCGTTCCAGACTTTGGTCGGCCTGAAACTCTGGGGTCTCAAAGAAACTTATCTCGTCGCTCAGTTCTATGGTCTGGCGGGGATCGAGATTGAGCAGCCGCACCACGCCGTGCAAGCCGGTCTTATACTGAGTCTCGGCAACGATGAGCGTTTGTTTTTCGTTCTGAAGTTGAACATTGGCCCGGAGGGTGTCCATCCCAGTGCCAACTCCCTGTTTTTGCAGTTCGACGGCTTGGTCATAGAGTTCTTGGGCAAGTCGTACGCGCGACTGGGCGGCACGAACATCTGCCGCCGCCCGCAGGCTTCCCAGGTATTGGGAGACCACCAAGAGTGTCATTTGCTCACGCACCGATACGTCTTGGGCTTGACTTGTCTTCACGCCCTGGCGTGCGGCCTCGAAGCGCCACCACAAAGTCAAATCGAAAACCGGTATCGAGAACGCCGTGCCCCCCTGAAATGTCTGGAACGGGCCGGCGTGCTGAGACATTCCCGGGAGGCGGGTACCGATGAAAGCCTCCAGATTCCGGCGGGTGGCCCGGTCGAGGGTCTCTAAGCTCGCCTGCGGCAGCAACGCTGAACGGGCGATGGCCCTGTCTTGTTCGCTCTGGGCAACGTTGAGGTTGCTTATCTGGATCTCGGGGTTTTGCTTGAGGGAAATCGTTACCGCCTCGCGCATGGTCAGCCTCATAGGGAGCTTCTCATCGGCAAGTAGATTCCCGCCGCACAGCAAAACCAGAGCGAGCATGAAAAACTCAAACTTACGCATTCTGAGCATATGACCTCACGGTCGGCGGATCGCCGGACCCCTCCCGCGTGCGAGTGATTTCCTCAATGATAAATCTATTCAAACAACCTACAGCCAGAAATTCCGTCCCTCGCGTGTGCATTTGAGTTATCAGATTCCTGCCTGCGGAATCGATAAAGGTGACCTCGGTCAAATCAACGAGGATCGTTTTCCCCTGCATCCCGGCGACTACGGCATGCCAAGCTCGCTCCAGCTCAATAACCCAGGGCCCAGCAAGTTCTCCGGCCAAGCGGAATGTTATTGACTGGGAGTTTTCATACTGGCTGATTCTCAGCATTTCTTCGAACCTCCATTCGACACCCCTGCTATAAACAGTTCACCTACCAAACATTGGAAGTTTGGGATAAGCCAGGTAACCAATTGAAAGATCGATGGTTAGTGCCTATGTGGTGAGAAGAGGTGAGCCTCAAGACCGCTGTTTGTCGAAGAAGTCTGTCTTAATATCGACGGTTGTCTTTATTGCGTCAGCGGTTTCGAGGGGATATACGGAGCTTCTTCATTTTTGAATAGAGAGTGGTTCGTTTCATCCCAAGACGGACAGCGGCACCTTGAGCTCCACCGACAGCCCATTTGGCGTCGCGAAGGGCGCGAAGGATGTGCTCACGCTCGGCATCCTCAAGCGTTGTGGTGGGGCAAGTGACATTCTCTTTACGTGGCTTCAACTCGCTAGGCGGCACGTGCAGGACAGATCCCTGAGTAAGGAGCACCGAGCGTTCGACAAGGTTTTCGAGCTCTCGTACGTTGCCCGGCCACTGGTAGCGCGCCAGAGCTTTCATTGCTTCGGTGGGAATGGTTTCAATCTGTTTGTTCGTCTGGCGCGCGTACTTCTGGACAAAGTAGCGGACCAGGAGAGAAATGTCTTCGGGCCGCTCGCGCAGCGGAGGCATCAGGATGGGAAAAACGTTGAGACGATAGTAGAGGTCGTTGCGGAAGCTGCGGTCTTCAACCATCTGGGCCAAGTCGCGATTGGTCGCAGCGACCAGACGGACATCGACGCGAATGGTGCGAGTACTTCCCAGCCTTTCAAGTTCCTTCTCCTGAAGCACCCGCAGAAGTTTAGGTTGCAGTTCCAGCGGGATGTCGCCCACCTCGTCAAGAAAAAGCGTGCCCCGGTGAGCCAGTTCAAAACGACCGATTTTTTGCGCGATAGCGCCGGTGAAGGCTCCCTTCTCGTGGCCGAACAGTTCGCTTTCCAGCAAACCGGTCGGAATCGCCGCGCAGTTGATTTTGACAAAAGTGCGCTCACGGCGAGGGCTCAGGTTGTGGATCGCCCTTGCGATGAGTTCTTTACCGGTGCCCGTTTCTCCCTGAATTAGCACCGTTGAGTCGGCGGGTGCAACGGTCTCGACCTGCCGCAGCGTGCGCTTGAGAACGGCGCTCTCGCCGACGATCTCACCAAAGTTGTGCTCCGTCCGGATTTCGTCTTCAAGGTAAAGCTTCTCTTCTGCCAACTTGTCTTTCAGTTCGGCAATCTCCTGGTACGCCATCGTGTTCTCCATGGCAATCGCCACCTGACTCGCCACTTGACCGAGGAAATCCAGGTCTTCCTGCCTAAACGCGTTTTCTTTAAGGCTGGCGAGGTTCAACGTCCCGAGCACACGGTTGTGGGTCATCAGTGGAAGGGAGCACGCCGACTTCACGCCCTCACCCGCCAAGCGCCGAGCGATTTCAGGAGGGAACCGTTCCAGGTCAGCGCGGCCAAGCAATTGCGGCTTGCGCGAGGTAAACGCTTCACCTACCGGTGTCCCTTTCACAGGGATGGCCATTTCTTCCTGGACGAGGCCCTTGCCCCTCGGAAAATCGAGCACACGCACCCGCAGCTCATTCGTTTCAGGATCGTGCAGAACCAGGGCGGTATAGTCGTGGTGCATTACCTCACGCAAGCACGTTGATATCGTCGCAAGTAGTTCTCGTGTATCGAGCTTCGTGACCAACGCGTTGTTAACCTCCAAAAGCACCCGCAAACGGTCGCGTTCGTGGGCGAGGTGCTGCTGGTACGACTGGCCATTCTGGTAATTGAGAGCATTATCCAACGCGATGGCAATCAGACCCGCGGCCTCTTGCAGAAATTCTAGGTCGACACCGCAGTATGCGCGCTCTTCCAGTGATCCCAGCCCCAACGTTCCTACGGGCCGCTGTGCAGTACTTAGAGGAAGAACGCAAAAAGACTTCACGGCATTTTCACGAAGCAACTGCATGAATTTCGGAAAGCGACTTTCCTGTTCCACATTCGGGATCACCAAAGGCTGCTGACTCTGCCACACCCACCCCGCCGGTGACCCCTCGACAGGAATTTCAAGCGATGTCTGAATAGCCAGAGCATGTGACCCCTCCAGGATGTGCAGGCGCATCACATTCCGTGCAGGCACATGCAGAGCCACACTGAGGAAATTGAAACGCGTGATGCTGTGAAGGGACTGCGCAAGCTCACGGAAGAGCTCGGAAAGGTCGCGGTGGGTGGCGATGGATCGCAGGACTTTGCGTAATAAACCAAATTCCTCGCGGCCAGAATCAGCAGAAGTGTTCCGAGGATGTTCCTCAACCATCTGAACAAGCCTATCACCTGTACTCGCGAGCCTTCAACCTGGGTGCCTGGTTTTTCACGACAAGCACAAAATAATGCGAAGAAGCGGCAAGAAAGTCGCCTTACTAACAGGACCGGAAATCTGGCGGATACTGGCAGGGGGCGGGGCGTGCTCGTCACCGGCGTTGAGCCAGGCTCCATCGCGCTCTTACGGCGCGCAATTTCAACCGCGCCGCAATTTCGCGGGAGCACAGATGTGCTGATATGGATAGGACTCGTCTTCAGATGTCCTGCCATCGCAAGGCGAACACTGAAACTACCAGCGGGCCAACAATCCACAGCAGGAGTCCGAAGATCAGCAGCGAGTTTCCGGCCGTCGCGCCGCCGAGAAACTTCAGGAGTGCCGCTCCTGCGGCGCCAAACATGGCTGGGCCGTTTAGGGTAATAAGGCTTGATACCCGTACCATATCGATGGGATTACCGAAGAGCGACAGAAAAACAAGAAAGTTGGCGGTTCGCTCTTTGAAGACAGAGGCAAAGCCGATTACCAGGAGATCATAGAACAAGACGAAAAGGAACCACACGAAGACCGCAAGGCCGAAGGCTTTCGACTTCTTTCCGGCAAGGATCGCGACCATAGCCCCCAGCGACAGGAAGATGAGTTCGAGGAGAATCGCCAGGCCGACAAAAGCCAGATAACGCATGAGGCCTTGCGTCCCGACTTGTGAAGCGATCACGAGCCCCGCCAGTCCGAAGCCCCCCAGGGTCGCCGCCCCCATGGAGAGCGCGAGGCCCAGGATCTTTCCCAGGAGAATCTCTGCGCGGGTCACAGGCTGGGAGAACAGTAGTTGGCTGGCGTTGGCTTCGCCCGTGAAGCCCAGGGTCGCCATGGTCAACGCCACGATAGGAATCAGGTAGAGCACCAGATTCAAGAGGCTAGCGCACGTTCGCGTGAACCCCTCGAAACCCACTACCGCCGCCGTGACCAATCCGAAGTAAGAAATGGCTAGCGTGAGCGCCCCAAAGACCACGGCGAAGATCAGCGTCCACTTGTTCCTTACATTAATCCGGAGTTCCTGGGCAGCCACGATGGCCACTCTGCTCAGATCCATATGCATGACACCTCAGACAGCAACCGGCACGCCCGCCGTGCCGTGGCGATTGGCCCTCACATTCCCCACAGATCATCGAACCCCAATAGCCGGCCTTGATACTTAGCCGCCAGCGCTTCCGCCTCCGGCCTATCCTTAAAGGCAGCCAGGCCACTTCCCATAGGGCTCGGTAAGGCCGACGACTTCACATAGGTAGCTCTCCTTGCGTCCAGCCAACTATGAGTGTTGTAATCGCCGACGAAATAAGCCTCCACTTGGCCCTTCACGCCGTGCTCTTTGACAAATCGGAGCATGCAGCCAATGTCGTCAAATTTATAGGCTGTCCCGTCCTTGTCCACGAACTCGGCGGCGTACTTCTTCTGGGAGATCGCCATTTTGCAGGAGGCGCACATCTCTCCCGCAGCGATCTCAACCGGCTTTGGTTTCTCGTGCCCGCACGCTGCTGTCACCAGCAGTGCCGCCAGCAGGATTCCTCTCATGCATGTACCTCAAATAGATCTCTTCCAGGGAGGGCTCTTCAGTCACAAAACCTTCAATGACGGCACCTGCGGACTCGAGGGTTCCGAGCAGGGGAAGGCGAGCCTCGGGCCTCGAGGCCAGGACGAGGGTGCGCCCTTCGAGCCGGGCCGCCGCTGCGCCAGCCGAAAGGGCTGCAACCACAAACTTCTGCTCCGGGTTAACCAGCCTGATGTGAAGGCGTGAACGGCTGGCCCGCGCCTGCCGCAAGTCCTCCACGGATTCCACCGCGACCAGCCTCCCGCCCACGAGAATGGCCACGCGGTCGGCGAGCTGCTCAACCTCCGAGAGGACGTGGGAGGAGAAAACAATCGTCCGTCCCTCGCGCTTCAGAGAGGCGATAAGCTCCTTCAACTTGACGGCGCCCTCGGGGTCGAGGCTGATGGTAGGCTCGTCCAGCATGAGGAGTGGTGCGTCGGGCAAAAAGGCTACGGCAATTCCCAGGCGCTGCACCATCCCGCCGGAGAACTGGCTCACTAGCCTGTCGGCGAAGCCATCGAAGTTGCTTCGCTCCAGCGCCTTCGCCACCCGTTCGGTCGGCAACTTGCGCAGCCGGCAGTAAAACTCAAGGATCTCCCGTGCCGTGAGATTCTCAGAAAAGGCAACCCGCTGCGGCAGGTAGCTGAACAGCCTCCTGACCTCCCGGCCCCCCTTCTCAACATCCATACCATTGATCAGGACCTGCCCAAACGTAGGCGTGACGAGGCCGACGCTGCACTTGAGAGTGGTTGTCTTGCCGCTGCCGTTGGGGCCTAGCAGGGCAAATGTCTCCCCCGGCTTCACCTGCAACGAGACATCGCGCACAGCCGCGAAGGCGCCGAACTTCTTCGTGAGGTTCCTTACCTCAAGCATCGCTGACTTCCCCTGATGATCACCAGCGCCGAGGCCGCCACCATCGCCAAGGGCAGAAGCAGAGATAAGCCTCCGCAAGCAGGAGGGCGGTTCGCCTCGGCCACTCGGATGGGCAAGGCGACCGGTTTCATCAACGGGTAATGGTCGCACTCTCTTGATCCTTCGATTACCGGAAGCACCTTTTCCGCCAGCGCCAGGGCCTGAGCCGCGGGACTCAGAAGGTACAGGCGCAACCGCGGGTAGTTACCTTCCAGGTGCTCGAAGACGTTTTGAATCCTGAAAGGCACGTCGCCGATACCGTCCGCGTCGAGGTCGAAGCCATCGTACTCGCTCCAATAATTTCCGCTTCTCTGCCCATTCCAATGGGTTGAAGTTTCTCTGCCAATCACCCACAGGGGACTGAGATTCTCGACGAAGTTGTTCCACTCAAACGTGTTCCCGGAAGCGCTGGAGAAGGCTTCGATTGCCGTGTCGTTGGCCGCCACCAGATTACGGCGGAAAACGCTTCCCCGCAGGCTCTCCATGAAAATGCCGACGGCGTTGTCGACGATCAGGTTGTCCTCCGCGAGAATGTCTTCGTCATCCTGGAACAGGATGCCGAAGGAGCTGAAACCACGATTGTGGAGGAAGCGATTACGCCGGAACTGGATGCGACGGGAATACATGATAGCCGCGCCGGCTACGTTATTCTCGGAGATGTTGTCTTCGAAGATGTTATCGTTAGAATACATGTAATGAAGGCCGTAGCGGAGCTGCGAAATCCGATTCCCACGGATGACACTGTTGCTGGCGTTCTGGAGGTACATGCCGTCCCGCGCCGCGATGATCGTGTTCCCGGTGAGCGTGTTCCGTAGTGAATTCCAGATGTGAATCCCGGCCCCGCGCTCGCCAATTTCGATTGAGTCTCGGCCCCGAATAACGTTATCGCGGATTAGGTTGTCGTTGGAAGCGAACAAGTGGACGCCGAAAAGAATGTCCCGCAACTCATTCTGCTCGATCTTGTTGCCGTTGGACCTGAGCAGAACTCCGGAGTTCTCCTCCTCGAGCATTTCGCCGCTGTGTTCGATTATGAAACCCCGGACCGTGCACCCGTCGGCCGTGGTCGTCAGTACGCTCCCCACACCACTGCCTCGTAGGATCGGCTTGCCAACACCCTCGAGTACGAGCGGCCTATTTAGGATCAGATTACCGTCGTACCTTCCCTGTTCAACTCGGATCGTATCGCCGGGCTCAGCGGCGGCGATGGCCCGCTGGATCGTGGGGAAAGGACCCTGGGCGCTGACCGTCAGGTTCTTGCCGGATGCAGGCGCAGCCAGGCCCGCCGCCAGCAGCAGTAGAATGAGTTGAGTCACGGTCTCGCGCTTCATGCCATAGCCTTTCGCGATGAGAACAGGACCGCAAGAGCCAGCACCAGTACGAACGCGACCAGGAAATAGGAAGCGACCCCGGGATAGCTGTAGACCGTGAAGTTCGCAAGCTGCTTCGAACCAATTAGCGGAGGTGCGAAAGACGCCACTTTGACAGGAGCCGTAGGATCCAGGTTGTGTCCGTATTGATAAAGCCGGTTATGAAAACTCCACAAGGAGAACAGCCCAAAGTATCCGAAAAGAACCCCCACGTCCACCACGTTCGACATCTTACCCATCACGGTGCTGCGCAGGGCGAGAATGAAGAAGACACCGATCAGTAGTGGCATCCACTTGAACTCGCTGAAATCGCTCTCCAGAAGTGGGCGCATGCCGATGTAGTGGTTGAGGGTATTGACCTCTCGCAGGTCATCGCGGCCCTGCGGATGGCCACCCTCAATCGTGTAGGTGTAGATGTAGAGCTCCAAGCCATCCGGGAACTGGTTGGAATAGAGTGTCATCCTCCAGAGAGAAAAAATGAAAGTTGGGATCAGCAGCAGGGCCGCGGCCAGAACAAGAATGCGGCTTCGCAGCGTGAGCGGAAGATCAAAAAACCGGTTTGCTTTTTCAACCAGGCCATCCATGGTGTTCTACTCCTTCGGCCGAAAGGCCCGCAGGCTACGGCCTGCAGCCTCCTCGCGGACCGGGCGAGAAACCCGGCCCACGAGCGCCTTCGACGGTCAACGTGAACCAGTTCTCGCCAGCAGGGTCGGATGCGGCCTCTCGGATATACGAGCAGCGGTCGTCGCCTGCCCTTTTGGCTTCACCAGCTGATAACCTTGCATTTCTTGGTGCAGCGCCGAACAGAAGTTCGTGCAGTAATAGGCGAAAACGCCGGGCTTGCTGGCGGTGAATTCAATGGCTTTAGTTTCACCTGGGTCCACGACGATGTTGATGTTGTATTCGACGAGTCCCCAACCGTGGAGCTCGTCCGTAGTCTGCTCGATGTTGGTCAGGTAGATGGTGACGTGGTCGCCCTGATTGACCTCGAAGTGGTCAGGCACGAAATTGCTTCGCACCGCGGTCATCCATACTTTGACGTCATTGCCGCTGCGCTGGACCTTCGCGTCCTTCACGTCCCAGATGGCATTAGGGTCAGGGTTGTCAGCCTTAGCGTACACTTCGATGGGCTTGATCTTATCCGCCCGAATGATCTGCGCATAGTGTGGTTCGGGCTCGGTAAAGGCGTCGTAGATCAGCTTCATCTTATCGCCGCTGATGTCGATGAGTTGCGAGCTCTCAGGCTGGGACGGCCCCACGCTGAGGTGCCGGCCATGCGAGAGCTTGTTCAGGGCTACGAGGTATTTCCCCTTGGGATGCACGCTATCGCCCTCCGCAGCCGCCAGATGGCCGATGTTGTACGAAACCGGAATCTTATCCACCACCTCCCAAGTGCCCAGCTTCCACTTGGCAATGGCGCTCTCGACGAACAGGCTGGTGTAAGCGTAGCCCTGATCGTCAAACTGGGTGTGCAGCGGACCCAGACCCACGTTGACTTCGGCGTCCTTGACCGAATCGTATTTCAGCACCGGGATGCCGTCCTCGTCGCCCGTGAAATCCTTGTTCTGGATCGCGGTCTGCATCTTCTCGAAGTTGAACGCGGTGGTGATGGATTGCAGTTTGCCGCTGGCGATGAAGTACTTGCCGTCCGGGCTCACATCCACCCCGTGCGGGCTCTTCGAGCATGGAACCAAGAACACCACTCCTGGCACCTCCTTGGGGTCGATAACTTTGACGCCGCCAATGGTTTTGTACTTTCCTCCCTTGATCGCTTGCTCAGCCATTTTCCAGTTTGCGGCCACGACGTAATCGCGATCTTTTTGAGTGGAGGTAACTTCCAGCTTGCCCGTGGCGCGCTCAGTGTTATAGCAAGTCCAAAAAGCCCAGCCATTGCTGGGACCCTTGCCCGCATCACCGAGGTCGTAATCAAACGGCGGCATCAGGACTTCCCACCCCACGCTCATCTGCTCGGTTTTGGGATCGACAGCGATACCGGCCACGATGCCCTTATAAGCGGTGGCGTACTGCTCGACCGGGGCGTATGTCCCTTTAGGGGTCGGGACCGAAAAGCGCGACGCCGCCAGCAGGTATTCGGTGTTGGGTGTGACAAAGGTCGAACCGTGGTTACCGGAAACATTGGGAACGGGGCCGAGAATCTGTTTGGTCTTGAAGTCTCTCAGGTCAATACGCGCCACGCGGTTGTTGGCGTTATCATTGATGAAAAGCCAGCGACCGTCGTAGTCCCCGTTGGTTTCGCTAAGGGCAGGATGATGGGCGTCTCCCCAAGTGTAACCACCAAGCATTTCCTTGGTTGCTTTGTCAAAGCCGTAACCCGTGGATGGATACGGCGTGAAGACGGGGATCGTCGCAATGTGGCGCATGGACGGAACTCCGGCAACGAAAATATTACCTGACTGACCACCGGAGTAGAACATGTAGTATTCGTCGAGGTCGCCCGGCGCCACGTAGGTGGCCAACGCCGCCTGGGCAACGTCTCCCATCTGGACTTTCGGTTTCCTGGCGCAACTCTGCGATATGAGCAATTCTACGAATCCGATCAAGCCGAGAGTGATAAGAATTGCATGGGCTCCGAGCTGTTTCTTCATGGTTTATGCTCCCCTTTCCTGAGGATTTAATTTCACGTACAGTGGATCACCTGTTGAATTTCGCGATCTCGCCGCGGCTACCGGGGATGTGCGAAGGTCCGCGGCGCGATGCCAGGCCGTTATTTCCTGGCGCGGGCAGCTTTGGCGTCCTGCTCGAGCTTCTTCTGATAAGCGGCCTTCAGCTTCTCAATCGCCTCCTGCTTCTCGGTATCAGTCAGATGAATCTGAGCCGAAAGCACAACACTCATAGTGCCGGTGGGGTTAGCCAGGAAGTCTTCCAGCGTCCTCCCGAATCGACTCTGCACGTCGGCGTAGGCGTTCGCCAAGTCTGGTCCGATTTTGGTCGCCGATTCGATGCCCAGCGTGCTTACGTCATGGCAGACGAAGCAGGTTTTCTTCACGAAGAAAGCGCCTTCGCCGGTTTCCATTTGCTCTTCCTTCGCGATCTCTTCGGCGGTGGGCCGGTCGCGCACTTGCGCCCCAGGAGTGTACGCGATGGGCAGATTCGTCCGCTTCCAGCTCATGGCGAGCATGGCCAGGGCTTGTGCCTGGTGGCTGTCAAAACCGAAGTTCGGCATCACACTTTCAGGCGACATGAACTTCGGGTTCTTTAAGTGTGCAACGTGCCATGCGAACACCGACTTCACCCCCAGCAGGTGGGAGTAGTCGTATTGCTCGGTGGACTTGTCCCCTACGTAGGTCAGGTCGGGTCCGATGACTCCCCCTCGCCCATTGATGGTATGGCAGGCGCGGCAGCCCTTCTGGTTCACTAACTGCTTGGCGTCGTTGACGTAGTCGGCGCCCGGGGTTTGGCGCTCGTAGCGATGGCAGATATTGCAGTTAATCTGCATCAACGCCAGGCGATAGCTGACTGAGTAAGCCGTGCCCAACTCCTTACCCAGAAGAGGGTCGTCCCAATGCTCGATCGTCGTCGCATGCGCAGACGAAACGTCGAGGGCATAACCTTGTCCGCCATGGCAGATTGTGCAACCATACTTCGACACTGGGTGCTGGACGAGAATCTCCCGCGGGTGCGACCGGAAAGGCTCGGGCGCATTCTCCAAACCCTTCCACTCGACACCCAGGTGGCACGTCACGCAGCGGTCCACTCGGCCCAGCTCTTTCGCCCAAACTTGCTGGATCCCACTAGGCACCTCGGGGGTGCGGGCCGGGCCAAAGCGCTTGACGACAACTTCTCGAAAATCAGACTGGTAATCCTTCCATTCCGGCTGCAAGTATCCCCAATAAAGCCAGGCGGTGATCACGAGAATTACGGTCCCCAAGAGGTAAATCCAGAAGCGGTCCCTGTTCGCAAAATTCATCGGTTGCCTCTAATCAGTACTGTCCGGTCATTGAATTTTGATTTCCTTCTAACTTGCTTTCAGCTATGGACTTACTCGTGAAACGGAGCGTTTTCGATTTGAATTTGCCTTGCACTTATGGCCATTCTTCCCGGACACCAT
>Ga0315282_10011047_pt1 | contig 14053 bp, 24 predicted proteins | sample YL17G07_20_MG_FD_203693 | JGI IMG/M metagenome (GOLD analysis project Ga0315282, IMG submission 203693) | Sediment microbial communities from Yellowstone Lake, YNP, Wyoming, USA - YL17G07_20 | ecosystem: Environmental > Aquatic > Freshwater > Lake > Sediment | place: USA: Wyoming | collected... | reverse complement strand
GGAAAGGCCCGGATCAGTCGACTGGAAGTGTAGTCAGCCTGAAAGGCGGGGCAATGGGGGACCACCAGAGGCCTAACCAGAGGCTTGGCGCCGGGAGAGGGATTTAACACGAGAGTTCAGCGCTCTCACCGCCAGCAAGCCGGCAAAGCTGAAACCTTTCACAATTCGGTTTCCGCCTTCCCCCTAGGAAAGTGTTAAGCGCTCGCATGTGGACGAATCCGTGAGGTCAACGGGAAACTTGGTGTTGACTGATGAGGCGGACTTTGTCGTCGGTGTGGCTCTGACTCTGTTCGCGGTTTCCGCCAGCTTTTCGATTCAGTTCTCGTACAGTGACTTGGGGGTCTACCCCACGATCTGCGTGTATCGAGGCCCTGCTGAGGTATGTTGTCAAGCGTCTCTCATCACCATCCTGCTTAGCATAGTCTTCCTGCTAGCCTTGGCAGCCTTTTGGTGTCTCGTGAAGAGCAGACCGCCAGTCGGCAGGAGATGGTTCATTGTCTACCTTTTTCTCGGGGCAATTGTCGGCCTCCTGCCATGGGCCACCTACTTGATTGCACGCTGGTACATCCAGTTCTTGTCCGGCAACATCGCACATTGCCTTTGGCCTTGATTTTCTTTGGTGCACGACGTGTCAGACTGGCGTTGCGATCGCTCGTAGAGAAGCATCGAACCATGAACGGCAACCCTGGCACCTGTAGACTGTGATGTGTGACCCCAAGAGACAGACGGGGCTCAGGGATCCACCGCAGCCAGGACAACCAAGCGCTGTCATCTGGCCAAGCCCAAACAGGCCAACCAGATTACAACGATTACCAGGTAGGCCGGGAGCGCTCGTGTGAATGTGATGCGCTCGAACTCCATCCAGAAATCCTCGTCAAAGATGAACATCATCGATCGATCTTGTCCTGTTCTATCGTCAGGCATAACCGTTGTGGGTTGTCTCGCAGATGCCCTCTTGGTCGTCCTATCCTTTCGTCTTCTTGGCCTTCTCCCGCTCCCCTTGATCGCCGTCACGGGTCGCCCGCTTCAAGATGAGTCCGTAACTGGTGATTTCGACTTCTCGCCGAATCTGCTTCAGGTATTCGCTGAATCGGTCGCTGAACTCGAATCCATGCAACCGAGCCCACAGAAAGTCATCCTCATCAAGCAGGACATGAACATCACGCTTGGCGGGGCGGCCGGCCATCGCAGTCACTTTGTCTTCTCGCGCTCGTAGGTCTCAAGAAGCTGCTTCAGGAGCGCTAGGTCTGCCTCAATTGTTGGCAGGTGCTTCTTGGCTCGTGATGCTAGAGACCTGACGATGGAGCCCTTCTCTCCGTCGGCTTTGAGGTATGCCTTGGCCTGTCGTCTTTCCTTCTCAGTTAGGATGCGTTGGAACATGCGCTCTAGTATAGAGCAAGGCTAATATAACGCTTACGTTCTATTATAGAGCGGTGAAATGTATGTCTGAAGTAGACTGGAACCGACTGTTTGCGTTCGACCTGCCGGCGGTGAGACCGGCAAAGATCTCTCATGAATGCTGTGACGCTTGCCGTGAGGCGCGGGAGATCAAGTGCGTCTGCACGTGTGGAGGAAAGAACCACGGAGCCGCCCTCAAGAAGGACGTCAAGCGCCTGGACGAGTTCAGCAGCCCAAACCAGACAACGTCGACATACATCAGTTAGGAGCTGAGAGACATGAGCGACGTCGAAGTCAAGTTCAAGCTGCCCAAGAGCGCGGTTGCCTTCATCGACTTCCTCTGCAGCCTCAGCGGCACACAACGTGAAGGATGGCTCAGAGCAGCCATACGCCAAGACTTGCAGGCAATCATAAACGATCCCATGCCAGAGTGGGATGAGGCTTGGATGACGGAGCGGTTCGGCATAGCTCCCTTCTTCTGGGAAGGGCAGAAGGATGAGCCAACCCAGCCGACAAAGTGAGGATCCGCATAGATGAGCCAATATGACAAGCGGCCGACCCACGTCTCGCTCAGTCTCGGATCCACAAGTCGGAACGGTGGCGAGTTCGAGTTCCGGAAGATCAGCCTCTCGCTTGACAGAGACCTAGGTGCGCTAGAGAATCCAGTCGACGCGTACCGTGACATCAAGGCTCTACTCGAGCGGATGGTCAGCGAGTTTCAAGGACCCAAGCCTGGTCCATCTCAGCCAGGCCAACCCAAGCCTGCCGGCACGCCAAGCCCTGCCGGCAATGGAAACAGAGGGGTTCCCCCTAGGCCGGCAGCGTCGAAACTCGCAACTCTCCAAGAGCGACTAGGCAAGCGCCTCCCGGATCTTGAGATCACAGACGGCATGGACGGCCTCATCATCAGGCCACACCGATACCTCGGCGACGCATGGAAGGAAGTCAATGCAGTTGTGAGAGCTCTGGGTGGCAAGTGGGAGCACGGCTCGGAATCTAGAGACGACTCCTGGCGGATCCCGAAGTAGCATCATAGATGACGCGTGAGGTTGCTCGCAGGATTCGCTCTGACGATTCCCCCTTCGCAAAGTCGCGTCTACGCTTGTGGCAAGATCGACAATAGACAGGTCTGCTTGGATCCGGCTTGAAAGGTACTGAATCATTCTTGCCGCAGTCGTCGCACTTGATCCATGTCTGAGTTCTTGAGGCGTTGCTGTCTGCTACTTGACGATCCATTCAACTGAACCGTCCGCGTTTCGCTTGGGAGACGCTGGGATCCTCGAGGCCGCTGATTGCTTTGGTGAGCCACCCGGCCATCTCCGTTCACTCCTGCTAGTATCCGCCCACCGAGCGGTCACGATACCGGCGGTCTTCAATCAGGTACTTCTTCACAGTCTTTGTGATGACTTGGCCGTCAAGCGTCACCGTGATCGGGATCGTGATACTTAGCGGCGTCGCGACGGAGGGCGCAGCGCTTGCCATGGGTGCTGCTGCTGCCGCTGGACTCGAACTGGTAGCAAGCGAGTATGGAATAGTCGCGGGAACCGCGAGCGACATATTCTGGAAGTTGCCAACGATGTTTCCAAGCGCCGAGGCGGTCTGCGATTGCATCTCATCAAGCATGTCAGTCCAGATCGAGTGGCCCACAAGCGTGTTCCAGAGGCCTTGCGCTCCCGTCGTGATTGCGTTCCAAGCGCCTGAAAGTGTAGTCTGAATGCTCCCCGCCCCAGAACTGGCAGCAGTCTCCATTGAGGAGATTGCGGTCTGGACCGATGTTTGCGCACCAGCGAGCGCTGTGTTGAGTCCCGCGATGGCCCCAGACATGAAGATCATGAAGGCATTCCAAACGCCTTCTATGGCGCCGATGCCCAGATCAACCGAACCTTTGAGGGCGCCCATGATGCCATCCATCACACCCTTGGCTGCGTCGCCGAACGAACTCAGCGCTGCTTTGATGCTGTCGAGTGCGCCCTGCCAGTCACCCTTGACCAGAGCGAAGCCTGCGTTCATGGCTCTCTGCATAATGTCAAGCGCCGAAGTCATCGTTGGACCATACTTGTCCGTGCTCTCTCGCAGATCCGCGATCATCGTGTCGAGTCGCGTGTTCAGGTCAGTCTGGACTTGACTCGTGATAGTCTTGAAGGTCGTCTGGATGGCTCCCCAATTCGTATCCCATGCTGTCTTGAGAGCGTCTGTAGCGGTCGTTACTTTCGTCTTCACGTCGTCGATCCATGTTCCAGCATTCGTCTTGATCGTATCCCATATTGGCTGAGCTGTTGTCTGAACTGTATTCCAAGCGGTATCCCAATTTGTTTGGATTTGGTCAAGAGCGCCTTTGAAGTCTCCTTTGAAGAGGTCTTCCCACACTTTCATGCCTCCGCTAATAAGAGGCCAAGCTGTCTCCCCGACAGTCTTGAGATTCTGCCATCCCTTGTCCCAGAGATCCTTGACGCCTTGTACGGTGTCTGTGAAAGCCTTCGTCATGGGATCGAACAGTTTGCTGCCCAGGTCTGAGATGAGTTGCCCGATCAGCTGGGCTGCGATGGTGGACATTTGATTCCACATGTCCGTCCAAAGCGAGGCCCCGACGAGCCAATCATAGAAGCCTTGGAAGGAATCATGCAGCGTCTTCAGGAAGCCGCCGATCGCATCTGCCATCGCCTTCAGTGGTGGGCCGATTACGTCGCTGGCTGTTTGGAAGGCTTCATGGATGCTCTTGACGGCTGGTATAACATCATCACGAATGAAGCTGGTCGTCGCCTTGAGCGGGGCGATGACCATGAACTCGAGGACCTGCTCGAAGTCTTTCAGATTGACGTCTTCGCCGAAGAGCGCCTTCCAGAGTTCGCCTAGGGAATCCATGAGTGGGCCGACGGCTTTGGTTCCAATGTCCATGAGGCCGTTCATGAGATCTGTCAATGCTGGAAGCAAAGCCTTGCCAACATTCTCTTCGAAGTCCTGCCAGGCGTGGCCCATCCTCTCCTGCACGCCCGCGTAGGTCTGCGCGTCGCTTAGCGCTTGGCCGCCGTACCGGTCGCCCAGGATCTTCAGAGCGCCCTGGAACTTGTCGGCGTCTGTGGCGCCTTCGCCCATGTTCTTGGCCATGTCGCCGATCGCGGGAACCAGTCGCGTCAGGGCAGTATCTTGGCCTTCGTAGGCTTTGCCGATTGCAGTCGCTATCTCGCTAAGAGGCTTCCCCGAGCCAACAGCTGTATCCATCGCAGTCTGAAGGGCAACCATCGCGTCTTTGGTGTCCATCCCGTGAGTGACAAGCGTCTTGAGGGCTTCAGCGAGTTCTTCGTCGCTGAACCGTGATGTTGACTGCATCGACTTGAGCGTTCCTTCGACTGCGTCTTTGACGGTTCCCCAAACGGTGCCCTGCCCCTCAACCGCCGTCTTGAGCGAAGCCATCACACGCTCTGAATCGCCTGCGGCTTTCACTGAATCCTTCAGGAAGTCAACGGCCTGGCCGATCATGGCGATGCCTGCGCCTGCAGGTCCACCAGCCGCGAAGCCGCTGATGACGTCTCCAACGCCCTTGAACGGTCCGCCTAGATCCCCGATGATGTTACCGACCGCGCCCATGTTCTGTCCTAACGTAGTCGCTACGCCTGACAGTCCACTTACCGAGCCTTTGATCTGATCGATAACTCCGGATACACTGTCAACGGCTTCCAGAGCGATCTGGACGCGACCCATGCTAGTACCGCTCAATTCTCTGCCGCCTCATCAGTGATAGGGACTCTGCTTTCGCACGTGCCTCTCAGTCTTGAGCGCCTGGGGAAGCGGGGAAAGCTCCAAGCATTTCAGGAAGACCTTGGCGACGTCTTCCATGTCCGTGAATGATTTCTCGATCCTCTCAATATTCCAGATGTCCTGTGTCTTCTCGAATGTGAGAGCCTTCGCAACAGCGTGAGTCATGAAGCGAATCATCTCGAGCGTTGGTTCCTGGGCTTTCAACGCGTCAAAGCTCTTGATGTCGAGCTCATCGAGGAGACGGATCAGCTGCAGTTGCGTGATCCCATGGATTGGGAGCGTGCGCTCGTTCCCGTCAGTGAATTTGACTTGGACGCTGCCGGTCTTCACAACGCTTGGTAGCTTGTCAGGCAATGTGTGGCACCAAGCTCGAGTTCTCTTTCTCTACTTGGCCACCCATTTGATGGAGCCGTCAGCCTGGCGTACTGGATGGCCCATGATGCTTATTCTGGGATCGAGTTTTCCGTCTGCTGTGATGTTTGGTCTGCTTCGTTGAACGCTATCCCTCGACGCTGCTCCAACGACGATAGAAAGGGGCTTGGCTGGTATGCCCGTGAACTTGTCGCAGGTCAAATCACTTGAGACCGGGCCTGTCACGATCTGGCATGTCTTGTCTTGGTTGTAGTAGGCGCATTGTCCACAGTTCTGCAAGCTGCCTTGTTGCGCTTTGCGTAGATTCGCACTGGCGGGGTCGAACTGACCAGCCGAGATCCCACCTGACTCTGCGCTCGTATCCCAGGTGACTCGTCCGTCCGCTCCACGTTTGGGAATGCCCATCCGGCTCTTTAGACGTGTTGCAGGCTGCTTGGTGCTGTCGATGTAGTGCTTCGTCGTCTCCCTGCTCTTCTCGAGATCTTTCGCTATGAAACTCTGTGAGAGCTTGTTCACGAATTGCATGTCCTTCCAGACGGGGCTTTCAGCGATCGAGTCCAACGCCGCTCTCTTCTGACGGGCCTTTTCCATCGCTTGGTCGACTGCAATCTTTCGAACGAGGTGCCTTGCCTTCTCCTGTGTCTCTTCAGCATCGAGCTCACGCAGTATACTCCGAAGGTCTTCGTCGGCACCGTAACGCTGAATGTCGCGGTCTAGCTCTTCGCGAGTAATTTCTCTAATACTCATGTTGTCTTCTCTCCTCCTGCGTTTTGATCTGTCAAGCCTGGCTGTGCCAAGCCATGACTCGCATTCGGAGGCAAGTCAGCAACCGCGGACGGCAGTGATGATGGCCCCTTGATTCCAATCATCATTTCAGCCATCGGCCGAGCGGGGAAGACGACGTCTTTGGTCCATTGGCTATGTTTTGGACATCTGAAATTTGCGAAGCCCTTACTGCTGTCCGCATTGATTCCATATGCCGGGTCATTTGGCCCTCTCCGTTGCGCCAACATGAGACTTCCGCAAGCTGGACAGGTCGGCCACTTCTCGCCGGCACGTTCTAAGATTTTGTTCACAACGGGGCGCTGCTCCTTGAGCAGGTCCGCCAAGCGTTGCTCCTCTCCCTCAGACGTCAACCGAGCGTCAAACGTTTTCGGTAGGGGCTCGAGCTTCATGTTTGCAACGAAGTATAGCTCGCGCGGGATTAGGATCTGCGGAGTGGAGACAGATTCTGCAATTAGATTCTCGTGCCGGCCGGCTAGAGCTGCCATTTCATTGTTGAGTCCAGTGACCTTCTCTAGGACGGGTTGCAGTTCTCCGTGGATCCGCTTGAGCTTGTCGTACTCTGCAAGGGCTGCCGGCCAGAGATCCTCGGTCAGGCGCTTCCTGATTCGAGCGGCCTCAGGCTCCTTCTTCTCCTTGAACTCTTGAATCTCCTTCTCAAGCGCTTCACGCGCTAGTTTGCTGTCCTCGACCTGGTCCTCGAGCTCGCGTATGCGGGAGCTCATGCTCTTCAGGTCAGCTGGACGAAGCAGGAGAATCCGGTGCTTCTTGTCCTCGCACAGCTTCTTCAGTTCCGTCTCAGACGTCCGAATGCTGTTCACAACGTTTTCGAGTCGTTGTTCGAGTTCTCTTCGATTCAAAACTGGTCAACTCGCATGTTGAAGGAATCTGTCGACGGCTTCACGAGCGACCTCCGAAAACGACTTGCCAGTTTCCCTAGCGAGTCCCTGGAGTCTCGTGATCTGGTCACCGGTGAGAACTATCGATTGCGTGATCTTCCGATCGGTGATACTTTGCATCATCAATCAGTCATTGACTGGGCAATTTGAAAGGTAAGTACCTATTCACCAATCTGGGGAAGACTGGGGAGACTTGGGGAGGTTTGTGGATGTCCGGTGATGTTCGGGGAGGTCTGGGGATGTTAGGGGAGGAACCCCACAACCATGGTGTGCCCGTGATCTACATGCTCTGTTCCTACTGCTCGCAACCTGTGGACCTGCCGCCTGGCCACGGATCCTTCCACACGTGCGGCCACTACATTGCGCGTCTTGAGAGCCAGTCATGCTACGGTGCGTTTTGAGGCGTTGACTCAGACCTGGAGATGAGCTCCTAGACATGCCTCATAATCATCGTGGCCAGAAACAGGATCGCCGGCAAGAACGGAAGAGTTGGTGCCGGCACATTCTTGACCTGGCTCGAATGCGAGGCGACAAGAGACCGGCCCAAACAATCTTGGAGGAGCATGTGGCGCAGTCGGAGATCATTCGAGAAGCCATCCGCGACGCCTTCACTGGTGCGCATCGCGACAAGGAGCGAGCAGAGGTCGTCGCATTACAGGACTACCCAAAAGCAGGGATCTACAAGGCTGAGGTACTGAGTCAGGCGAGGTCCTACGTGCATCCGAAACTGTTGCCGACTTGATGGAATGAGCGAGAGAGGTCACTGAATGTTGACAGACGGCCGGCACAGCCTCACCGAACGTGTGACTGTGAATTTCTCACCGGCACAACTTGAGAGACTAGAGAGGTACCTGCAGCGATACGGTGAGAATCTAGGCGGATTCATCCGCCGCGCTGCGCTTGAGAAGCTAGATCAGCTTGGCGTCCCCGCCGAGAGGGAAGGCCTTGGAGATCTCCTCGGCGATGTCAAGAGAGGATCCATCCAGGCCTTGAACGTTCAGCCGGCAGCCCTGGGGGAGCTCCAAAGCCGAATTGAGAACTATTCTCTTCGGTCTTCCGGAGGAAGATAGCCTAGGCCCGTTGCCGTTTGTGCACAGGTTGAAGGCCCACGACTGGTGCACCTTCCGACAAATTGGTATGGTGTCGCATCGAAAGGTGTCACACTTTTGGGTCCCGGCCAGGGGTGCTTGCCAAATCATGCGATCAAGTCGCGGGCTTGCCGGCAGCGTCCTGACCCTTCCCTGCTTCGGCTCGGAGGCGTTCAATCTCTTTGTCAAGGAGCGCGAGTCCAGGCGCTATGTTGTCTGCCTGACTGTGCGCTGTCGTGACCAGGTGGTCTTTGAAGTCCTCAAGCATCTTAACCATCTCGGCTGGCGAGCGAGCCTCCAATGTGACCGCTCTGATAGTGTTCCCTACCAAGCCCGTGACCGCCTCACTCATGGTGATGTCGACGCTCCCCTCTCCTTGCGTCTCAGCAAACTCCTTGAGAATCGAAGCAGGGTCACTTGCCTCTGAACTCTCTTCCGACTCATCGGTGTCTTTCGCGGTCCGCTTCGCGTAGCATCTGGAGCAGAGGTCGTGGTGTTCGGTTTCAGTGGTCATCATATCTCCGACACCAAAAGGGACCTGCTTCTCGAATGACCGGGAGATAACACCCTCACTTTCGGCACCGCAGTCCTCACATTCGAGCTTCAGATCCTCTAGCGTCCAAGGCTCAAGCAAGCGCTTGAAGTCACGCTCGAACATGACCTGGGCGTTGCCACTGTAGACATTGGCCGGCTCTTTCACGGTGCCGGTCTCATCTCTCCCCAAGATATGCGCCTTGATGCTGAGTAGGGTCGCGTTGCGGACTTCGGCAAGATCACGAATCAGCTTCAAGGTTTGAATGGTTGCGTGGTGATCCCCCGCCTTCTTGCTCTTTCCCATCTTTCGAGCGAGCGCAAGGGTCTCATCAAGCGTGGCCACATTCTCACGCAGTTGATCCAAGTATCCGTTCAACAACTTCTTACCCGTCAAGAAAAATACCCCCTCCCCCTACCTCCTCCCCTCAACACCGCCACAAACCGCCACAAAACGCCCTCACAAACCCTCACAAAATAATACCCCCTCCCCCCAGGGGGTGGGACCTTGACGATTCGACTTATTGGAGGCCACGACGTTTCTGCTAAGCATGGGTCTCCCCTCCCGGTTGCTTCCGTATGGCTTCCTGTTCTGCTAGGTATCGGGTGAGGCATCTGCGCATGATGGTGTCGAGCATGCTGCTTTTCGAGCGAGCGGTGCGACTGTTCACCTTGTCATCCTCAGCCTCGAGCTCCACGGCTTTGTCCATGAGCTCTTTCACGTCCGAGGACGCGTTCCAGTCGACGCGGACCTTCACTTGGCGCCCTCCTGCTTGCCTGCGTCATCAGCGTCAACTGCGTCAACAGTAGTGTGTGTGTCCGTCTTCTCTCTCTCTTCACTAGGGGGTAGTATGCCTCTCATAGTAGACGACGCAAACGACGCAAATGACGCAAGTGCAGGATCCTTCGGTTCAGCCAAGCCGTACTGCCCGTTCAGGCGCTCCAGAAGCTTGACGTCTGGCCTGTAGCCTCGCCGCGTGATTCTCTTGCCGTCACCAAGCGGCTGATCAACTCTCAGGTTCTTGAATCCAAGCCTGGCCACCGCTCGGCCGACGCTACGATTAGTTGTCTGCTTGCTTGCGTGGCGCCGGTTGTAGGCGTCTGTGATGCTCTCGGTGAGGATCAGATCAGCGTCTGCTCCGGCGTCGGTGACAGCTTCGTTGAACGCCTCAAGGACCGCGAATTCGTAGCTTTCCTGGATCCTCTCGAGGCGAAGCACCTGCTCCCGCTTGATTATCGATAAGTAGGCCTCACGATATTCGACAGGTGTGGCAGCGTAGAGTGGTTCAAGGATCTCTGCGAGTCTTGCTTCGCCAGTTTCAGGAACCTCAATCTGCAGGGGCTGCTTTCTCTCAAGACAATCCGCTCGATACTTTGCCAGCTGACCACGTATGGTCTCCGCTTCTTTCTTGTCGATCGGTGGGAGCTTCCGGTTCGCCTTCGGCATGATGATTTGGAACGAGCGGTCTTCGAGAGTGTCGTAGATATCTTTGCGGCTGACGATGCATTTGGCTGAGAAGACGTCGAAGCGGACAGGCTTCTTCTGTACGCGCTTGCCTCCGTCCTGCAGAGTCTCGGTGACATCAGCGGTCATGATTGCGTAGGCTCCGCGCCTGTACCCGGCGTTGAGGATTGCTGCCAGGTCGCTGCCGCCGCCGAAGTGCTCCCGAGCCTGGGGGTTGATGTAGTGTTCAGCTTCATCCAGGAGAAGCGTTGCATTCGAGCCGTCAAGGCAACGAATCGCTCCCGCTCGCGTCGCGTATCCGGCCATCAGTGGCCTGCGAACCACTTGCTCAATCGTCTCGAGAAGCCTGGTCTTTCCATGTCCACGAGGAGCGGTCACGTACAAGTATGGCGCCACATTCGTGTCTTCGATTCGCCAAGTCATGAGGGTCCATGAGGCAACGACGGCGTAGGTCTCCGGCTCAGCGAAAAGCACGTTCTTCTCGAGAAACTGCAGGATCCTCTGGAAGAGTTCTGCTTCAGTTCCGTAGGGTTGCGGGTCAGGAATGTGAGGCGCGATCTCGTCGACCAGGATCTTCTCGTCGCCAGTTAACCGTATCTTCTTGCGGGCCTCCTCAGTGATTCTTGTCCAAGGCTTCTCAATCTCGCGTTGTTTCCGAGCGAGCGCCTTTGAGAGCTCAACCTCGTCTATGCCGTACTGTTGTCGCAGAGCGAGCGATATCTCATGAACGAGTGATTCAGGATCCTTGCGGATGAACTCGTCTTTCTCGAGAGCCCAGACATGCAGCGGCTCGTCATCCAAGGAAGAATGATGAAGCGGCAAGCTCAGTAGACCCCGGTCGCTCGTGTGAACAGCGCCGAGAGACCAGAAACCGCGGGCCAGAACTCCTTTGGGCTGGACGCTGGCACCGCTCACGATGTTGTCTCACCCTAGTTTAGGTCGGTTGACATCTTCTCCGTTGAGCCCACAGACTCTTGGAATCCGTCTGCATCTCTTCCCTCATCTTCTTGAAACAGATCGACAGTAGATTGGGTGGCCGTCTGTAGGAACGAACGGCACGGTGTCTGGTGCTTGGCACTTGCTGCACACAATAGCATACCGAGGGGGTGCACTCATGCGCTGGATCCCGGCTCTTCGGCACCCCGAATGACCATGACTCGGTCTCCATTCAGCCGATCCCGTTGAATCGTGATTGAGTCGCCAGGCCGCAAGCCAAGCGCTTTCGCGATGACTTCGCCCAACGTCTTGATGCTGAAGGATCCTTGCTCTGGTTGGGTCATGTCCGTTTCTTCCTTGCTGCGCGGAGCTCAAGATCCTGCTTGATGATGCCGAGACTCTTTGCAACATCCTCGAGATCTGCACCATCTGGATAGAGCACAGCAGCTATCGAGTTCGGCGTGATCGTGAGCTTCCGACCAAATGCGTTCACAATTTCTTGCGGGATCCAAACGATGTTCTGGGAGCTTGGCAGCCTCAACTTGAAGTCGACCAACTGACTCGCCATTGATGCTGTGGAATACCTAAAGTCTTATTTAGGCTAGTAACGAGTCTAGTATAGGTAGGAAATTAGGTAAAAATCAGGGGTTCGGCGTCTAGGCATGGCCCTCAGAAACAGTAGAAGCGAGCGCAAGAGAACCATTCTACGCTACCTGGTAGAAGAAGGACCCGCGAACAAGTACCGCATCTGTAAGCACTTCGTGCCTCAATCGGGTTCTGAACCTACCTACCTAACAGCTATTGACGAAATGGAAGAAGAGGGCCTGATCAAGCCTAGTTCAGTCAAGGAGAAAGCGCAGGGAGGCAGGCCATCCAAACACTACGACCTTTCACTTCGAGGATTAGTGGCGCTCATGGGAGGAGTCCTAGGCGGCGCGAAGACTAGCAGTCATATTGTGACACAGTTGGCGCAGAAGACCAGATATCATGATTTGATTCCAGACCTGTTTGATTTGTGGCCATCCATAGTTCGGACTGGAATCGAACAACTCGCGTTTGAAAGACTGGAAGAGGCTTGCTGCCTCCACTTCTACAATGTCTGGGATGACTCTGCGGTGCCGGACGGCGACGAACTTGGCGACTTCATCAAGGATTTTCTGCTTTTCCCTTTCGGAGGACAAGACAAGCGCAAACAGTGGATGGAATCGCTGTCAAAGAACGATGTGCTACGATACGCCGTGGTCCGCATGAACATAAACAGCGCACGCCAGAACATTGAGAAACTGACAGCAGATCTCAACCTTATGCCGACCAAGCAGATTGAGGTAACGCCGGAACTCCGCTCGGAGATCAAAGACTTGGGCAGGGAACTGCAGAGATTCGCAGATGCAGCCCGTAGGGTATATGGAATAGCATAAGAAGGTGATCAGTCAGAATAGTGCCTTTGTACTCAGGTCGAGGCTGCATTCTCCGCGCCGAGTTTCCCCCTGGCGAATGTCTCGAATTGGCCTCTCAGTTGCTTGACTTCTTCGCGTAGGCTCTCCACTTCCTTCGCGCCCTCCAAGGCAGCTTTCATGTCAAGCGGCATTCCACACCGAGCACAGAACGAGTGAACGGTCGAGTTCTCCAATTTGCACCGTACACATTTCACAACTGTGAGTTTCGGCTTCTCCTCTTCCGCCGGCTTCTTGAGGCCGTGTGCTTGCAAGAGAGCTGCGTCGACGTCTCTCCCGCTCATGTGAACATAACGAGCTGCCATCTTCGAGTCTTGGGTCCAACCGAAGAGTTCCTTCATCTGAGCTTCCGTCAAGTGGCTGGCCAGGCCTGTCGCTCGAGAATGACGGAACATCTGAGGATTGACAGCCTTCTTGAGTCCTGCTTTCACTTTGAGCCGTTGCAGCAATTTCCGAGCGCTATAGTAGTCCATAGGCTGGATGCCCTCAAGGTGGCAGCCCTGACGTTCGTGGATCCATAAGGGAGCACCCGGCGACTTCTCAGGATGCTCTTCAAGCCATGCAGCCAGAAATGGAACGGATAGTATGAGACGATCGCGGCGTTGGCCTGTCTTTCCGTCAACCACAACAACCGCTCCGTGCTCGTCAAAGACCACGTTCTTCCGTTGCAGGCTGAGGATCTCGCCTGCTCTGCCGCCTGAATCATAGAGCATTGAGACGAATGCTCGGTCTCGAGAAGATGCAGCAGCCCTGACCAGGCTTGAGATATCCTCTTCCGTGAGCAGCTCCTCAGGCAGCAGGTTGTGGTTTCTCTTGCCGGTTGTCTTGATCCACCTGACCTCAGGCGGGTACTCCTCATCATTGGGGTCCTTGAGCCACCGGTAGAACCGTTTCGTCATAATCTTGAACAAGGTCTTGGTCTCGTCTGCGAGCTCGAGACGGCCATGCTCCAGGATGATCTTCTCAAGTTCAGGTCTGCCGGCCTTCTCAAAGTCCACACCTAGCATGCCGGCAAGCTTCGTGAGGTTCTGTAGGTAGCGGATCCGCCTGGGGAGACTGATGCCTCGCCTCTCGAGATGTTCTAGGAATCGGAAGATCTTGAAGCGGTCGTGGAGATTGACCTTCTTGCTCGCTTTCAGTTTCTCAGTTGCGAGTTCCATTCGACGCTTGTAATCGTGGACGTCGAAACCCTGCTTCAAACTGCGTCAGTACCGGCAAGCGGCTTTCTCAGCTTATAAGGTCACAGCACTGACACGAAGGTTTGGCGCCGGGAGAGGGATTTGAACCCTCGCGGCCCCAAAGGACCACAGGCTTTGTGTCCCCGATTCCAGGCCTAGGCTCCTCAAGTTGGGATCTGCCCCGTACCAGGCT
>Ga0315282_10011046_pt1 | contig 14053 bp, 10 predicted proteins | sample YL17G07_20_MG_FD_203693 | JGI IMG/M metagenome (GOLD analysis project Ga0315282, IMG submission 203693) | Sediment microbial communities from Yellowstone Lake, YNP, Wyoming, USA - YL17G07_20 | ecosystem: Environmental > Aquatic > Freshwater > Lake > Sediment | place: USA: Wyoming | collected... | reverse complement strand
TTCTCAAGGCACTTCAAGACAATCCGCTCGAGTTCAGGGGGGACATTGGGGTTGAAGGCCCGCGGCGTGACCGGCATTTGGTGGAGAATGGCATACGCGAGATGGGGGCCGAGCGTCTCAGTGAAGGCGCGGCGCGCTGTAGCCATTTCGAACAGCAGCCCTCCCACGGCATAGAGATCGGTGCGGGCGTCTACGGCCTCGCCGCGCAACTGCTCAGGAGCCATGTAAGGTACCGTTCCGACCAGCGCGTACGGATCCGTCAGGCTCCCCGTCGATGTTAGATCACTGACGGGCTTCAGGATCTTCGCCAGCCCGAAGTCAAGCACCTTGGCTTGAGCTTGCTGGGTTACAAACACGTTCGCGGGTTTAATGTCGCGGTGAATGATGCCCTTGGCGTGCGCGGCATCCAGGGCCTCGCTGACTTGGATCGCCACGTCAAGGAGTTCATCGACGGGCAGCGGCCGACCCGCGATGCGGTGATCCAGAGGCTGCCCCTCGAGCAGCTCCATGGCGATGAAGGGCTTGCCTTCGTGCTCGTCAATGTCCAGGACGACGCAGATGTGAGGGTGATTGAGGGAGGAAGCGGCCCGCGCCTCGCGCTGAAATCGCTTAAGGGCTTGGCGGTCTTGACAAAGCTCTTCCGCTAGGAATTTGAGCGCGACGCTGCGGCCGAGCTTGGTGTCCTCGGCCTTGTACACCACGCCCATGCCGCCACCCCCGAGCTTCTCAAGAATCCGGTAATGGGAAACGGTCCGGCCGACCATGCGGTGCTGGCCTCACCGTAGGATGCGGGCTACTCGTGGATGGCGCCAGCATACGCCGCGTGTATCGGCAAGCCAACGCGTGGCGGCACGGAGCCAGTCAGCACATGCCAACATCATTCCCTTTTGGCCCAGCTTGAAAGCACAAGCAACAACTGCGACTAGAACTTTTGGCTAACCCCACGTGCCAACACCTCGAACAGGTTTTTTGAACAGTAATGCCAGTCTTCTGTGCCGCAGCTCACGGCGTTTCGAGCAGCCGCTCGACGAACGCCGGGAGTAAGGATTTTCCTTCAAGCTGAAGAGTCATCGAGGCCCGGCGAAGAAGTGCAGGGGGGAGCACCGGAGATTGAGTCACTGCATCGCTCCCGAAAAACGCCCCGTGGTTCAGGAGACCGAAATCCCCTAGCCATAAGTTGAGGCCCACCGGCCATTATCGGTGCCCGCGGCTCTACAACTGGTAGAAGCGGCTGAGGAGGCCGCTTCCCATGATGAAACTGAGTCACCGGCACTCGAATCACAGGCCCCAACATCTGACCCTACCGGAATTGGAGCAATCAAAAACGGCAGTGTTGAACACCCTCGGCTCTCTACAATCGCGCCGATCCTATCAGCACGCGATGGACGAATTCATTGCCTGGTATTGCTCGGAACCCAGGCTGGCCCTGAATCGAGGCGTGGTCCTTCGCTATCGGATGCACCTTGACAGCATCGCCCTGGCGCCTGCGACCATTAACGTCCGTTTGGCGGCCATCCGCAGGCTTGCCTACGAAGCGGCGGACAGTGGGCTGCTGAGCCCGGAACTCGTGGTCGGTATCTGCCGGGTCAAAGGTGTGAAACGCCTCGGACAGCGAGTCGGCAATTGGTTGACGGCCGAGGAAGGCCAGCAACTTCTGAGCGCTGTGAATACCGAAACGCTTCGTGGCAAGCGCGACGGCGGCGGCGGGGGAAATGCGTCGCGGCGGGCAGAAGAGCGGATTGTGCCCACGCGACGGGCAGCGGGTCAGTTTGCCGGATAGGGCGTTATCCGGCCCAGTGGCGCCCCGCTGCTCAGAAAGTGGCAAGATTTCTTCCGAGCAGATGACGGCGTTTTGCGCCGTCTGTGATCGCAGGAAACAAACGACTTACGCGTTTGTTCTGTGGAGAGTGCGCCGTAACCAGGGTTCGGCCTCTGCGCGGCCCTAGTGTCCCGTTTCAGAAATAGGTGGCACATGTCGGGGCCTTGCTGTCATGCTGAGTCCGTCAGCCGACGGACGAAGCATCTGCATTTGTTCCAGATGATTAGGCAAAAGCAGATTGTTCGCGGAGTTTAACGTGAGCCCCTTCGCTGCGCTCAGGGCGATTCGATGTGGAGCGAATCGGCTCAGAATGACATGTCATCGAATGTGTCACTTTCTTCGGTGACGCGACACTAGTCCCGAGTCCGTCAGCTAACGGATTAGCCGTCCAGTGGCGTTGGGTTGGGTCGTTGCTGGGGCAGTGGCCGGATTTCGGCGGTTGAGATGGGGTCTATGGTGTGGGAATATTGGCTCTCTGGCGAGAGTCGAGGCCTGGCGTTATGAACCACTCCTCCCGTGACAGTCGGTCAGCGTTGGGACTCTTCCCTGGCCGCACCCCATGGTGCTTCAGGCGGGTCGGCCTAAACAAGAGTTAGTTTGAGGAGGCGACATGAAGGGACAGTTGACTGGAATGCGTGGTGTTTACCTTGTCGCAGCGGAACTTTCGCGGCTTGGGTTTATTGCCTCACCGACCTCACGAAGCGCCCTCGCCGCCGACATCCTCGTCACTGATCAGGCCTGTCAACGGTCCTTTTCCGTACAAGTCAAGTCAAACGCAGAAGCAGCTAATTTTTGGCTGGTCGGCGAACACACTGTCGTATCCAGCACTCACGTTTATGTGTTTGTGAACCTCCATTCCAAGAAAGGCGCAGTGCATCCTGAATATTTTATCGTCCCCAGTAGCGTTGTTAAGGATCACACTGTTCACAGCAAGCATCCGAAGGCAGACTTTTACTCGGTCTATCGGAAGGACATCGTTGGCTACAAGGACAAATGGGATGTCTTTGGTGACCCGCATGCGCAAGTGCGGCTGGAAGGCGGGCCCGACCCTGAAGTCCCCGGCCCACCCGCCGCGAGCTAGCCACCCTTGGGTGGTGCCGACATCCTGCTTTGGGCGACCGTTAAGAAGCCAGGACAGGCCGTGGATAGGACGCGGAGATCCCGCACAGCGGGATTGCGCGTGTTCGTGGGGCGCATACATAAATGACAATGTATACGCCACCCGCGGATGAGTTTGTTCAGGGAGGTACGCGCCATGCCCAGTGCGGACACAAAGTATTCGTCGGCTTGGAACGAAATCAGCGCACGAATTCAGGCACGTGAACTCGTGTGGGTCGCATTCGTTTCGCTAGCGGTAACCTTGATCGGAGTGGCGGCAAGCAAGGACTGTAACCGTTTCATCGGTGTCGGCGTCGGCTTTGCAGCATTGTGGACAGCAATGTTCAGCCGCCACCATGACATGATCATTCACCTCCTTGCGGACTTCCAGAAAGATGTCGCAGCTAAAGCTCCTGATTCAACCGGGGCACCCGATTGGCTTCCGAGGTATTCGGGGGAGGCGTCACTTCAGCGCAAGTGGAGAGACTACGCCCAGATGATTGCCACAGTTGGGACCGCCGGTTCTGCACTGTGGCTGGCTTATCCCGCCGTGGACTGGTCTCTCAAATCTGCTCGAACTTGGGTGTTTCTATTAAGCCTTGCGTGCGGCCTATCAGCGGTGGCTATGGTTCTAACCACGCACCGCGCACGTAAGAAATTTGCACAAGAATGGATCATGAGAAAGAACGGTTCCGCGGGTGGCGCCGACATCGCCTTTTATGTCAGCAACCGTTAAGAAGCCACGACAGGCCATGGATTAGGACGCGGTGACAGAAATGTTGCGGGTCTTCGTGGGGCGCATACATACTAAGCAATGTATACGCCACCCGCCAGCAATCTTGCCCCTGGGTGCATTATGTTCGCAAGTGGGCAGTTCATCAGAGGTCAGAACTCCACCATGACATCCTTGCCAAACGTCAGCCCGGCTACTTCGGCAGCGAGGCGGATGATAGTCTTCTTGAGCACGTTGTTGAGGTTGGTCGCGACCAGCCATCCACCCGGCAGCCGTTCGCGCATCTCGCGGAGGTCCTCGCGATCCGGATAGAGTTCCTCCGGCGTACGGGCGATGTAGCGGCGCTTGCGGCCTTGGGCGTCCGGGTGCTGGGAGCAGCGTTCGAGGAAGGAGGGATCGGCATTAGCGAGTTCGCGGAGGACGATGACCATCGCATCCTTGGCATTGTTGTACGGGAGCACCTTGCCGCGAAGAATGAGCCGCCCGCTGCGGGACGGCTCGCCAGCAACGCGTTGCGGGGCTGGCTGCCGTGCTACCCGACTCGTCGGTTGAGAGACATTGCTGCGCGGAGCATCAACGGTCACAGGTTTGCCCAATCCGGCGAGGAACTCCGCCACGTCGTCATCCTCCGGGCGAACGCCGGCTTTGGATTCAACGGCGCTGGCTAGCAGCTCCACCAGAGATTCATCACCCTTTTCCGCCAATTCGTGCCACGCCTCGGGGATCGCGGCGCGTGCTTGGGAGCGGCGACTGCGGGAGCGGTATTCTTGGCGGGCCGTCTCCAGTGCTACTCCCGACTCGACCCGCGGACGGTCCAGATAGGCGCTGAGCGCTTCGGCAGCCGCGGCTGGCGGGCGCTCGAAGAGGTCGAGCTTGTAAACGCGCCGGTCCTCGTAGCTGCCTTGTTCCCCCGGCAGATAGAAACTCCAAGTCCTGCCATCGGTCAAGACGATGAACGGAACGCCGGTCTGGAAGGCGTATGCAAGCGCTTGGTGGACGGCGTCTTCGGCTTTGCCGGGTTGTTTGACCTCGATGAAGACGGCTGGCTTGGATGGCGGATGGCAGAGGGCGAAATCAGCACGGCCCTCACCGGTCTGGTATTCGGGCCAGACAACGGTGGGGTCCCACGCATCCCAGCCCATCTCCTGAAGCACACGAAGAACGATGCCTTGGGAGATTGCCTGCTCGTTGGGATATCTGCCCTGGCGTAGTCGCGCTGTGATGTCGGTGAGGGTGGTTTCGAGGGACATAGGGCTTTAGGCGGGATTTCCGTGTTCATCTCCCAGCCGACCGGTAACATACTCTGAACCGCCGCCGCATGCAACGCTTCACCCCAGTTTTTCGGTCTGGCGATGGCGACGACGCGCGGGTGGCGCATTTTATGTATGCGCCCATCAGAAGGCGGGACCAAACTGCTCGCATGTCCCACACCGCCCCGCTGGAGTTCTGGTAGCGCCGTCTTGATTTGACTGCCGGTACTGCGTTGATCCCTCGGCTTCGCTCGGGATTTCGGCAGCGGGCTCAGGGGCCCGCTAAACGCCTCAACTTCGGATGAACGCGCATCCCGTCGCTAGGGCCAGACCGCGATTCGATCCGGGCCGGTTGCCAACGGGATTCCGGGCGGTTCGTCGCGGACTCGGAAACTAGCCCGACGCCTTGCGGCTCCTCCTCTGACGTCGGCGGTCACTTGGCCGTGAAGTCGGCATTCCGAAAACTGACCCACCGCGCACGCGGCGCACAGCCTTGCCGCAGCCATCCCGGCGTGGCGATATGAAATCGCCGCTACTTGGTCGCGTGGGTCTTGCTTTCCTGGCGCTTGTAGCCGTATTCCTTTTTCAGCTTGTAGGTGATGCTATCGACGAGGGCCTTCCAGCTCGCCTCGATGATGTTCTCGGAGACGCCGACGGTTCCCCAGGTGTCGTGGCCGTCGCTGGTTTCGATCAGCACGCGCACGCGGGCGTCGGTGGCGTCCTTGGCATTGAGCACGCGCACCTTGTAGTCGGTCAGGCGAATGTCGCGGATGCACGGGAAGAACCTGCCGAGTGATTTCCGCAGGGCGCGGTCAAGCGCACTCACCGGCCCCACGCCTTCCGCGGCGGTGTGTTCTTCCTTGCCGTCCACGCGCAGCTTGATGACGGCCTCGGAGTAGGGCTCGTTCGCTCCCTTCTTCTCCGTGATGACGCGGAAGCCATCCAACTCGAAGAACTCCGGCCAGTGGTGCACCAGCTTATCGAACAGAATCTCAAACGAGCCCTCGGCGCCTTCAAACTGATAGCCGTCGTGCTCCATCTCCTTGAGCTTCTCGACGACGACCTTGGCGTGGGGCGAGGCTTTGTCGATCTCGAGCCCCAGCTCCTCCGCCTTGTACAGCACGTTGCTCTTCCCGGAAAGTTCCGAAACCAGCACGCGCCGCTCGTTGCCGACGACCGCGGGATCAATGTGCTCGTAGGCGGCCGAGTCTTTCATCACCGCGCTTACGTGGATGCCACCTTTGTGCGCAAACGCGCTCTTGCCGACGTAAGGCAGATCGTGGCGGGGAATCAGGTTGGCGAGCTCGCTGACGTAGTGGGAAACTTCCGTCAGGTGCTTGAGTTTTTCCTTGCCGATCGAGCGCAGGCCCAGCTTCAATTCGATGTTGGGGATCACAGAGCAGAGGTTGGCGTTGCCGGTCCGCTCGCCATAACCGTTGATGGTGCCTTGCACGTGCACCGCGCCGAGCTGCACGGCCGCAATGGCATTGGCGACCGCCATCTCGCAATCGTTGTGCGTGTGAATCCCCAGCGGCGTCTTGACCTGCTCGGAAGCGATGCGAAAGCGCTCGCGAAGGTCGCCGGTCAGCGTGCCGCCGTTCGTGTCGCAGAGCACGATGGTGTCCGCACCGGCTTCCTCGGCAACCTGGAGTGTGGCCAGTGCATACTCCCGATCGGCCCTGAAGCCGTCAAAAAAGTGCTCGGCGTCGTAGATCACTTCCTTGCCCTTGGCTTTCAGGTACGCCACTGACTCGCGAATCAGTTCCAGGTTTTCCGCGAGCGAAATCCCCAGCGCCACCTTCACGTGCAGGTCCCAGGTCTTCCCGAAGATCGTCACCACCGGCGTGTGAGCCTCGATCAGCGCCTGAATGTTGCGGTCGTGCGCGATGCTGCTGCGCGGATGACGCGTGCTGCCGAAGGCCGCGAGCTTGGCGTGCTTCAGCTTCAGCTCCTGGGCGCGGCGGAAGAACGCGATGTCCTTGCTGTTCGAGCCCGGCCAGCCCCCTTCGACGTAATCGATGCCGAGCTCGTCCAGCTTGCGGGTGACGTGGAGCTTGTCTTCAACGGAGAAGGAAACGTGCTCGCCTTGCGAACCGTCTCTTAAGGTGGTGTCGTAAATCAGTATCCTTTTCATATATACCCAAAATCCGAGGGAATCGAGATTCTGTCAGAATCACCGACTCGGCCCAAAAAGTCAATGTTTACGGCGGGGGCTCAGCAACAAGCGCCGGCCCGTCGTCGGCGCCCCTTGACCTGCGACGGAGCGTATGCTACACTTCTAGCCTATGGCTACTGGCGCCGTCCGACCCAGCGCAAGGAGCCCCCATGTCCTACCGTCACACTCAAATCCGCCAGTCCCGCCGGGCCACTCGCCGCGTCAAGTACAACTTCACACCCGCGCGCCGCGCCGCCCTCGACGAAGCACGCAAGAAGCGCAAGTTCTTGATGACCCCGGCCAAATGGGCCGCGGTGCGGAAAGCCGCCGAAGCCAACCGCCAGAATTTCCGCATGACCCGCGCGCGTCGCCGCGCCATGGGCATCAACATCCGCAAGGCGCAAAAGGCCAGCGTCGAAAAGTTCCAGATGACCAAGGGACGCCGGCGAGCCAATGCCGTCAGCATCCGCAAGGCCCTCGCCACGCCGCGCACCCCCGAGTCCTATGCGCGCTCGCGCTTCAATCATCTCCAGCACGGCCTCCAGGTGCGCTCCCTGGAAGAGACGATGCACCTGCTCGGCGAGGACCCGAAGGAAATGGAAGCTCACCGCGAGCGGTTTGCGCGCGTCTTCTCCCCGGCCAATCCCGTGGAAGAGAAAGTCGTGCAGCTGCTGGCGGCAGCCGTGTGGCGCCGGCTGCGCCTGTTCACGGCCCAGGCGCGCTGGGAGTCGGACAACCTCCGCCGATTCCTCACCCGCGCCGCGGCCATCGACCCCCTCGACGCGGATTCCACGCGCCTGCACGCCTACGGGCTGATGGCGCTGCTCCTCGATAGGGAGAAGTTCCACCGCCACGACCACCACCTGACGGGCATGGTCGAACGCCAGCTTCGCACCCTGCTCCACCTGCGCACGGGCGGCAATCCCCAATTCAAGTACCTCATGCGGCGCTCGCCCCAAGAACTCCGCGAGGCCGAAGAACTCACCGCGCAGTGGAAGAGAGTTCATGACGCCCTCACCGACGTCACCTTCGAGGAGCGCGTGCGCCGCGGCGGCCCGGCAGTCGAGGCCACCATCGGCAAGCTCCAGCGCGGTTGGCGGGGGAAACTGCGCACGAAGGAATAACGTTTCCGGGGGCTGCCGCCCCCGGCTATTCACATTGGACGCCTTCGGCGTCCGCTGCAAATCACTCACTTCCCTTTGTGGGGTTTTCAGTCCCCCGACTACTTACGCTCGACACCTTCGGCGTCCCGTAGGAATCTGTTTCGCTGTGAGATGAGCCCCGAAGGGGATCAACGTGAATAGCCGTGGGCGCAAGCCCACGGAATGCGAGACGGCGCCTGTTTATGTTCTCCCACCCCGCAGGGGTCGAAGGTCTCAAATCAGATAGCGCTCGTCGAATTCCACGCCCGCCTCGACCAGCAACTTCCTCAGTTCTTCCCGAAACGAGTACCGTTTGTGATGCTCTGCCTGGCCCTTGATGTATTCAATCAATCGCGTCTTTTCCCCGTGCGAGGCTGTGAACGCCGCATACCCATCCTGCCAATGGGTAAACCGGGGAAACACGCGCTCCTCGGTGATCCATCGCGATGATGCGACCTTGATGTCCTTCACCAAATCCGACAGAGCCACCATCGGATGCAGACTCGTGAGGATGTGTACGTGGTCTTCCACGCCGCCGATGCGATAGACATGGCTTTGGTGGTTTTGGATGATGCCCCAGACGTAACGAAAGAGGTCTTCGCGGCGTTTGGCCGACAGGACGCGTTCGCGATTCTTCGTCGAGAACATGATGTGGCAGAAGATTTGCGTATAGGTGGACATGCGGCGGGGATTCTAATTCAACCCCTCCGGGGTTGTACACCATTCCAAAATCGCCCTCGGTCCCGGGGGTTGCCGCCCCCGGCTATTCACGTTGGACGCCTTCGGCGTCCGCTGCAAATCACTCACTTCCCTTTGCGGGTTTCTTACCACCCCCCGCTATTCACATTGGACGCCTCCGGCGTCCGGGATGGCGTCGTCATCGGTTCCCCGAAGGGGAACAATGTGAATAGCCCTGGGCGAAGCCCACGGATCACGGAACATTCCCAATTCATGTTTCACCGACCCTGAAGGGGTCGAACATACGAAGCACGACACCCCCCCCAACAATCGCACCATGATGCCCCATGGTTCTAATATCGAACCCCTTCGGGGTTCGTTCCGAATAACTGCCCGACCTCCTTTTTCCGGGGGTTGCACCCCCGGCTATTTACGTTGGACGCCTTCGGCGTCCGCTGCAAATCACTCACTTCCCTTCGCGGGTTTCTTACCGCCCCGCTATTCACGTTGGACGCCTTCGGCGTCCCCTAGGAATCTGTTTCGCTGCGAAATGATCCCCGAAGGGCATCAGCCTGAATAGCCGTGGGCGTACGCCCTGCACCGTATGGTGCCCTCCGGGACCCGCACACATCGCACGGGACGCGATGTATACGCCACCCGCGGCTGGCGGAAGAGGGTGCAGTGATGCAGGGGCGATGCTCGCAATGCGTTGTCCTGTAGGGGCGCATCGTCCGTCAACCGACGGACGCCCCGGGCGGTTCGCGACCCCCCTTTCGACGGCAGCCACTGGGGTTTTACCGCTTGAGGCAACTGTGGGCTCGCAAAATGCAAAAGCCCATCGTTGCCAATGACCACACCCGCGCCCATCCATTTTCCGCTCCCTTTCGGTCTTCCTGTCCTTCTTATCCAAGGAGTAAATAATATCAGATATCTTTCACAATTCTGACATGCGTCATTGCTGTAGCAAGCCGTGGTCGTTAACATGAGGCCAGTCTCACGAACAGTCAGCGCTGGTGCCAGCAATGCGCGCCGTTGGCCGCACGTCCTACCGCTACGCCGCAGACGTACACAGGCGAACCACCCCCTAGTGGCCTTCTTGTTGCGAACGTCAGACAGATTGGTGGCGCGGCTTGAAGGCAGTCTGCGGAATCTCAGCGATTCACGCTCGTAATTGCCATTAAAGGGAGTCAAAGACTTATGAAGCACACCGACAAGCTATTGAGATCTCTTCAAATCGGAGGAGCAGCCCTTTTGCTGCTGTTAATTTCATCCGGTCCAGCGGCAGCACAAACCTGGGTTCAACAATTCCCGACCGGCACTCCTCCGTCAGTGCGTTACAGTGCTGGGCGCGCCTACGACGCTATCAATGACCGCGTAATCCTCTTCAGCGGGCAAGACCTGAACGAATTGCCGCGCCCGATTGATGTTTGGGTCCTCACCAATGCCACAGGCGCTGCAGGAACGCCGAGCTGGATTCAACTCTCTCCGCTTGGGGGACCACCTCTAGGCAGAGAATTGCAAACGGTGGTTTATGACCCAATAAGCAATCGAATCATTATTTACGGAGGATGCTTTGCAAATTGTGGGTACGCGATGTGGGATGTGTGGGTTCTGACTAACGCCAATGGCCTTGGGGGAACGCCGGAATGGATCCAGCTTCCGGTTCCCGGTCCGCCGGTGGTAAGGGACGGGCACTCTGCGGTCTATGACCCTGTCAGTAACCGAATGATGGTCTTTGGCGGCGGCCTCGCTTATTTCGGGAGTAACCAAAATAATGTCTGGGTTCTCGTGGATGCAAACGGGATTGGCAACCCATACTGGGAACAACTTTCCCCGACCGGCACGCCTCCTGACCCACGCGAAGGCAATGCCGCCTTCTTATGACGAGGCAAGCAATCGAATGATCATTTCTGGGGGCGCCCGATTCGATGGCTGGTTTTGCTGCGCGACGGACTTTGACGATGTGTGGGCTTTGACCCACGCTAACGGTTTAGGCGGGCCACCGGAGTGGATTCAGCTCACCCCCAGCGGCACCCCGCCCCATGCCCGGTTCTGGCACTCCGCGCACTATGACCCTTCCACCCGCCGCATGACCATCTTTGGCGGCGTCTTCGATCAGCGACCCGATGATAGCATCTGGTTTAACGACGTTTGGACGCTCACCGAAGCCAACGGGATTAGCGGGACTCCCCAGTGGATAGAACTCACCCCAACGGGAGGCCCGATGCTGCCCCGAGCGGCCTATTCGGGCGGCTATTCACCCGCGTCCAGACGCATGGTCGTCACCATGGGGCGATATGATTTAGCCACCCCAGCGTATTTCAACGATGTCTGGGTGCTCACGAATGCCAACGGCATTACAAACCAACCACCGGTAGCAAATGCTGGCCTCGACCAGACCGTGGTGTATGCGGGTCCATCAGGCACAGCGGTCACCCTCGACGGCTCGGCTTCCAGCGACCCGGACGGGGACTCGCTCACCTACAAATGGACGGGGCCGTTCCCGGAAGGCGGGGGGACAGCGACGGGGGTAAGCCCGACGGTCACGCTGCCGTACGGGACCTCCACCATCACGCTGGTTGTCAACGACGGCACCGTGGATTCATCTCCCGACACGGTGAGCGTTGTGGTCAAGTACGGTTTCCCGGGCTTTTTGCAGCCGGTGGACAACTTGCCGGCCGTCAACGTCGGCAACGCAGGAAGAACCATTCCAATCAAGTGGCAACTGAGCGATGCGAGCGGAGCGCCCGTCTCGTCACTCCTCTCGCTCACTTCGTTGCTATCAAATACCATTGCGTGCGATGCCTCGCCGAGCGACCTGCTGGAAGAGCAGTTGCTGAGCCCGGGCGGCACCGTGTTCCGGTATGACGCGGCGTCGAACGAGTTCATTTACAACTGGCAGACTTCCAAGAGCTGGGCTGGTACTTGCCGGCTGGTGCGGCTGACGCTGGCCGATGGAATGAAGTACGACGCGAAGTTCCAATTGAAGTAGCACCTTCTCGGGGGCACGCCACGGCGTGCCCCCCCGGGTTCCGTAGCGCCGGCTTCGAGCCGGCACCCTCTTTGCTCCTCTCGATGCCGCCACGGATGGCGGCGCGACCACCGCCCCGTAGCGCCGGCTTCCAGCCGGCATTCTTGCTGTTTTCGATGCCGCCAAGATGGCGGCGCTACAACCGAGCCCGAACCCACTTCCAGTTCTTGAGTCCTGCCTTCGCCGGGTTCTCGAGCACGTAGCGAACAGCTCGATCAACCGCCGCGGGGTTCCTCAGCCAACGGTCGTAGTACTCTCTCTGCCAAAACACGCCGCGCCGCCGCAGGAGGGCATTGGCTTGATTGGCGGTGAAAGATTTCCATGAGTGCAGGATGTTAGGCAATGCGTTTTGCCCGAGCGCGCGAAACACCACGTGGACATGGTTGGGCATCACGCACCAGGCGAGCAACCGGTACTGCTCGCCATCGAACCGGCCTAACGCCGCCGCCACAACCTCCGCCACCCGTGGGTCGGAGAGGAAGCAGGCCCCTGCCCCGGAGTCTAGATAAGCTTCGATCTTTTTCGCATGGAGTCGAGCGAGCCGGTTCTGCTCGGGTTCCGAAACGACTCGGCCCTGGCGCGCGGCGGTTTGAACCATGTCGCGACGTTCGAACTCGAACCTTTTGAGTACCACCCGGGGCAGCGAGTCGGCCAAGCGGAAGGTGACCATGTACGTGCCGCTAGCGCCCTCCCAGTGCGGGAGATAGCCTCGTCCGCGCTTGGCGATCTCGCCCTCGCGACCTGCCATGGTGAGCGTGCGGATTCTACACCGTAGCGCCGGCTTCTAGCCGGCATTCGTTCTCTTGCTCTTGCCGCCAGGATGGCGGCGCTACGGCGACGCTACAATCAATCCACAATCCAAAATCGGCAAATCCGAAATCGGGTGCCAGGGATGGCGGCGCTACAGCGCCTTCCTTGCCAATCCTGCGCATGGGCCGTACAATAAATGAATCGGGCCGTGTGGGCGGCCCGTGCCAAATATCATGGGCGCTACTGTTCAATACGTCTTAGGCAAGATCATCGGGACGAAGAACGAGCGGGAGCTGAAGCGGCTCTCGGCGCGCGTGGGGGAGATCAATGCGCTCGAGCCGGAGATGATCAAACTCCCGGACTCGGAATTTCCCCTGCGCACCACTCGCCTGAAAGAACGCCTCGCCCAGGGCGAACCCCTCGAAAACCTGCTGCCGGAAGCCTTCGCGCTTTGCCGCGAGGCGGGCCGGCGCACCATCAGTATGCGCCACTTCGACGTGCAGTTGATCGGCGGCATGGTGCTGCACGAAGGCAAGATCGCGGAGATGAAGACCGGCGAGGGCAAAACGCTCGTCGCCACGCTGCCCGTCTACCTGAACTCGCTGGAAGGCAAGGGCGTGCACGTCGTCACCGTGAACGACTACCTGGCCAAGCGCGACGCGGCGTGGATGGGGCCCATCTACCGGCTGCTGGGGCTGACGGTGGGCGTAATCGTGCACGACCTGGAAGACGCCGAGCGGCGTATCGCCTACAACTCCGACGTCACCTATGGGACCAACAACGAGTTCGGGTTCGACTACCTGCGCGACAACATGAAGTTCGAGCTCGCCGACTGCGTGCAACGCCCGCACCATTACGCGATCGTCGACGAAGTGGACTCCATCCTCATCGACGAGGCGCGCACCCCGCTCATCATCTCGGGCTCCTCGGATGAATCCACGGAGAAGTATTACCGCATCGACAAGGTCATCCCGCAGATGACACCCGTCACCGATTACGAAATCGATGAGAAACATCGCCAGGCGATGTTCACCGAGTCGGGCAACGTCAAGGCGGAGAAAATGCTCGGGCTCGAGAACCTCTACGACCCCGCCAACGTCGACTACGTCCACCACCTGCAGCAGGCGCTGCGCGCCCATACGCTTTACAAGCTCGACCGCGATTACGTGGTGAAGGAAGGCGAGGTCCTCATCGTCGACGAATTCACCGGCCGCCTGATGCCCGGCCGGCGCTGGAGTGACGGCCTCCACCAGGCCATCGAGGCCAAGGAAGGCGTGAAGATCGAGCAGGAAAACCAGACCCTCGCCACCATCACCTTCCAGAACTACTTCCGCATGTATAAGAAACTCGCCGGCATGACTGGCACGGCGGAAACCGAGGCGGCGGAGTTTGAGAAG
>Ga0315282_10011045_pt1 | contig 14053 bp, 21 predicted proteins | sample YL17G07_20_MG_FD_203693 | JGI IMG/M metagenome (GOLD analysis project Ga0315282, IMG submission 203693) | Sediment microbial communities from Yellowstone Lake, YNP, Wyoming, USA - YL17G07_20 | ecosystem: Environmental > Aquatic > Freshwater > Lake > Sediment | place: USA: Wyoming | collected... | reverse complement strand
TGTTTTGTCGTCTCCAGAGCCTTTTCTATTGAACAGTTTTTTCTCACGTATGCAAGTCTTCTGTCAACTTCTTCTTGAGTTGCCCAGCCTTCTCTAACCCACCATTCATAGAGTTCTTCTAGATAGCCCATGATTTGTTGTGGACTCAGTTTTTTGGCGCAGTCAGTGCATATTGGAAATGGTGCTCCTGAAGTTCTATCTTTAATAATGAAGGGTTTTTTGAAGTTCCAAGTTCCGCCACAATTAAGGCATCCGCTGTAGCCTTTCATATGTCCAATCGCTCTTCTCAAGAGGAAAATGGGGTTTTTCATATCTGTTCACTTTAACTTATCTGTATCTCTCTGCTTTTTAAATTCGTGTGGTTTCTTGTTATAGAGGAAAATTCTATTAGGTGCGAGGTTGCTAACTGTGTTTGGTGTTTGGTTTGCCTCCGTCTCCGAGTTTAGAGTGGGTTCACGCGTCTGCGGGTTTGAGTAGGCGGTTTAGAACTTGGTTTGACAAGGCGTGTAAGAATTATGGGGAGTTGTTGGAGCTTGGGGGTGTTGTAGCTAATGTTTTGCGGAGGGAGAGGCGTGAGGAGCTTACGGGTGAGGAACGGACTAAGTTTACTGACGCTTTGATGGAGTATGGCAAGCTTGAAGACGGGCTTTCCAAGTTTGCTAAGCTGAAGAGTTTTACTGATTTTGTCAGTTTTACGGATGAGAATTTGATTAAGTGGGTTGGAGACGAAATACTTAGTTTGGGCTACTGTGGTTTCAGAGAGCGGAGTAGTCAGTATTGGCTCGGGGATTATCGGGCGGAGAAGCTTCCTTACGAACATAAAGTTAGAGAGGTTTTCGCATTTTACGGTCTTGAGACGCGATTACAGATATACGGTCTCCGTATTCCTTCGCAGGAACAGGCTGAGAGCTGGCTTTTCGAGTTTTTGGAGAACATCAAAAAGTGGCCTCGAGAACGCCTTGTCTGGCTGATTAGAAATCGGTATCCGCTTACTGACGATACTGGCGGTTTTTGGGCTGTTGTAAGAAAAATTGTTGAGTTGCAAAGTTTGAAGGATGTTTGGGATGATTTCTTAAGCGATTGGCATTCTACGGTCCAAGGTGAACTAAAGAAGATGCCTCAGTTTGAGGTTTTAAAGACGGTTTTATTATCTGAGTGGGAAGCTGGAAACTACGTGAGAGACGTTGTAGATGAAGTTAAGAAAGAGTTAGTTGAGAAATACGCTGAAAGAGTTGCGGACCCAGACGATGTTAAAAGCGAGTTTTTGGCGAGGGCTAAAGAGGTCTTTTTGCAAAGAGTGACACCAGAAAGCAAAATCATAGAGGCCTACGAAGAAGTTAAAAGCCTTGTGCCTGCCGAGAAGCTTGAGCTTACAAAGGCAGGGTTAGCTAAGGCTATTCGCTGGGCTTTCTTGCATCCGCAGATCAGCCTTGAAACTTTCGCTTCTGGACAGGTTTTTCCATTAGGCTTTACGACTGAACAGGCTAGGGAGATTGCGACTAAGATTTTTGAGAAAGTTCCGAAGAAGCCAGTCGTTGCACCTAGTATTAGAGCTTATTGGGGAACATCGCCAAGAGGCTTACCCGCTCTTTGGGTCGAAGTGTATGTTGAGGGCAAACTCAAAGTTCGTGGACACCTAGAAGTGAGACGGGAAACAAGAGAGACTTTGGAGAAAATAGTAAACGACAAAATAAAAGGCAGTGTTGTGGACGCAGGGCTACCCGAAGATATATTGTTAGTGGATCCACTTTTGAAAGAAACGACTGACTTGGTAAAGACTCTGCTAGAAACAGCACCTCCCGAAGTGTTAGCACCACCTATTAAAGTAACATCAATTGGAAGTGATTATGTCCATGATAGTCTTGTGGCTGAAGGTTGGAAGCCTATAATCAGCATACCACGATTAGAGGAGGCGTTGAAAGCTCTTGGAACAGGGGGGCATAGCACGCCTGAGTTGGCTTTGGAAGTGGCGAAGAGAGAGTATAGCCCAGAGGTTTACGAGTTTAAGGTTGTTAAGCATTATGCTCTTCACGGTGAGTTTCCATACACTGTTTTTGTAAGAGAGAAAAAGCCACCAGTGGCTCCGCCACCCCCGACTGTTCCGTTGGAGCAGATGGCTCGTGATGCTCTTAAGGAATTGGAGGAATTGTAATGACTGATTGGAGAACATTATTTGAAAAATGGGATTCTCTTTCGCCTGAGTTGCAGAAGCAGATTTTTGATGCTTTCTTGAAAAAAACTCCTGACCAGCTTAAAGCCTTGTTTATGCGTGAGCCATACGCTAAGGCTATTTGGATGAGAATTCCTGAGGCCGTGAGGTTTCCGCCTCGGATTGAGTTTGTTAAGGTTCGTTTCTTGAAGGATATGCCTGCGATTGTGGGTGCGGACATGAAGGTTTATGGACATTTCGCTAAGGGTGATGTGGTTGAGTTGCCGAAGGTGAACGCTGAAGTTATTGTTAAACAAGAGATTGCCACTTACACGCTTGTGCCTCCTGGGTTGCCGACAGAGAAAATTGAGGCGTTGAGAACCGTGGCGAAGGTTAAGGCTGACGATTTAGGCTTGGAGTGGTCAGACGAGGTTTGGAGTCGGTTTTGGCATGAGTATGAGGCTAGGGCTAGGGAATTATGGGCTACAAAAGGCGTGACATATCTTGAGGAAGAAGTTGAGAATGTATTAAGGGCTGTGGCTGCGCCTATAACTCCTCCTGCGGTTAGGCGGGAGCGTGTTCGGCGACCACCACTAGAAGTGCCAGTGGAAGCTCCAGCCGAGGTTTTTGTATCGCCAGTTACCATTCCTAGAGTGTCGATTAGCAAGCTTCCGTTTCCAAGAGCGCCAAGCACTGAGGAACAGGCTATTCTCTGGGATGCTTTCAGATATGAAATGGCTAGGCTTGGACAAGACCCTTATAGATGGCGAGACAACTTTATGATGCATGTGTTAAATAGACCCTATCCTGATTGGGCGACGGTTCTTAAAAACTTCAATGACTTTGTAGAAGCGATAAGAACTGAGAAACCGTTTAGGCTTTTGCCTCTTGTCACCTTGCCTATGCCATGGCGAGAAGAAGAGGAACAGCGTAAGTACGATGCGATTCTACACTTTATTGCCACGAAGCTTTATCCATCAATGGATGAGCTACTTCATGGACTTTACACTTATGGAGTGGAAGTAACAGAAGACGACATTAAAAAAGCAGTTAAGAAGGGGTTTGCTGAAAAAAACGTTTGGTTCTCATCAGTCAGCAAAGAAGCCCTAGAAAGCCTCGTAGGAGAAAAATTGTAAGCCTCTCTCGAGGTCTAATAAAAAAAGAAAAAGGGGAGTTTATTCAGCTCTTCCCGCTGCGCCCATTGTGTAGACTTTGCCATACAGTGGAGAGCCTGGTCTTGCACGGCTCTTCTTGTGGAACACGCCTGTCTTCAATCCAGCGGCTTTGACGGCTGTCTTGACTATCACGTTTCTCTCTGGTCTGCTAGCGATGCCTAAAGTCTTGTGAGCTGCTGTAGTGAAAGCGCTCTTTACTTCGACACGCCCTGCGCCTGGAGCACGCCTACTACGCACGAAAATCGTGAGATGCTTTTTGGCAGCAGTCGCCATTATTAAATTTCCGCCCGGCAGAGGGGTGACAGCGGCTAATATTGCTGGGCTTACTCTGGCCCATTTCGCCGGCATTTTTCATTCACCTTTGAATGGTATTAGTGCGTAAGGTTTTAAAAGGGATTTGTAGTATTGTCTATTTGATGTCTTTATGTCCGATGACAAGAAGTCCAAAGGGAAAGTGATTGACCCTAAAAAGCCCTTAATGGTTAGGTCGTGGAGGAGGACTCGGCTTTCCTATGAAGAAATAGTCGAAGCTTTGAAAGCGGGACACGCCTATTTTGTTGGTGGAATAAAAAGACAGACGGCTCATAGTGCGAGTCGTGGTCTAAGCAAAAAACTAGGCGCAAAAGTTGTGGCTGTCAGCTCAATGTATGATGGTGAGAAGGGCTACGCCTTCTTCAAAGGGAGTTTAGAGGAGTGGGCGCGTCGTGGCATAAGAGATGGGTGGCTTAAAGAGGAAGAATCGATTTGAAGATTAGTAAATATGTTTTTAGTTTTAGACCTATACCAGGCGTTTCATACAAAGAGTTTATCCGACATAACACTAACACCGAGACAGTGGGCTTCTGGTACAAATGGGAATGGGCGAGGAAGTATGAACGCAGTTACCAGAGAAAATATAGAGAAAAATGGAATAAATCGGTGCGGGAGTGGATGCGAAAACATCGTGTGGGAAGCGGGCGCAGTTTCATCTATGGCATCAAAAGAGACTATCCAGAAGGGGGGAAATGTGAACTTTGTAATAAACATAAATTTCTTGGGTATCACCATTACGATGATAACGACTTGGCGAAAGGCATTTGGCTATGTATTGGATGTCATCGTTTTGTGGAATCCTATGAGCAAGGATACCTTCGTTACTTACCCAAATATTTGACTTTGAAAACTAAAATTTTAGGGAATGGAGAAGCTATTGAGGGTTACGCCTTTTCCTTAGCGGAAATCAGATACCAGAAAAATGGAACGTGAGAAAAATGAAGAAATCTGAGAAAATCCGAGAAAGATGGGAAGCCTGGCTAAAGACACATAAGCGTTGCCCAGAATGCGGAGGTCGTAGATATATTCCAACGATACCTGCTGGAAAGATGCCCTGTCCAACATGTAACGAAACTGGATGGATTAAGAGAGAGAAGAACAAAACAACTAAAGAAGTAAAAATGAGGGACAAAACTTAGGTTGTTTTCTTTTGTTTTCGTGTGATGTCTAGGCTGGTTAGCTGTTGGAATAGCTGGGCGATTTCTGTGCCTGAAAGATATTTGCGTTTAGGCTGCTTCTCGCTCATTTTTGTCTTCCTTTTCTTACATCTTCTGGACTACTTCCTCTTACTTGTTCTTCTATATCTTCGACGACTTCTCTGAGTTCCGACGTAGACATCTGTTCAACATCAGTCCACTTAATATGAAATGCGGGAAGTTTAGAAACTGCTTCGCGTAGGCGATTAATGAGTTGAGTCCTTTCAAACTCCTTTTCTGGTGGCATCCCTTTGTAGCATCTGTCATAATGACTTGAATATTCTTCTATCGGTATTTCTTGTCTACACCAAGGACACTTAACCATGCAAGTCACTCTCGTGTTCTTCCCCATTCGCTCGTTATTCCATATTTAACGTTTTTGTCATACAATGCTTTAAGTTCTTTTTGCAGTCGAAGTATTTCATTCTCCGAAACAATTTGTGGGTCTATCGCAAATATTAAGTATAAAACTATTTCTCTGGGATGCTGTTTTCTCAGAAAGTCAGGTAACCTTTCTAATTCTTTAGCTACCTCTTTGGATATTGGAATTATTTTCACTCCAGGTTTTCTCTTGCGAATTTCTTCCATGTGCAGAGCGTCAACATGCGACGGATACTCTTCTATCGGCACCTCTTTTTCGCAGAATGGACATTTAACCATGTTTTTCACCTTTATGCTGATGTTCTTATTCGGGCTAGTGTTGCCTCGTAGTCTGCTCTTAGGCTTTTTGCTTCTGGGCTTCTTAGTCCTTCGAGGCATTGATAGAGCATTTTCATGAAGATTACTGTGTGCAGTCCTAGTGTGGTTTTGGTTTTGTCGAACCATTTGTTCCAGTCTTGTTTGCCGAGGAAGACGTTGGTTAGTTCTTTGCGGAATTGTTCTCTGACGTTTAAGGCTCTGAGTTTTCCTGTTTGGTCTAGTCCTTCGAGGGGTGTTAGGCGTTCGGCTACGCGGTTTATGAAGGTTTGCATGTCGGGTTCTATGGCTGGCGGTAGTGCGGGTCGTGTTTGTTTGTAGGCTTCTTCTATGTTTTGGGTTTGCTCCATTATTGGTCCTACCAAATTCATGCTTCTGAGAAATCTTTCCCAATATGACTGCGAAAGGTCGGGTATCGGCGGTTTTTTAGGCATAGGTGTAACCTGTTAGGTAGCCGTTTATCATTTTTTCGTAGAAGGGGATTAGGGGTTCTATGTTGAAGCCTGCTTGGTCGAGTACGGCTAGTGTGGTGAGTATGTCGGTTGTTTTTTTGAGGGTGTTTTTGAGGCGTATGATTGGGTCTGTTTCGCCTTGCAGGTAGCTGAGTTGTTGTTTGAGGTCGATGTTTTCTTGTTGGGCTTCGTCGAGTTTGTCTGCTTTTTCTAGAGCCTTGATTATTTCTTGATGAATGGGTGTTTGGCGTATGTCGTCTATGGTTAAGCCTTTTTTGACGGCGTAGTTTGCGTATGCTTGCCACACGGCTTTTCCGAGGATGATGTATTGTTGGCTTTGGGTTGTGGCTTCTTCCGCTATTTGACCTTCGACTGTGTCTAAGACGGTTTTGTGGGCGATTTCTTCGGGTTCCATTTCTTTTGTGCTCAAATAGTATTTTTCGATTTGTTTGAAGGGCGTTACGAAGTAGGGTTCATCTTCTTCTGAAAAGGCGATTAGTCCCTTCTCTATCATTCGGCTGACTTTATGGATTTCTTTGCCGCTTACTTTAAGGGCATGGGAGATGACTGGCGCTAAGCCCTGTTCTCCTTTGCGTTCTTTCAGCATTCGTGCAATTTCTAACGCTTTCTCTTCAGTTAACATTTATTTTCCCCATTTTTCTCATTTGGGAAATTATCCAGTACAATAGAATTATGAAGACGATTATGGTTCCATAGTGACTTGCGAAATTGAGGAAAAACAGAGTGTCGTACGCTTCTCCCATGGTTGTGTGCCAAATCCAGCATTGGAAAGGCTCATCGGCATACCTGCCTATTGGATGACTCCACCCGCTACTCCACACAGGAGGACACACAATCATGTCCAACTGCCACTGACTAAAAAAGTGGACTATTTGGAAGCTAACGATTAGAAAAACAAGGAATGCTAAAAGTTTGGGTTTAGCCTTACACAGAAGTTTCAGCGTTTCAAGCATGTTTGAGCACACTCCAAGCTTGATAATAGGCTAGAATGAAGCCTATCACTAGAATTATTGAGCCTATGTACCCCCCTTGTGGGCTAAACACCTCTTGGTAGCCTCCAACCTGCAAAAGCGCATGGCAATAATCGTGCAGAAGAATGCCTAGTCCAACAAAGAATGTTGCCACCGAAATTGGGAAGGCTTTAGTTAGTTTCCATCCTACTTTTTGTCCGAAGATTCGTATGGCAAACCGCCTAAAGGTGCAATCGGAAGTTGGAGGCATATCTTCAGTATAGCAAACAAGAATATCCCTGTCATTTGTTAGACAGGCGGCAGCTAAAGCCCTTCCAGACTGCACTAGCTTGTCGATGAGTTTTGTGGCTAGTTCCTTCGTCATCTGCAAGCAGTCTTTCCATGTGTAACCGTCCACTCTGCGTTTTATTCCGTTGTTTACAAACTGTTGGAATTCTTCTTTTGCGTCTGTTGTGAAGTAGAAGATGTCTTTGTAGCCCCAGTAGGCTTTTGCCTTTCTTTTCCAAGCTTCAACGCCTAATGTTTTGGCGCTACTACAGTTGTCGCAGTAGCATTCTCTCCCCGTTAACAGATCTACGTTTTCGAGGTCTACAACTGCTCTTTCATCGTTTCCTATCCAGCTTGTTTCGTTGCCGTGATCGTAGTGAGCCACGTTTGCGTCTGGATTCTCCTTTAAGACCGTTTTAACTTTCTCTCTGACAGCGTTTTGAACAGCTAAGTCAATGGTGATTTCGCCTTTACCGTCTAGGTAGTCTATGGCGTCCTGTGCCTCTTCAAACGTTATTTCTGTAACTTCTTCAAATCTGGGGCGGATAAAAACCCACTTACTACTCAATGCCCTTTCCTCGTGAGAATGTCAATGCTCAAGTTGTAAACTAAGTCTATGACTGTTGTGCGGAACTTCTTGTCGCTATCCAGCTTTTGAAGGAAAGCCTGTTTTGTTAACACTTCTCTGTCCATTATGAATTTCCAGCCGTCGTTTTGCTTGGAAACGTGGTTTTTAATCGCTTTTACAACTTCTTTTTCCTTCAAACTCTTCAACCTCTCAAAGACTTTTCCGTATATTTGCCTATGTAGAATCCGCCGATCACGCTGAATACGGCTGTGCCAATCCAGATGAACAAGTCCCTTATTTGTTCAGGGCTAAGTTTGTCTGTGACTCCGAGTACAGTGATGCAGACTAGGAACACGATGGCTATAAAGTAGAGCCAGTCTTGCTTATCCATGTTTTAATCTCTCCAGAGGTCCACCTAAACAAGTTATTGTGGTAGAATTGTTTTAAAGGTTTGCTGTGTGCTGTTGCCTTTAGAATCCGAATAGGAGTCTTAAAGCTTGGTAGAATCCCCAGATGCCGCCGATGACTACGCCTGTGCCTCCCAGCATCAACACGAAGTCTTTAACTTCTTCTTTCCAACCTTTAGCTTCACTCATTGGTTTTCCCAAACTGGAATTAGGCTTAGAAACAGATAAAACTTTTGCTCATTTCAAATGTTTAGCTCTGAAAGGCAAAGTTTCAAGCCTACCGCCAGAAAGCTTCAGCTTTCTCCACATGTAAGTGCACTCGCACCAGCCATTATTTAGAGTCGAGTATGTTCGAGAACCCACCTTGACTATTTTGCCGTCAGAAACTAAGTTTATTTCATAATCGTAGAGTTTCTTCAACTGTTCAGTTTTCCAGATAGATGTTCCGAAGGCATAGTGTCCTTGAAGTTTTTCATAGTCTATGGCTACCGCTTCCGCTTTATCATTTTTAAGAATTTCTAAAGCTTCTTTTACATATTCTAAAGGTAAAATGGTGTCACTGTCCAAGTTTAATGTAAATTTAGTTGTAACTTCGGCATAGCCAAGCTTTCGGGCTTCCCACATTCGCAAGTCTTGTTTAAAGTATTTTTCACAGTAAGGCTCAAGAGTTTCTCCGCCGCCACTATCAATAACTATAACCTTGTTATCCTTTAAAACTTCTATGTTGCTTTTGATGAAGTCTTCCAAACTTAGCGGATTCTTAACTGGAATCACGATTGTTAAATCCATAACTTCACCATCACGGTACACATGAGCAAGCATCTACTTCCATATATCCCCAATCATCCTTAAACGATATTTTTATATTCTTTACTGTTTTACCAGCTTCTACATAACCTTTAAGGTCTAACACATTCCAACCACTATTTGGTGCTTCCCAATTAACATCGGTGTAAGTATCATCAGAATATGTTATTCTAATTATTGCTTGATTACCGAAATGTCCACATTCGTTATATGTTCCCAGTAAGGCAACATTGAATATAGACGAGTCTGTTAAACAAGCCTTTGGAACTAGGTTTAAGAGGTCTTGGCTGATACTTGAATCGGGGTCTCCATATTGATGTTTCATATGAACATAGTAGAGTCCCTCATACGGGCTATAGGAGTATATGAGAACTCTAACTGGGTTTGTTACGGTCCATCCTGTGAAGTCTCCTGTTTCGAATCCGCCGTTGACAATCTGCTCTCCGCTTGGACATGGCTTTTTTGCGCCTATGCTTTGCATGTGTCTTAAGCCGACACGCCTTGACATTAGATTTCCTCTCCTACAAGTTCCGCATGTAAATCGCCTGCTACTCCGGCTGTCGGATATTTGCCTTCTACTCTTAGGACTTTTGAGCCGTCGCCTACGCAGACTTTTTCGCCTTTGCTGAACCAGTCAGTTGTTGGGATTTTGCTCGAGATTTTGTATTCGATGCTTATGTCTGTGCCTACTGGAAAAACTATTTTGGCTACGGCGTCTTGGTCGCATGACAAGGCGAGTTTTGTCACTTGAAAAACTTTACCGTTTGGGATTGTGCGCGTGCAGTTGCCTACTACGGCGAAGGATGCGCCTGTCGTTACTGAACCTCTTAACACTTTTTCGCCTTTTGGGCGAGGAACGACTTCAGCTTGCATGTGTAAGGGCATTTCAATTCACCTATGCAGGTCTTACGAGGCGTGGGTTCCAGATGACTCTTATGATGGCTTTGCCTGACGCTGCTTCGTTGGTGACGTATACTTCTTCTATTTCGAACTGGTCTTCATATGAGCCTTTTTCTGCTGGGGTTTCGTCGTTGCTTGCGCTGTTTAAGCGGTATGTGAATGGTGAGTCGGCTCGTATTATTGTCATTGTGTCAGCTACTACGCCCAAGCGCCTAATGCCTAATGCTTCGTTGGTTCTGGCTGTGGACAAGTCTAACTCGAAGTTTCTGTAGCCTCTGTCTTTGACTTCTTGCGTTAGCGTTGGTGTTATGCGAACTCTCGCCGGGATTTCTGGTGCTGGCGGAATCAGCTCTTCCAGTTGTTGAGCATTTTTGGTTGAGAAAAAGGTTGGCGGCTCTGGCTTGAACGGTTCTTCCACTGGCTTCTCGTATTGGACTATGGGCGTGCGGATTGCCCGCTGAAGCCCTTCGCTTTCTGGCATTGGTTACCCGACTCTTCTGCGTTCCGCTCTTATTTTTGCTAGTTCTTTTAGAGCCTGCTGTTCGTATGCGCCTAAGCCAGCTATTGAAGAACCCGCTCGAACAAATTGAGCCTGGCCATTCGCAAAAACGTGCAAGAAATCGCCTTCTGGTTTTCCTGGATAACCTACGACTTCGTATTCTACGATGACAAAGTAGTACTGTTGTGTGGCAGCTTGTTTGATTCTTAGGTATTGACTGTCGTCGTAGCTCCATCTGTCTAGTTCTATTGGCTGGTCTACAGGGGCTATGACGCTTGTTATGGCTTCGTCCACGTCTTTACTTAAAAGGGGTTGCGTCAGCCACCACAAGTATGTGGATTGGTCTGCGCCAAGACCTAGATATTGCAGGTGAACTATTCTGTTCTTTTTCAAGTTGCCATGCAACGACTCGAAGCTTGTGTCTGTTCCAATCACTAGGTCGTAGAGGCTTGTTTTGGCTCCTGAAACTTCGACTTTCTTACGGTTGTTTCTCACAGTGACAACTTGCAGATAGCCCGTATCAAAGTCTGGACCCGTATGTATGATGTGCCCTGCCTTCAAAACAGGGAGCCTGGTCGCGTAAATTACCATCGGTTTAAAACTCGTTTTTCATTCCTCCTCTTGTTCTTGTTCTTGAGGTATGATTTGTGTGTTTTTTGATTTAAGACTTTCTATGCTGAAATGACAGGATATATGCCGCTTTGTGTTACGAGAAAGTTTGCTGTGATTGTGGTTGGTTTTGTAATGTTGATTTCTGTTATTGTATTGTGCGAAACTGCGTAGCCATTTATAGTCCAACCGTAGAATCCGTAGGTTAGAACGAGGTCTGGGCTTTTTGGGACGGCTGCGAACGTGTGTTTGCCTTTTGTTAGGGTTATGGTTTTTGGCGTGGCGACCAAGTCTTTGCCGTCTACTAGGATTATTGTTCGTATTGGTTTTGACGTTAAGGCGACTTGGACGGTTGGTTTGGCTGCGACTCTGCTGATGAGGTAGGCTAAGCCCGCTAGACCTGCGATTCCTCCTACAACTGCAACTGCTTTCTTGTTCAAACTCATCAACCACACTAAAATAGGCGGTTCTTCTTTAAAGAGTTTTGTTATAGAAGATTCTTCCATAAAAGTTTAAATGTTGAAGCAACCCTCTCTTTATAATGGAGGTAACCTCTGTGAATAAGAAATCGCTGCTGTTGAAACTGTTGCCTGTTGCCGTGGTCTTGGGTTCGTTGTTTGTGTCCTATTGGGCGCCGTGGATTCCCTGTTTCTAGGTGACTGCCATGGACAGCTTTCTTATTCCTCTTTTTTCTGCTTTACTATCGGTCATATTTTATCCGTTTCTCATGCTTTACCTTGCCCTACTCATGGATGCAGGCATATTTACGTGGCCTCTATTTGTGGTAATGCTTAGTCCATACGTTGCTTTGTGGTATTACATTATTAGGGGACGCATGCTTAACTACCTTAAACTTTTACTTGACAGTAGGCCTCATGTGTGGGACATGAAGAAAACTCTCATTGAATATCAAGAACTACTTAAGAACGAGAGGAAAAACAATCGTGACCGTTGAAACTAGGTATTTCCGTAATGATGAGACGCTTCAAACAGCGAATACCACAACCTATGACAACCCTAACGTTTTAAGTGGTGCATTATCAAGGATTGGCATAAAAGTATATGTAGACGCAACCTGTATAAGCGGTGCTAACTGTGTTGCTTTAGCTGCTCCGCCAGTGTATCCGCCTAATCCGGCAGCAGAGAAGGATGGCACTTGGGATTGTCCAGTTCAGTCTAGTGCTGGAATCGTAAAAGTTGAAGTGTACGCTTGCAACACGACTGGTGGTGGCGGAGTCCTGATTCAAACTTTTGTCACTACGGACAGCGTTAAACTAGATGCGGCTACGTGGACTGTTCATTATTGGTGTCAGCGTACTAGTATTGATTCAGATTACACTACAACTTTTATTTATGGCAGTGACGCTTACAACAGCCGGATAACAAACTTCACATGGTCAGTTGTGGTTGCTGCACCTAAAATGGTTGGAGACGGCTTAACATTTGTTCTTGCCTAGACGAGTTCTCCGAAAACCGTGTAGCTTACCGCTGGGCTTGCTTCGTAACTGTAAATGTTGAAAGCCGTGTTTATTGAACCCTTCCACTTTGTCTTTACCAGATTCACTAGGAAGCCTGTTTTGTCGGCTATTTTCTTTTCAAACCGCAGGGTGCCTGTGCCGAAGCGGAAGGCTACGTTGCGGTCGGCTCCGCTGTTGTTCCAGATGTCGATGAGGCTGATTTCAAAGCTTTGAGTTGCCGATGCGGCTTTTATCTCATTGTTGTATTGGCTCGTGGCCTTGCCTGAGTACACGTCGCTTTCTGAGAAGCTTTTTTCTATGTCTGTTACGCTTATGGGGTCGCCGTCTAACAAGATTTTTTTCCATCCGCTCGCAGGGTCTTCTGAAACCTCAGCCACAATGATTGGTTCTTTCTTTTCTTCGGTTATTCTTAGAATTTGTGGGCGCTCGACCTTAGGTTCTAAACTGGGCTTTTCAATTGCTTCTGGATAGAGCCTAAGTTTCTTGAAGGGCAAAGTTAATCCACCAAGAGAGTTTCTAACCTATTTGTTATTTGGTTCCAATTATAGAGTTTTGCCTTTTCTATACCTTTCTGGGCTAGTTTAGCTAGTTCTGAAGGGCGCTGATGTGCCCAGATTATTTTGTCGGCTAGGTCTTCCACGTTTACGAGGGCGACTTTGCCTATGGATAAGTCTAGGTAGTCGCTTATTTCAGCGTAGATGCCACAGTCGCCGACCACTTCTGGGCTTCCGCCGTGATTCACGATTAGCGGGACTACCCCGCTTGCCATCGCCTCTAGGCAAGTTATTCCAAACGCCTCAGTCGAAGGTTGGGCTAGAATGTGGAATTGGTTGTAGAGGCTTGCGATTGCTTTTTGGTTTACTGGAAGGTTGAGGTAGGCTGTCTGGTTTATGTAGGCTGTCGGACTTATTTTTTCAGCGTATTTTTTTAGTTTCGGTTGCCATGGTGCATAGTCGTAGGTGCTTGCCACTAGCAAAAGGCGGGTGTTGAAGCCTCGGTCTAGGCAGAGGCGGTGGGCATCCACGATGCGGGTTAGTTGCTTGCGCCAAACATGGCTTGCTATCGAACCTATCGTGAATTGTCTGGGTTTTGGGGCAGGCTTGAAAACATTTGTGTCTACGCTATGCATTAAGATTTCTGATGGGTAACCGTGTTTTTTTAGGCATTCTTGGCTGTAGCGACTTGGCACTAGGATTTGGTTTGCAGTGGAAAACAGGGGGTCTATGTCCAACGTCATGGGATAGCCTTCTATGGGCGTGTAAAGAACGATTTTTGTGTCTGGAGAATTCTTTTTGATTATTTGAAGGACTGGCGAAAGATTTGTGAGGTAGGCTGGCGACTGGAAAAGCAGGATTATGTCTGGCTTGAAAATTTCGGCATAGTGAAGTATGTGGTCTCCTGAAAAGTAGCTGGCTAAAGTGAAGTTTGTTTCTTGTCTTGGCTCGCCGTAGTAGTGTTGCCCAAGATAGAGAATCTTATAGCCCCTAAGCCTTTTCAAGAGTTCTCGGCTGACGATGCTGAAGCTACTCTGCATGAAAGGTTGTGG
>Ga0315282_10011044_pt1 | contig 14054 bp, 16 predicted proteins | sample YL17G07_20_MG_FD_203693 | JGI IMG/M metagenome (GOLD analysis project Ga0315282, IMG submission 203693) | Sediment microbial communities from Yellowstone Lake, YNP, Wyoming, USA - YL17G07_20 | ecosystem: Environmental > Aquatic > Freshwater > Lake > Sediment | place: USA: Wyoming | collected... | reverse complement strand
CTACCAGAATCTCATCGGCAACGCCCTGAAGTTCTGCGGGGATCAACCCCCGCTGATTCGATTGACCGCCGAAGAACAGGAGGGATACCCGGTCTTCGGGGTGAAGGATAACGGCATCGGCATTGAGGCCAAGTACACCCAGCAGATCTTCCAGCCCTTCCGGCGGCTGCACGGTCGTGCCGAGTACGAGGGCTCGGGCATTGGACTGGCCATATGCCGCAAGATCGTCGAGCGGCACGGGGGGAAGATCTGGGTGGAGTCTGAACCCGGAAAAGGGGCTCATCTCCTTTTTACGATTTCCCACAGAAGGAGGGAAGGATGAAGACAGCGACCAAACCCAAACCCGCTGTCATCCTCCTCGCGGAGGATGACCGGGGCGATCAGGAGCTGACGCGGCGGGCCCTGGAGGGGGGCAAGATCCGCAATGATCTGCGCATCGTAGAGGATGGCGAGGAGGCTCTGGCCTATCTCCATCGCCGCGGCAAGTACAAGGACCCGGCCACATCGCCCAGGCCGGATCTGCTGTTGCTCGACCTGAACTTGCCCCGGGTCGATGGCCGGGAAGTGCTGGAGCGGGTCCGGGCCGATTCCAAGCTGCGCCGGATGGCCGTGGTGGTGCTGACCACTTCGCGGCAGGAGGAGGATATACTCCGGTCCTACGAGTTGGGGTGCAATTCCTTTATCACCAAACCGGTGGGCATGGACCAGTTCATCCGGGTCATCCAGGCTCTGGAAGAATACTGGTTCCAGATCGTGGTCCTTCCGCCTAAGACGGAGTGAGCGATGGAAAACAGGAAATTCACCGTCATGGTTATTGACGATGAGCCGGCGGATGTCGAAATCTTGCGCCGCCTGCTGGAGGAAATCGAGGGCCGGAAGATCCAGCTACTCGCCTGCAACGACGCAGAAACGGGACGAGCGGAAGCCTCGCGCTGCCGGGTCGATTTGATCTTCCTCGACTACTTGCTGGGGGTGGAGACCGGGCTCGAAGTCTTCCACCAGATCCGCGAGGAAGGCTGCTTCGTGCCGGTGATTATGCTCACAGGCCACGGTAGCGAAGAGATCGCGGTCGAGGCCATGAAGGCCGGGGTCTCCGACTACCTGGTCAAGGGGCGGATCACCCCTGACAGTCTGCGTCTGGTCATCTCCAATGCGCTCCAGAAGTTCGAAATGCAGCAGAAAATCGATGGGCAGCGCGCGACTTTGCTCGACGCCGAGCGCCAGCGCGTGATGATGGAAAGTGTGGGAGCCGCCTGCCACCACTTCGCCCAACCCCTCACCACCATGCTGAGCAACCTGGAAATGCTTGCCAAGGGCGAGGGGATCGAGGGATCCGACAAAAGGCTCATGCTTCAGCAATGTTTGCAGGCCGCCGAGATTATGAAAATGATCCTCAACAAGTTCCAGCAGGTGAATGAATACCGCACGCGCCCCTATCTTGATGACGCGAAAATCCTCGACATTGGCCTCGAATCGATCTACGGCACCTCCCCGGGCCCCGGGGACGGGACCAAAGGCCAGCCGAAGCCTGAAAAACAGTGAGGGAGTATACCCGAACCCAGTATAGCCGGAATCAAACAGCGCTGAGGATCATAAATTCCAAGGGCGTAACGATGAGCAGCAGGAGCGCGAGACCCGGTCCCGCAGAGCGAATCAATTCTTCGAGGCCGAAGGCCCCGCCGCTGACGGTGAAGTAAATGATGCCAATCAGATGAAGAAGGGGGATTCGTTCTTTCAAGAAGCGCTTGCGTCTCCGCCAAAAGGTTTCGGGTGAGGACTGTGGTTTCTCCCGGTTCCTACGTTTTCGAACCCACCCATAGATCTTCGGTCTTCCGTTCCTCAATCCATTTTTTCCCCATGGCCATGCCCTCCAAAAGGGAACTCTGACCCATTGTCTGCTCCTTATCGATTTCGTGATATCCGGTCTGATTCAGTGACAGAGGCTGACTTTTAACTTGCTGGATTATAGGAAGCAAGAGGTTGCGTGTCAAGGGAGACAGCGTCGAATTTCGCCATCCGCAATTTTTTCCTTTAAATTTCTCTTTTGATATTTTTCTCCTTACCCTATAATGGAAATACGAGTAAATGGAAGAGGGACCATGAGTGATAAATCTATTGGCAGAAGGGACTTTTTAAAGTCCACCGTTGCCGGGTTCAGCGGATTTTTCTTCCTTTCGGCCAACGAAAAAAAACCGGGGGAAACGATTGGGGAGAAGAAATCAGCCGGGAATAAGTTCCTCTTCCGCACCCTTGGAAAGACCGGGTTCAAACTTCCGGCGATCAACATGGGGGTCATGAATTCGGACAATCCGAATCTGGTTCGGGCCGCCCTCAATGGGGGCATGGTCCTCCTCGACACGGCCCAGACCTATCAAAGAGGCACGAATGAGACGATGATCGGGGAATTGCTCCAGGGGCGGCCCCGGGATTCCTATGTTATCGCCACCAAAGCGCGCCTGCCCGTGGATCAAAAAACGGGGATCTATCCGACAGAGGCGACCGAAGAAGCCTATCAGAAAAAAATTGACACCAGTCTGAAGAGTTTAGGGCTGGATTATGTGGATATTTATTACCATCATAACGTCTGGGTTAGAGAATCAGCCCTGTACGAACCGATCATGAAAGCCCTGGAAAAGGCCAAGAAGGCGGGCAAAGCCCGGTTCGTAGGGATCACGACGCATAAGAATGAGCCCGAAGTGATTCAGGCCGCGATCGATTCCAAATTTTATGACGTCGTCCTGACCACCCACCATTTCAAACAGAAGCATTATGTGGAGGTGAGGGAAGCCATTGCCAAAGCGGCCGGCGCCGGGCTGGGGATTGTCGTGATGAAAGCCATGGGGGGAAAGCAACTCCAGGAAGACGCGAAACAGCCCATCGATCCGGTTCCCGCCCTGAAATGGGTGCTCCAGGACCCCAATGTTCATACCATCATTGCCGGGTTTACGACCTTCGACCAAATGAATGTCGACCTGTCGGTCATGAGAGACCATGCCCTTACCAAATCCGAAAAGGCGCATTTGCAATGGGCTGCTTCCCAGGTCGGCTTATACTGCCAGGGTTGCGGTCAGTGTTTGAATCAGTGTGTGCAGCAGCTCCCCATCCCGGAATTAATGCGGGCTTACATGTATACGTACGGCTACAGAAATCTTCGGGAAGCACAGGATTTAATCCTTTCCCTGAACCTTCCAGCACAGGTATGCACCGATTGTTCCCAATGTCCGGTTGTCTGTCTAAACGGGTTTAAAGTATCGGAGAGGGTTCGGAATATCGTCCGTCTCCGGGATGTCCCTGCGGATTTCATTGGCTGATTATGAAGAAAAAACTTCCAAATCCCCCCACCCCCGCTTTACCAAAGGGAAGGTGTGAAAAATTTGGAATAACCCCCCCTCACCCCACCCTCTCCCGCCCGGGGAGAGGGTAAACATATTGAAATAAGAAAGAAATTCCCTCCCCCTTGATGGGGGAGGGCGAGGGTGAGGGTGATTTAAGGGATTATTTCACAGCTTCAGGGAGGCAAAGGGGGATTTTCCCCGCCAAGGCGGGACTCGCGGGTGGCCAAGCGGCAAAGTAAACCGCCTTCGGCTTATGCCATAGCAGTTGGAAAAAAATTAACCACCGGGAGGTAAAAGCATGAAGAGACACGGAACATGGATACTCATCTTCGTTTTGGCGGCTGCGACTGCCTGGGTCATGGCTCCGCCGGTCTTTGCCCAGGAGAAGGCCAAAGGAGAAGGGGCAGCCAAAGAGGGACCCGGATTCACGGTCGCTCGTCTGGTTGTGGGCACGGGGGTGGAGAATCGGGAGCCCACGGGCGTCGCCGAGACGTTTCCGGCTTCCACGGAGAAGATTTACTGCTTCTTAGAGGCAACCAACATTGCCAAAGATACGGAGGTTTCCTTTGTCTGGTCCCTCGGGGGAAAAGAAATGTGGAAGATGAACCTGCCGTTGAAAATGGGGCCAAAGTGGAGAACGAATGCCTTTAAGAGTTTAAGAGGCCTAAAAGGGGATTGGAAAATAGAGATTAAGGACGGCGCCGGGAACATGGTAAAAGAAGTTAAATTCAAAGTTGAGTAACCCTGATTCCCCTCTCCCGACAGGAGAAAGCTTGCCCTGTGGAGTAAGGTTCCCCACTCTGCGGGGCAAGCCCAAAGCCTGAGCTCAGGTCGGGCAATGTACGACTGGGTATATATATATGAATTCGAAGGAAATATAAGGGATAAAATTCCTTCCCTGGTGGATGAGGACTATATCGGGTTTTGGAAAGAAGCCGGCTATTCCTTCCTGTTTTTTAAAAAAGAGAAGAAAAACCAACTCGAGAAACTACTGGTCCCGTTCCGGTCGGAGTTGGTCATCCGGCATGAAGATTGGGAATCGGGGGCCTCCCTCGACATCCTCAATGTGGGAAGAATCACCGTCCATCCTCCCTGGAAGAATCCTCCGGTAGAGGGGGGGATCAATTTGTGCATCGACCCGAGTATGGCCTTTGGTTCCGGCTATCATGCCACAACCCGAGGATGTTTGACTCTTCTCGATAAGCTCTTCCAGGATTTCATCCCCCAGACTGTACTCGATTTGGGCACCGGCACGGGCGTCCTCTCGATTGCCTGCCTTAAAATGGGGGCAAAGAATGCCTTCTGTATCGACTACAACAATCTTTCTACCGATACCGCCAAGAAGAACCGAAGTCTGAACGGTTTCGACAAGAATATGCACTTGTGGATGGGGGATGTCCGGGACTTTTTGCATATCCCCGCCGACCTGCTGATCGCCAATCTCCATTTCCACGTCATCGATCAAATTACCGACCAGGAAGATTTTTACTCGAAAACCTATCACATTTTATCGGGCCTGCTGGGTCAAGAGGGGCATCTCATCGAGGAGAAGCTCAAAAAGAAACTCCATCTCCTGGACCGGCACGAGGAAAATTTCTGGTTCACCTATCTTTTTAAGTCATAAATATCTCCTTAGAAGCATCTTATCCGCCGGAAAGGGAATAATAGATCTGGGCTGAGATGGGCTAGTCTTGCCCGGCGGGGAGAGCGATGGATGAGGAATCCAGGCGGGAAAGGATTCTCCAGGGCGCATCGGATGCGGGTCCGCAAAGGAAGGCGGGATCGAAGGGCTGCCGAGAAGGCTCGGCTGAAGCCCGCCTAGTATGGGAGGGAACTGCTGCCTTGGAGTCCGAAGGAATCGCCCTCCCCGCCGGGTTCAAGGCTTCACACAAAAACTGGGGGTGGGCGAAAAGGGCTAGGTTCTTGACCCAGTCCCCATGGGGTGGTATTTTAATCTATGGCTCAGTCGGGTGATACCCTCCGTCCTTGCCAGGCTTTCCGTCTGGGAGTTATAGATTATGAAGATGGGCTGCGCTTGCAGAACCATCTGGCTAAGGCTCGCGGGGAGGGGAAGGTCGAAGATGTTCTCCTTCTCCTGCAGCATCCCCCGGTGATCACCATGGGGCGTTCGGGAAAAATTCAGAATCTTCTTGCCTCCGAAACGAGTCTGCGGGAGAAAGGAATCGGGGTCGTTCACACCGACCGGGGAGGTGACTTCACTTACCATGGCCCGGGACAGCTGGTGATGTACCCGATCCTCGACCTCCGTCCCCTCGGTCTGAGTGTAACGGACTACGTATGGAACCTGGAAGAGGTGGTCATCCGCGTTCTGGCCCGGTTCGGTATCTCTGCGGGACGGGTGGAGAAGCTCCGGGGTGTCTGGGCGGGAACGGAAAAAATCGCCTCCCTGGGCGTGCACCTTTCCCGCTGGATCAGCACGCATGGGGTAGCTCTGAACGTGAACACCGATTTGACCCCATTCCGCTTGATCAATCCTTGCGGGATCACTGATTGTCAGGTTACCTCCATGGCCAGGATTGTAGGGCGATCTCTGCCCATGGAGGAAGTTGGATCATTGACCCTGGCGGCTTTCGCAGAAGTTTTTAAATTTTCCCTCTCTGAAAAGCCCCTGGAAATGCTGGACCTCTACCGGTGAAACCAGCCCCATCAACCCTCCACCGGAATGTCATTTTCACCTTCGATGTTCTTACCGGAAAAATGAATGCTCCAGCCTGGAACCATCCTTGCAGGAGATTCCTCCGGGCTATTTTGCGGATTGCTTTTAGGGGCCGATGAATTTATCATAACCGGCTTGTTTACCCGTGAATCCCGCCTTGGCGAGAAAAATCCCCCCTTTAGAAAAGGGAAGCTGCGAAAGATTTGGAATATACCCCCTCACCCTACCCTCTCCCGCCCGGGGAGAGGGTAAACATAATGAAATGAGAAAGAAATTCCCTCCCCCTTGATGGGGAAGGGGGAGGGTGGGGGTGATTTAGGGGATTGTTTCACAGCCTCAGGGGGGTTTGGGGGGATTTGAAAGTTATTTTCTATGTAATCCATTGGGGAAATTGCCACAAGTCAGATCTTTCCGATGGGCCAGCTCAGGGAAAAATTGTAATTACCGAATGGGGAATAGAGGAGGAAAAGAGTATACATGAGCAGGGTGGGTATTATCGCAAATCCGGCGTCAGGCAAGGATATCCGCCGTCTGGTATCCCAGGCCACGGTCATTTCCAACTATGAAAAGACGGGCATCGTCAAGCGGGTGATCTTAGGCCTGGATTCTACGGGGGTGGAGGAAATTCTAATCATGCCCGACTATTATGGTCTCGGGATCAAGGCCCTAGAGGCTTTGAACCACCATATTCTATCTTCGAAAATTACGATCCTTGACTTCGAAGTCCAGGGTACGCAGGAAGATTCCATCCAGGCCGCTCAGATCATGAAGGAATCCAAGGTGGACTGTATCATCACCCTGGGAGGGGATGGGACGAACCGGGTGGTGAGTAAAACCTGCGGGGAGGTTCCCTTGATTCCCATCTCCACGGGGACCAATAATGTCTTCCCGGCAATGACTGAAGGGACGACCGCCGGAATGGCCGCAGGAATCCTGGCCCGGAAGGTCGTGGATGAAAAAAAAGTAACCGCGACCATGAAAAAACTGATGCTTTTGTGCGAGGGAAAGGAAATAGACCTCGCCCTGATTGACGCGGTAGTGGTCACCGAAGCTTTTATTGGGGCGAGGGCTCTGTGGGATCTGAGTAGTGTGCAAGAGATTTTTCTGACCCGGGCCGAGCTGGGATCCATAGGATTCAGCTCGATTGGGGCGGCTTTGCGACCCGTAAAGACTCAGGATCGATACGGCTTGTTAATCCAGTTGGGTTCTGGGGGAGAGAAAGTCCAGGCACCCATCGCACCTGGCCTGATTGTAGAGGTAGAGGTGAAGAGTTACCGCCTGCTGGAGCCCGGAGAGAAAATTCCCTTGACTCCTTCAACCTCGATTATCGCTTTGGATGGCGAACGGGAGGTAGAAGTGAACGCAACAGACCAACTCGAGCTGTCTTTGAACCTGGATGGACCAAGAGTCGGGGATATCCCCAAGATTTTGCAAGGGGCAATGAGAAAAGGCTTTTTCCGGGTCGGGGGAAAATGGGGCAAAAAGCGGAGCCAGGAATTTAAGTCATGAGAAGCGAGGAAGGTTCAACCTCTAACCATCTTGACCTCCTCCCCCCTGCGGTGATACTTTTAATTCATGAAACCCGTTTGGTTAAAAAGAAGAGCTCCTGACCCGGAAGCTCTCCGAAGAATGCGCTCTCTTCTTCTACGCTACGGGCTGAACACGGTCTGCCAGGGGGCGCTCTGCCCAAATCAGGGAGAATGTTTCGGTAAGGGGACCGCAACTTTTCTGATCCTGGGTCGAACCTGTACCCGCAACTGTACCTTCTGCGCCATTCCTTCAGAGGAGCGCCCGCCCGCCCCGGATCCCGGGGAACCGGAGCGAATTGCCCGGGCCACGGCTGAACTGGGGTTAAAACACGTCGTGATCACGTCCGTCACCCGGGACGATCTTCCGGATGGCGGAGCTGCTCATTTTGCCGAGACGGTCAGGGCCTTGAAAAAAAACGGGGCACGGGTCATCGTAGAGGTTTTGATCCCGGATTTCCAGGGTTCTTTGCAGGCCCTGGAGACGGTTGTACATAGCGGGCCGGACATCATCAACCACAACCTGGAAACCGTCCCCCGCCTGTATCCGGAAGTCCGCCCGCAAGCAGATTATCGCAGGTCCCTTCATCTTTTGCAGATGGTTAAGGAGATCGACCCGGAAAAAATTAGCAAGTCAGGCCTGATGCTGGGGTTGGGAGAAGAACGCCAAGAAGTTTTGCAGGTAATGGCGGACCTGCGAGAGGTTTCCTGCGATCTTCTGACCCTGGGACAGTACCTTCAACCTTCGGGCAAGCATCATCCAGTCGTACGCTACATTCCACCGGAAGAATTTGAGGAACTGCAGCGTCGGGGGGAGGACCTGGGGTTTAAAGGTGTCTTTTCCGCCCCCCTGGTGCGCAGTTCCTTCCACGCCGCCGAGATCTTTGAGAAAACACTTTCACCGCAGAGAACGCAGAGATGAATGAAATTCTAAATCTTAAACAGTTACGGATGATGAAATTTGGGATTTAAAATTGATTTTTCTCTGCGCCCTCAGCGTGCTCTGCGGTGACTATTTTTGGGGAGGATTAAATGCGTTTTAAAGAAAAAGTGGTCTTAATCACGGGTGCGGGTGTGGGCATCGGGAGGGCGGCAGCCGTTCGCTTTGGTCAGGAGGGGGCGAAGGTGGCCGTTAACTCTCTTACGCCGGCGCATGGTTTGGAAACACTCCGGCTCTTGAAAGAGGCGGGGGGGCAGGGAGTTTACATTCAAGGAGATGTTTCCAAAGATGCGGATGCGCGGCGCATGGTTCAGGAAACGGTGAAAACCTTCGGCCGTCTGGACATCCTGGTGAATAATGCCGGGATCGTCATCCCGGGAAGAGTAGACAATATGTCAGAAGAGGACTGGGACCGGACCGTCGCCGTCAACCTGAAAGGAGTTTTTTTGGCCTCCAGGCATGCCATTCCGGAGATGCGCAAAGTTGGGGGAGGGGTGATCGTCCACAACGCCTCTGTTGTGGCGATCAAAGGGGTAAAGGAACGGGCAGCGTACACAGCTTCCAAAGGAGGGGTGTGGGCATTGACCAAGGCCATGGCTGCGGACTATATTACCGAAAATATCCGGGTCAATTGCGTTTGCCCCGGCACCATCCACACGCCTTCCCTGGAACGAAGAATTCAGGCGTTTCCCGACCCCGAGAAAGCCAGGATCGATTTTATCGCCCGCCAGCCTATGGGTCGGTTGGGGAAAGATGAGGAGATCGCCGCCGCCATTCTCTTCGCCGCCTCCGATGAAGCAGCTTTCATGAACGGGGCAACGATCACCATTGACGGGGGCATGACTATTTAATTAGGACGCATTAATTAGGACGCAGATTTTCGCAGATAATCGCAGAAAATGATTTTTTGATACAGAACGAGAAAAATCTCATACTGTCTGTAAATACGGGGGTGATCAAGCCTGCGCTGTTATTGTCAGGGGCAACCCATCCCACCGAGTGTGGGGTTTTTCGATTCCCGCTTTCGCGGGAGAGAAATTCTTTTTATTGAAATCCTGAAAATCTGCGTTCATCTGCGTCCAATAAATTATAAAGAATAAATCTCCCGGTCGCTCAGCGTCGTGAGCCCTTCTTCTTTGAGCGCCCTTTTCGCCTCGGCGATCTTTTCCACATCCAGAACTAAGACGGCCCGCTTCTTGTCTTCGATGACGAAGCCGTAAGCGTCCTCGATGTTGATCTTCCTCTGGCCAAAGACCTTGGCGATGCGGTACAGTCCCCCCGGGCGGTCATCCATGAGGACGGCCAGGATCTCCCGGTTATTAGCTGGAATTCCCTGCGCCTGGATGGCCTCCAGCGCTTTATCGGGCTTATCCACAAGAAACTTCATGACCCCGTATTCGTAGCTGCTGGAGACCGTAAAGGCCCGGATGTTCACTTTCGCTTTGGTCAGAATTTCGGTCACCCGTTCCAGGCGCCCGGGCTTGTTTTCAACGAAGACGGAAATCTGATGAGCCATATGGACCTCCGTTGGGACGCAGATTTTCGCAGATAAACGCAGAGAATTATCTTCTAATTCTCACTAAATGCCTTTCTCTTGCACTAAATAAGAATTTTTCTATTTATGAAATCCCGTAAATCTGCGTTCATCTGCGTCCAAAAAGTTTTACATTTCTCTCCGGTCGATCACCCGCACGGCTTTGCCCTCGCTTTTGGGCAGGGTATCCGGCTCTACCAGCTCAACTTTGGGCGTAACCAGCAATTCGGATCGTAATGCTTCGGTGATTTCCCTGCGCAGATTTTCCAGTTGCCGGACTTCCCCCCGGAAAAATTCCGGGCGCACCTCCACCCGGATGATCATCTGATCCTGGAAATTCTCCCGCTCCAGGATCACCACGTAGTTTGTGCCCACCGCGGCGATGTTCATCAGAATCGTGTCGATCTGCAAAGGAAAGATATTCACCCCCTTGAGGATAAACATGTCATCGCTCCTTCCCTTGATGCGGCTGATCCGCCGGTGGGTCCGCCCGCAGCGGCAGGGCTCGGGGAATAACGCCGCCAGGTCTTTGGAACGGTAGCGAATCAGCGGCATCGCCTGACGGGTGAGGGTGGTGAAGACTAACTCCCCTTCCTCTCCGTCCGGCAAGACTTTCTGCGTTTTCGGGTCGATGACTTCGATCAGGAAATGGTCTTCCCAGAAGTGCATTCCCGATTTCTCGGTACATTCAAAGGCCACGCCCGGCCCGTTCATTTCGGAAAGCCCGTAGGAGTTGAATGCCCCGACCCCGTACATTTCCTCGATCCGCTGCCGGGTGGCGTCCGAGTGGGGCTCGGCGCCGATCAGGGCGATGCGCAGTTTCGTGTCCTTTTTGGGGTCGAGTTCGATCTCCTCGAAAACTTTCCAGAGATGGAGGGCGTAGCTGGGGATGATGTGGATCACCGTCGTCCCAAAGTCCCTCATGAGGGCAATTTGCCGCTTGCTGTTTCCCGAGCCGGAAGGAATCGTCAGCGCCCCCAATCGCTCGGCTCCATACTGGAAACCCAGCCCCCCGGTGAAAAGTCCGTATCCCACCATGTTCTGAAAGACATCGTCCCTGCGGACACCGGCCATGTACATGCAGCGAGCCACCAGGTTCGCCCATCCCTCCAAGTCCCCGGGGGTGTGGAAGACGGCTGTCGCCCGCCCGGTGGTCCCGGAGGACGAATGAACCCGGACAATCTTATCTTTCGGAACGGCGATAAACCCGTAAGGGAAGTGCTTCCGTAAGTCTTCTTTCGTGGTGAAGGGCAGACGCTTTAAATCGTCCAGGGTTTTAACCTTCTCGGGAGAGATCCGGTGGGTTTTATAAATTTTAGCATAGGCGGACGACTTCTGGGCCCGCCGGAGGGTTCTCTGGAGACGGCTGAGCTGCAGCCGGCGCAGCTCTTTCACGGGCATCGTCTCGATCTCTCTTTCCCAGAACATTGGAAGACTCCTTTTCAAATAATTTCTCATAACATGAATGAACCGACCTGTCAAAAGATTTGTGACAGGTAGCGTTCAGCGTTCAGCCAAGAATAATTAAGATGCTTCAGCCCCCATGCTGAAAGCTGAATGCTGATTGCTAAAAGCTTACTTCAAGTTGACAAAAAGAATCGGGGCTGGTACATTTTCTTTCAGGAGCCAGGGTTCCAGTCCAAGGGGGAGTGCCCATGCAAGTCAGCAAACGGATGGTCCGGCGGCTGGTGACCATTCCGCCAAACACCAGCATTCTGAAGGCCATGGAGGTGATGAGGAAGCATTCCATCCGTCACCTTCCGGTCGTGGATGGAAATGATTTCGTAGGCTTCGTCACCGAGGGAGATCTCCGGCAAGCGTCCCTTCTCTCGATGGTCGATAAAGTGTCCATCGAGGATGTGATGATCAAAAACCCCGTGACCATTTCCCCCGAAGCCAGCCTGGAAGAGGCCGCCAAACTCATTTCAACCCGTAAGATCGGGGGGCTGCCGGTAGTTAAAGAGAACAGGCTCGTGGGGATCATCACCATCGTGGATATTCTCCGGGCCTTCATCCAGCTGATGGGAATTCTGAAGTCCAGCTCGCGCGTGGACCTGGTTTTGGGGGAAAAGCCGCATGCCTTCGAGGAAGTCTCAGGGGTCTTCAGAGATCACCGGGCGGAAATCATCAGCGTGGGCATGTCCAGCCATAAAGACCGGAAGAAGCGCATCTATTATTTCCGGCTGGGAAAATGCCGGCTGTACCCGATCGTTGCTTCTCTGAGGGAAAAGGGATATAAAGTTACTTCCGTGACCGAATGACTTGAATGGAGGGGAACACATGATTGATGACACGACCACACCGGAGGAAGCGATTCGCGTGGCCATCGAACGGGAGAAGGGGGCCCATGAATTTTACACCAAAGCCGCCAAAATCGCCAAATACCCGGGGACCAAGCAGATGTTTGAATTCTTGGCCAAAGAGGAAATTAAACATAGCCGGATGCTTGAAGAGGAGTTGAACAAGGATTATTATAAAGAAATGTAAGATAGGTGATCGGTAAGCGGTATTTATTGTTTCGCTATGCTCTATGCGCTTTGCTCTATGCCTGTTAATTTGTCTTGCGACTTACGACTCGCGACTTGCGACTAACGTTCTGCGCCTTACGCCCTTTCCCCTTGCGCCTCACGACTTGCGACTTACGTTTTGTGCTCGAGATCGGCTTGAAGTATAGAATATCCAGCATATTGCCTACCCTTTCTTCTTTGAAAACCGCTTGCACCCGCATGCCGACGCGCAGTTTTTCATAATCGGTTTCGCCGATCAGGTGGGCCAGCCCTGTGTCCGCGCCATCCAGCTTGATGATGCCATAGATCAGAGGCGTAGGGACAGGCTGAACAGCGGACGGATAATGCACGATGGTGTACGTTTGCACCGTTCCGCGATCACCGACTTCCACCCATTTTCCCAGCGAGGAAAAGCATCGCCCGCAAACGGAGCGCGGCGGGACGAAGACCACTTTGCACTTCGGGCATCGGATCCCCAGGATTTTTTTATGATCTCGGATCTCGATGAAAAACTTGCTCGTCGTGGCCCCCATGGAATAGCGGTACGGAACCTTCAAATCCTGATGTTCCACGACAGGCTCCAATCCTTCCATCCATTGATCCATTTTCTCCCTCCACGGAAACTCTTCACCGCAGAGCACGCTGAGGACGCAGAGCCGATTCAACTTAAGATTCTAAATTCGAATGATCAAAATACCAAATTTCATTATTTGACTCATTTGAATTTGGAACATTTGGGCTTCTTTGGGATTTCGTGTTTCGGATTTCGAATTTTACTCTGACCTCTGCGTTCTCCGCGCTCTCTGCGGTGATCGTTTTTTCAATCCTCAATTGCTTTGAAATACAGAATATCCGCCAGGCTCCCCTTCCGGTTCTCCCGGAACACGGCCTTCATCGGCATGCCGATTCTCAGCTTGTTCAAGTTTGAGGCCGTGACGAAGTGCTGTAAACGAGTGGCCGCACCCTTCAGCTCGATGAACCCATACCCGTAAGGAATGGGGCGTTCTTCCCCGGTCAGCGGGTCAAGGAAGGGGAACTGGACAATGGTGTAACCCCAGAGGGTTCCCTCGTCCCCCAAATCCACCCAATCCGTATTCCGCACGAAACAATAGCCACAGGCTGGACGGGGCGGGACGAAGACCCTCTGGCACTTCGGGCAGCGAATGCCCATGATCCGCTTTTCCTCCTTCAGCTTTTTCAAAAAATGGCTGGCATAACGGCCGGCAGAGTAGTCATAGGGGAATTTCGCGTTGAATTCCGCCACCAAGAGAGAGCCTCCCTTTTCGCTCATCTTCTTTACCTCCTGATCTCGCATGGCCCGGATCCCATCACCCCCACCCTCGCCCTCCCCTCTCAAGGGGGAGGGAATCTCTTTTTTAGTTTACCCTCTCCCCTGGAGGGAGAGGGCAGGGTGAGGGGGTGGAGAGACCATGGAGTGACTTGCCTACGGGGTCTTAGAAAGAATCATGACATCCGACCACCAGCTTCCCCCGAACCCGGTGGCCATGGCCCGCTTTACGTTGGGGACCTGTCGT
>Ga0315282_10011043_pt1 | contig 14055 bp, 13 predicted proteins | sample YL17G07_20_MG_FD_203693 | JGI IMG/M metagenome (GOLD analysis project Ga0315282, IMG submission 203693) | Sediment microbial communities from Yellowstone Lake, YNP, Wyoming, USA - YL17G07_20 | ecosystem: Environmental > Aquatic > Freshwater > Lake > Sediment | place: USA: Wyoming | collected... | reverse complement strand
TCTGTAACTGCATGAAGGCCCGAACGGGGTTGTTGACCATCAAGCGTTCAGCCTGGTTCAACTTCATCCGGTCATCTTCTTGGCTCTCAGTTCCCTTCTCGAATCAAGTATCCCCGCATCCCTTTGCCTTGCCGTCCAGCGGCCGTCTTGCGGTAGAAATCTCCGTAGCCCACACAAGCGGGAACAGGCTTGGTCATCATGGCCGTCTTTCCCGATGATGGGCTATTATATCAAGCCCTTTCAGGGGGCTATAGAAAATTGCGAAGAAAACAGGTTCGCGGCGCCCTTCACTTCCGAATCGGCGGGAAGGATGCTTTCCAGGGACGCGTTCTTGTCTTTGGAGGATGCCGGAGATAAAATCAATGGATTGGAGGAGAAAGCGGCAGGAAAAACGATGGGCGAAAAAGATAGCGGCCAAGAAAAGCTCCAGGAGATGACCCAGTTCGGATTTCGCGAAGTCTCGGCGGATGAAAAAAGGAAGCTGGTCCAGGGGCATTTCGACCAGATCGCGGCCAGGTATGATTTCACGAATACGGTGATGAGTTTGGGGAACCAACATCGGTGGAAAAAGGCGGCCGTGGCCATGCTAGGTCTCCAACCCGGCGAACGCGTGCTCGATGTTTGCGGTGGTACGGGGGACTTGGCCCTGCGGGCGGCCGAAGCGGTGGGGCCGCGCGGGCGCGTGGTTTTGTATGACTTCAATCGGGCCATGATCGAGGTGGGGCGCAGAAAAGTGTCCGCCTCTCCTTACCGAAACCAGATTCTGCTTGTTCAAGGAGATGCGGAAAAAATATCGCTGAGCGACAGAATCTTCGACGTCGCCATGGTCGGCTTCGGTATAAGAAATCTGACCCATATGGAACAGGGATTTAAAGAGATGCACCGAGTGCTAAAACCAGGAGGCCGGGTGATGTGTTTGGAGTTCAGTCAGCCGCCCTCAGCCTGGTTTCGGAAACTGTACGATTTCTATTCCTTCCAGATTATGCCGCTATTGGGTCAGATACTTGTAGGGTCGCGCGAAGCGTATACCTATCTGCCCGAATCGATTCGCATCTTTCCCGGGCCGGACGAATTGACCAAGATTCTCCAACGAATCGGCTTCGATCAGGTTCGGTACCGCCTCATGACAGGTGGAATCGCCGTCATCCACGTCGGGCGTAAGGCGTAATAATCCGAGTTCACGTGCTCGCAGACGGGCTCTTAGACCTGCAATCCTCTTAATTTACTAAGAAAAATAGCCTGTGGCGCATGGAGTTGCGGGGCTTTACCGGGCGGGCTATAATAAAAACTGCTTCGCACAGGCCATATCCGGACCGTTGCCCGGTCCATGCGGAGGCGTTCCCTGGTTCACCTCGTAAGGAGGCGTCCGGGCCAGGCTGAAGGCTTGAGCGGTGACTGGCAAGGTTGAAGGACAAGGGTTCGCTCATTCATAAATAAGAAAAATAAGCTTAATCGGCTCTTTTTCAAATCTCACAAGTCGGCCGGAAAATTGATGATTTCAGGATATTATCGATCCCTATCGGCTTAAAAAGGACCCCTCGAAGTCAAGGCGATAGCTCTTCGCGATCTTGGAACGGGAAGGATGATCAACACCTGTCTCGGTTAGCAAAGGCGCCATGTTCGAATCATACCATTTTCTAGAAATGTCTCCCTACGAACCAGGCATCGCAAGCCTCATGGTCTATGCCCTTTTGGTCTTTGCACTGGTGGGCTTTCTCCTGTTCCTGGCCGGTTGGCTGGGCGAAAAAAAACCTACGACCGAAAAATCGAGCCCCTATGAATGCGGTCTCCTCTCCATCGGGATGCCTCAATTCCATCATCCGGTTCCTTTCTATCTTGTGGCAATTTTTTTTGTCATCTTCGATGTGGAAGCTGCTTTTATCTTTTCTTGGGCCATTGCCTTTGATCAACTCGCCGTCATCGGCTGGCTTAGAATTTCATTTTTCATCGTTATCTTGCTGATCGGTCTTTTTTATATCTGGAAAAAGGGAGGCCTCGAGTGGAGGATGGGCTCGATAAAGAGGTTGGGGAATCGGAACACCCGATCCTGAACAAGATTGACACGCTGATCAACTGGAGCCGACGCTTCAGCCTTTGGCCGATGTTTTTCGGCCTTTCCTGTTGTTTTATCGAAGAATCCGTGGCTTTGACGTCCCGTTACGACCTCTCGCGTTTCGGCGCGGAGATCATGCGCGGAACGCCCAGGCAATCGGACCTTCTGATCGTTTCCGGTACGGTTTTCAAGAAAATCGCCCCGATCGTGCGGCGGCTTTACGAGCAGATGCCCGACCCGAAATGGGTGATTTCCATGGGCTCTTGCTCGAACTCTGGCGGCATGTACGATGTGTACAGCGTCGTCCAAGGCGTGAATCAAATCCTGCCGGTGGATGTTTACATTCCAGGGTGTCCTCCGCGTCCCGAGGCCGTTCTCCAAGGTCTGGTTCTTCTCCAAGAAAAGATCAAGTCCGAAAAACCGGCCCGTTCCGTTTTCCACGTTCCCGGCGGAAGCCAGGGCACGACCAGACCCATCCTGGTTGACGGCCGCACCAAGGCGCGGGACGCTCGGGGACCCGGATATAGCGGCATCCCGCTTCGCGGCTCCTCAGTAACGCCTCCCTTTTTCCCGGAGAGCCGATCGGAGCTGATGTGGACGCCGCCCGCCACCAGGATCGAGCTAAGCGAAATGGATAAAACCCTGGCCGAGGCGCTTCAAGAACGTTTCGGCCCGGATGTCCGGACGCAGCCGGACGCATCGGACATGATCGTCTTTCACGTGGCCGAGCCGCGCCTTAAAGAGGTGTTGCGTTACTTGAAAACCGAGGCCCATCCCCGCTATCAGCGTTTGGACGATCTGACCGCAGTGGATGAATCCACGCGAAGGGATTCTTCCCGGGCTGAAAATTTTACACTGGTTTATCAGTTGCTCTCATACGAGGCGACCGCCCGAATCCGCCTTAAAACCACCTTGCCCGCGGCGTCGCCGGCTGCTCATTCCATCACGGAACTCTGGCCCTCGGCCAATTGGTACGAACGCGAAGTCTTCGACATGTTCGGGATCAGGTTCAGCGGCCATCCCAACCTGCGCCGCCTGATCATGCCCCACGACTGGGAAGGACACCCGCTCCGAAAAAGCTACCCGGGCCGCGCCACCGAAATGGCCCCCTATACCCTGGCCGACGCCCAGGAGCATCAGCCCCTCGAAGCCGAGGCCTATTTGAACCCGGATACGGAAGGCGGCGGGTTTTTATTGAACTTCGGCCCGCACCACCTGGCCACGCACGGCCTGATGAGGTTCATCGTCTCTGTTCGCGGCGAGCGGATTCTCGATTTGGATATGGATATCGGCTATCATCATCGGGGCGTGGAAAAAATCGGCGAACGACAGTCCTGGCATCAGTTTATTCCCTATACCGACCGGGTCGATTACCTCAGCGGCGCGGCCAATAACCTGCCTTATCTTCTGGCCGTGGAAAAGCTGGCCGGGATCGATGTCCCGAGGCGCGCGCAGTTCATCCGGGTCATGATGAGCGAACTCTTCCGCATCAGCAGCCACCTGGTGTGGCTGGCCACGTTCGCCCACGATTGCGGGGCCATGAGCCCGAATTTCTACAACATCAGCGAACGCGAAAAGATCATGGACATCGTTGAACTGATCACCGGCGCCCGGCTTCATCCGGCCTGGTTTCGGCTGGGCGGCGTCGCGGATGAACTGCCGGACGGTTGGCAGGAACCCATCCTGAATTTTGCCCGGTCTTTTCCGAAAAAATTGGACGAACTGGAAAAATTGACTCGCAAGAGTCCGATCTTTAAGGCCCGGACGCGGGGTGTTGGTCGTCTTTCTTTGGACGAAGCGATCGACTGGGGGGTGACCGGGCCCATGCTGCGGGCCTGCGGCCTGGCCTGGGACCTCAGGAAAAAAATGCCGTACTCCTCCTACGAAGCCTTTGACTTCGAGGTGCCGACCGCCGCGGACGGCGACTGTTACGCGCGTTACCTGGTGCGGGTGGAAGAGATGCGCCAGAGCGCCCGCCTGATCGAGCAGGCCGCGCAAGGCATGCCCGACGGTCCGTACCGATGCCCGGACTCTCGGTATGTTCTCCCGCGCAAGGAAGACGTCTTGAACGATATCGAAAGCCTGATCCATCACTTCATCAGCGTGACCCGCGGACCGAAGATTCCTCCGGGCGAGGCTTATGCGGCCGTCGAAATCCCGCGGGGCGAACAGGGGTACTACCTGGTCAGCGACGGCCTCAATACGGCCTACCGCCTGCGCATCCGAACCCCGGACTTCGCCAATGTCCAAACCATGCCGCTCATGGCCGTCGGAGAGACGGTCGGAGACCTGGCCGCCATCGCCGGCTCCGTGGATTACATCCTCCCGGATACAGACAGGTAGTCCTCCGTGTTGCCCGACGAACTGTCCAAAGAATTGAAACGGCGGGTCGCCGGAGCCCCGCACCCGCGCGAACTGGCGGTGGACATCATGTATGCGCTGCAGCGGCATTACACCTACTTGAGCGACGAAGCGCTTCGGGAAGGCGCGGCCCTCCTGGGCATGACCCCCTTGGAACTGGAAGAATTGGCGACGTTTTATGATTTCATTTACCGCGAACCCATTGGCAAGTATGTGATTCACGTCTGCGACGGCGTGGTCTGCTGGATGTTTCATGAGGATACGATTTTCGACTACCTGTGCCGCAAGCTGGGGGTCGGGCCTGGGGAGGTGACGCCGGACGGCCTGTTCACGGTCTTGCCGACCGCCTGCATCGGCAATTGCGACCACGCGCCGGCCATGTTGATCAATGGCCGGCTTTACGGGCCGCTCACACCCGAAAAAGTGGACGAAATCCTGAACTTCTTCCAAACCAAGGATGGGCTCCTGGTTGTGGATCGGTAAGCGATGAACGAACAGGTGTTGTTCAAAAACCGCCTGCCGGATCGGCCGGCCACCATGGAAGAATACCGGCGCAGCGGTGGATATGAAGCCCTGACAGAGGTTGTCAAGAAACGGTCGCGGGCGGAGGTGCTGAAAATCGTCAAGGACTCCGGGCTGCGCGGCCGGGGCGGGGCCGGGTTTCCCGCCGGGGCCAAGTGGAGCAGTGTGCCCGAGGATGCGTCTCTCCCCAAGGTCATCCTACCCAACACCGACGAGATGGAACCGGGAACGTTCAAGGACCGCGTGCTGGTCAACGCGGACCCGCACCTGGTTATCGAAGGCATCATCCTGGCCGGATACGCAGTCGCGGCTCAGCGAGCCATCATTTTTATCCGGCCGTCTTATGAAATGGAAGCCGAGTTGATCGAGCGGGAATTGGAGACGGCCAAGCAGATGGGTTTCCTGGGGAAAAATATCCTGGGCAGCGGCTTTTCCTTTGATATCTCCATTCACCGCAGCGCCGGCCGATACATCTGCGGAGAAGCGTCGGCTCAGGTCGAAGCCATCGCGGGGCAGCGCGTTCGTCCGTATAAAATCCCAGGCCTGCACCTGACCGAATACGGCCTGCATAATCATCCCACGGTGGTGAACAACGTGGAGACCTTGGCCTGCGTACCTCCCATCATCCGGAACGGCGCCGCGTGGTTCAAAAACCTGGCCAGGACGAAAGAGGGCACCGGAACCAAATTGTATTGCGTTTCGGGCAAAGTCAAGAATCCCGACTGTTTCGAATTTCCCATCGGGACACCGCTTCGGGAGATCATCGAACTCGGGGCCGGGGGCATGATGGCGGGGTCGGAATTCAAGGCCTGCCTGCCGGGCGGGGCTTCCTCCAGCTTCTTGGGGCCAGATTTGCTGGACGTGGAGATGGATTTCGATCCGCTGAGAAAGGTCGGACACCGCCTGGGCACCGCCGCCATCATCGTCTTCGATCAGAACACCTGTCTGGTGGCAGCCACCTTGAACCTGCTGAAATTTTTCTGCCGAGAATCCTGCGGGTGGTGCACACCTTGCCGAGAGGGTCTGCCGTTTATCCACGATCTGCTCAGCCGCATCGAGGCCGGGGAAGGCAGGGCCGAGGATATCCAGCGGCTGAAACAGCTTTGCGGCCATATGAACCGAAGTTATTGCGCCTTTGCGCCTGGGGCCGTCCTGCCGGTGCAGGGCTTGCTTACATCTTTCGAGGATGAAATCCGGGAACACATCAGCCAGAAAAAGTGTCCTTGCGGAGGGACATGACATCACAAGCGCATCACTTTTCCGGACAAGAAAAAAGTCCATGCCTGAACTGATCATAGACAACCGCGAAATCGCAGTGCCGGCCGGCACCTCGGTGATCCAAGCCGCGGAGAAGCTGGGCATCATGATCCCCCGCTTCTGCTATCACGAGGCCCTGGGCGCGGTCGGCGCCTGCCGCTTGTGCGCGGTGAAGTTCCTGGCAGGGCCGGTCAAGGGCGTGGACATGAGCTGCATGGTCGAAGCAACGGACGGGATGGTGGTCTCGACCACCGACGAAGAAGCCGTGAGGCACCGCAAGCAGATCATCGAGTGGCTCATGATGAACCACCCCCACGATTGCCCGGTCTGCGACGAAGGCGGCCACTGTCTGCTGCAGGATGAAACGGTTTCCAGCGGTCACGTGCTGCGGGGCTATTCGGGTCCGAAACGCACCTATCAAGACCAGGACCTGGGCGTTTTTATCGTGCACGAAATGAATCGCTGCATCCACTGCTGGCGGTGCCGTCGGTTTTATCAGGAGTATGCCGGATATCGGGACCTGGGAGCCATGCAGATCGCGTCTCGAATCTATTTCGGCCGGTTTGAGAGCGGCCCGCTGGCAAGCCCCTTTGCCGGCAACCTGATCGACCTCTGCCCCACCGGGGTCTTCACCGACAAGCCGGCTCGTTACAAGGGACGACGCTGGGACTTCGAGCGGGGCCCGTCCCTGTGTCTCCACTGCTCCCTGGGTTGCAACACCACCGGCAGCGTTCGATACCGCGAGGTGGTGCGTCAGGAGGCACGATTAAACCGGACGATCAACGGGCATTTCATCTGCGACCGAGGCCGCTTCGGCTTTTCTTACCACCAGCACCCGGACCGGCCGCGGCGCCCGCGCGCCGGCGGCTGGGAAATCTCCTGGGATAGGGCTTTCAAAGAGGCGGGCGAGCGATTCACCCGAATCGTCGCGCAGGCCGGGCCCCAGGCGGTGCGTTCGCTCAGTTCGGCCCGCGCCGATCTCGAGACCCAGGTCGCTCTCAGCCGTTTCTGTCAGAGCCTGGGCTGGCCGGCGCCAAGGTTCTTCCTGGACCCTCGTGTCGAAAAAAAGGTGAAGGCGGCCTCGGCCCGGCTGGACCGCCGCCTGGCCGTGTCCATGTCGGAGATCGAGGCCGCCGACTTCATCCTGGTCCTGGGCGCGGATCCAACCCAGGAAGCGCCCATGTCGGCGTTGGCCATCCGGCAGGCCTGGCGCAACGGCGCGACGGTTGTCGCGGCCGATCCGCGCCCGCTCGAACTGCCCCTGGACTTCGAGTTCTTCCCGGCCGGCCCGGATGAATTGTCCGCGTTTCTCGGCAGCCTGATCGAAAAAGCGCTGCCCGTCGAGACCGCTGGCGAGCTGCCACAGGTGGCGCGGGAATTTTACGAACGGCTGCCCCGCGATGCCGCTCTGGGCCGGCGTTGGGCCGACCGTCTGGAACCCGTCGCGGCCCGGCTTCGGGCCAGCCGCCGGCCCGTGATCGTCTGCGGAACGGACGTGGTCGGGGAGGCCTTGCCCGATCTGGCCGCGGACCATGCCCTGCTGCTTCAGGCCGCGGGCAAACAGGCCGGCCTGTTTTATATCCTGCCCGGGCCGAACGCCTTTGGCGCCGGGTTGCTGACCGAGGCCGGCGCGGACCCCGGAGACCTGGTGGAAGCGATGGAGCGGGGGGAAGTCAAGGCCCTGCTCCTGGTGGAAAGCGATCCCTTTTTTTCCCACCCCAACCGGAAACGCTTGGAGCAGGCGCTTAGCAAGGTCGAGTTTGTGGCGGTCATGGACTATCTGCCCAGCCGATCCTGGAACCGGGCCGACCTGGCTTGGCCGACCCTGACCGTGTTCGAAAAAGAGCGCGCCGCGTTCATCAACCAGGAAGGCCGGCTCCAGATCGCGTCCCCCCTCTGTCAGGGGGGTCTGCCCATATCCCAGATCAGCGGCAAGGACCATCCTCCCCGTACGTTTCAGGAAGATATTCCGGGAGGGGGCATCCGTCCCGCTTGGGATATCTTATCCGACCTGGCCCAGGCCGTGTCCGGCCGCCGGTTCGATTTTTCGCCGCCAACCCTGCCCGCCTGGCTTCGGGAACAAAAGCTTGTTCCGGAGGACTTGCCCGAGTGGGGGCAAGAGCCGGCCGGATTCAGAGTTCTTTGGGAGGCACAATCTGAAAAGGATTTTGCCTCGGCGAATCTCTCCGACCCGAGCTCGAAGAAGGACGGGGAGAGTGAGCTAAGGCTGCTTCTGGTGGACTGGACGTTCGGCCCGGAAGAACTTTCGTCCTATTCCCCGTATATCCAGGCGGCCGAGGCCGAGCCGGTTCTCGTTCTTGGCCGGGAAGACGCCGTCGGTCTCGATCTTTCCTCCGGCGACCGCGTGGCCCTGGATTTCCCCGAGGCCGGCCTGATTCTCCAGGTCCGGGTTGAATCCACCCAGGCACCGGGCGTTCTCGTCATGCCCCGGCACCGAAGGCTCGAGTGGCAGAAGCTTCCGGGATGGTCGGTCTCGATTCCCAAGGATCGCGTGAGAAAGGTCTAAGCGGCAGCCATGTATTGGGTCTTGGGCATCGTCTTGCTCCTGGTCAAGCTGGGGGTCATCCTGATCGGCCTGCTTCTGGGAGCGGCCTGGCTGGTGTACGTTGAACGAAAACTGCTCGGCCGCCTGCAGATCCGGTTGGGACCGAACCGGGCCGGGCCTCGGGGTCTGCTCCAACCCCTGGCCGACATTATCAAGATGGTGACCAAGGAAGACACTGTCCCCCATGGCGCGGATCGGATCGTGTTTCTGTATGCCCCGGCCGTGACGGCCGCGACGGCCCTGCTGATTTTCGCCCTGGTGCCCTTCGGCCGGGACTTAAGCATCGCGGGCCGACGCGTGCCCCTGGTCGTCTCCGATCTCAACGTGGGCCTCTTGTTCGTGATCGCCCTGTCTTCCTTGAGCGTCTATGGGCTCTTCCTGGGCGCTTGGGCCTCGAACTCCAAGTACAGCCTGATGGGCGGCATCCGCAGCGCGGCGCAGATCATCAGCTATGAACTCGCCATGGGGCTGTCTCTGGTGCCGGTGGTCATGCTGGCTCGTTCGTTCAGCCTGGTCCATATCGTCAAAGCCCAGACGAATTACCCGTTCCTGCTCGTGCAACCCCTGGCTTTCATCATTTTTTTTATCAGCTCCCTGGCGGAGATCAAGCGCATCCCCTTCGACCTGCCCGAGGCGGAAAACGAGCTGGTGGCCGGCTATCACACGGAATACAGCGGGATGCGTTTCGGGCTTTTTTTCGTGGGCGAATACGCGGCCATGATCGTCCTGGGTTCGCTGGCGGCGGTCTTTTTTTTGGGCGGTTGGCAAGGGCCTCTGCTGCCTTCGCTTATCTGGTTTTTTATCAAAGTTTTCCTGGTGGTGTTTGTTCTCATCTGGGTTCGGGCCACACTTCCGCGACTCAGGTACGACCAGTTGATGAGCCTGGGCTGGAAACTCCTGATCCCGTTGGCGCTGTTTAACATCGTCTTGACCGGTGGAGTCATGCTCCTGCGGGGGTCTTGACATGGGCAGGGTCGTCGAATCGATAACGGGCCTTGTGGGCGGGTTCGCCATGTCGCTGAGGCACCTGTGGCAAAGACCCATCACCGAGGAATATCCCGAATACAAGCGTCCTCTCCCGGCGCGTTCGCGAGCCCGGATCATCCTGACCCGGGACCCGGAAGGGGAGGAGCGCTGCGTGGCCTGTTATCTCTGCTCGGCGGCATGCCCGGTCAGTTGCATCTCCATGCAGTCGGAAGAGCGGGAGGACGGCCGGCGCTGGGCCTCGTGGTTTCGCATCAATTTTGCGCGGTGTATTTATTGTGGACTCTGCGAGGAAGCCTGCCCCACGCTGGCTATACAACTCACGCCCTATTTTGAAACCTGCGAACAGGATGTGTTGAAGCTGGTGGCCGAGAAAGAAGACCTTTTGGTGGACCACGGCGGCAAGAACAAGGATTACAATTTTTATCGTCACGCCGGCGTGACGATCCTTGGGGACAAGGGCACGCATATCCGTGAATCGAAACCAGTCAACCTGAAGAGCAACCTGCCATGACGCCTCTCATGAAGGAACGCGGGGCACCGGAACCGATCTCCTCCAACGCCGGTTCCGGTTCAAGGGGAACCTGAATAGTGTCGGGCTTTAACCCCTATTCCGTCATATTTTATGGCCTGGGCTTGATCGTCTTGGCCAGCAGTCTCTTGGCCGTAACCCGCCGCAACCCGGTCCACGCGGTCATGTATCTGATCGCATCGTTCTTGGGAACGGCGGCTATTTTTTACTTATTGGGGGCGCCGCTGCTGGCCGCTTTGGAGGCGATCCTTTATGCCGGAGCGTTCATGGTCTTGTTCCTGTTCATCATCATGACCGTCAAGCCGGAAGCGGAGGGTAAACGGGGTCGCGCCCGCGCACGCCGCTGGCTGCTGCCGGCCGCCCTCGCCGGAGTCTCCCTGTTTTTGGTCCTGATCCTGGTCGGGGCCGACCCGGGCGGGCGGACGCTGCTTCCGGCGGCCATGGCCCAGCCGGCCGCATTCGGCCGCGTCCTTTTTGAGCGTTACTGGTTCAGCATCGAAGTCGCTTCGTTTCTCTTGTTCGTCGCCCTGGTAGGGGCGCTCTACCTGGGGCGCCGAATGGAAGACCCGACTGAGCCGACTGTCGGAGGCGAACGATGATCGTACCCTTCGGGCATGTCCTGATTCTGGCCGGCGCCGTATTCCTGATCGGCGCCGTCTGCACCATGGCTCACCGGAACCTGATCATGATCCTTGTGGGCGTGGAAATCATGTTAAACGCCGCTGGCCTGGCCTTCGTCGCGGGCTCCTTGCATTGGTGGCGGTTGGACGGCCAGGCGTTCGTCATTTTCATCATGGCCGCCGCTGCGTCTGAAGTCGCGGTGGGGCTGGCGCTTTTCGTCTATTCAGAGAGACGCACGGGTTCGATGGACGCCGACGATTACGACGTGTTGAAAGGGTAAGATGAGAGCGACGCTGATTCTAATCCTCCTTTTTCCCTTGGCCGGGGCCATGATCAATGTCTTGGCCGGGCGTTACATTTCGCGGAGGCTGTCCGCTACGGTTGCTTGCGGAGCCGTTCTGGGCGCGCTGATCATGGCCCTGTTCGGAGCCGCGGCCGGCACGTCCCATCAGCCGGTCGACGTCTATCGCTGGATAGCGGTCGGCGAATTCCAGGCTTCCATGAGCCTGCTGTTTGATGCGACCGCGGCGCTCATGGCCCTGGTGGTCACTTTTGTCTCCTTTATCATCCACGTCTACTCGGCGGCCTTCATGCGGGATGACGAGGGCTACGTCCGCTATTTCGTTTACTTAAACCTTTTCGTCTTCGCCATGCTGGTCGTTGCTTTGGCGGATAACCTGGTTTTCGTTTACCTGGGGTGGGAAGGCGTGGGATTCTGTTCCTACGCCCTGATCGGTTTTTGGTACGGCGATGCACGGAACGTGTCGGCGGGTCGGAAGGCCTTCCTCCTGACCCGGATCGGCGACGTGGCCTTCGGAGTGGCGTTGGCCCTGTGTTTCCTGTGGTATCAAAGTTTTTCCATTTCGAATATCACCACGCACACCCAGGATTTAACCATCGGCATGGCCACGCTTCTGGGGCTGCTTTTTCTCTGGGCCGCCTTGGGCAAATCGGCACAACTGCCGCTCTCGGTCTGGCTTCCGGACGCCATGGCCGGCCCTACGCCGGTTTCCGCCTTGATCCATGCCGCGACCATGGTCGCCGCCGGAGCCTATTTGTTGATTCGGATGTTTCCAGTCCTCAGCCTTTCGCCCGCCGTCCTCTTGGCGGCCGCCGTTATCGGCGCGGTCACGGCCCTCTATTCCGCCCTGGCCGCCCTGGCCCAGACCGATATCAAACGCATCCTGGCCTATTCGACCGTCAGCCAGGTGGCCTACATGTTCCTGGCCGTCGGCGCGGGCGATATCGTGGGTGGGATGTTTCTGTTGATAAGCCACGCCTTTTTCAAGGCCTTGCTGTTTCTGGCCGCAGGCTGCGTCATTCAAGCGCTGGCCGATGAACACGACATTTTCCGCATGGGGAATCTAAAAAAATACCTGCCCGGTGTCTATTGGCTTTTCCTGATCGGCGTGCTCTGCTTGAGCGCTTTTCCCTTGATCGGCGGGTTCTTCAGCAAGGACCGGATTCTGCTGGCTCTCTTTATCCACCCCGAGCCGATTTATAAGCTCTTGTGGCTCATGGGCTTCATCGGCGCGTTGTTGACGCCTCTGTATGCCATGCGCCTTTTTTTCATCGTGTTTTCAGACCGGCCGGAAGGCGGCCGAAAGAGTGAGGTCAAACCCATTCCGAAGTTGATGGTCTTGGTGCTTTGGCCCCTGGCGGTACTGGCCCTTTTCGACGGCTTGCTCAACCTGCCTTTCGGGCCGGGCAAGCGTTGGTTGGCCCATTATATGTCCTCGGTCCCCGGCGCCATCGTGGACCTGGGGGCGTCCTCAGCCATGTCGTGGGCCCTGGGTCTATTGGACTCGATCCTGGTTTTGGTCGTCATCGCCGGGTCCTACTTCCTGTTCCGGACCCCGCAAAAAACACAGCGAGGATCCTGGGTCCATCGACTGCTGTTTTCGGGATTCCATCTGGATCGACTTTATGACCGGGTGCTGGTGGTTCCCTACCAGGCCATCTCGAAATTCCTATGGGTCCAGGTGGATGCCGGCGGCCTGGACCGAGGCGTCGAGGCCGGGGCGGGAACCATCGCTTCTTTTTCCGTGGTCTTGAACCTATGGAATACCGGGCGTCTGTCCACATACTTGATCACGTTCTTCCTGGGGTTTGTCGCACTGCTGTATTTCTTGGTCCTGGTTTGGCTCGGTCTGTAACGGCGGTAGTCCAATGACCCCATCTTATGGGTTGTCCCTCCTCATCTTCTTGCCCCTGCTAGGCGGCGTGCCCGTATTGGCCGCGCATCGCCGGCCTCAGGCCAGCCGCTGGATCGCCCTGGCCGTGTCTTGCCTCAACCTGGCCCTGATCGTCGCCCTGGCCTGGCAAGGTCCGGCACCACAACCCGGAACCGTCGGGACCTGGTGGCTGACGGAGGAGAGGCCCTGGATCGAGACCCTCGGCATCGAATTTGACTTGGGTCTGGACGGCATAAGCCTGGTGCTGATTTTACTGACCGCATTTCTGGTGTCCTTAAGCATCTTGATTTCCTGGAAACAGATCAAGGACAAGGTTGCCTCTTTTCACTTTTCGCTCCTGTTGATGGAATCTTCCGTCATCGGTCTTTTTCTGGCCCGAGATCTTTTCCTGTTCTATCTCTTTTGGGAGGTCCAAATCATCCCGGTTTTCCTGCTGGTCGGCATCTGGGGACACGAAAATCGCATCCGGGCCGCCTTGAAATTCTTGAGCTATACCATTGCCGGCAGCCTGTTCATGCTGCTCGCGATGATAACCCTGTATCTTTGGCATGGGGACCGGGTCGGCGTCTACACCTTTTCGATCGGCCAGCTCATGGGTACGCCTCTTTCCCCGGCCGAGGAAGCCTGGCTCTTTGCCGCTTTCGTTCTGGCCATGGCCATTAAAATCCCTTTGGTGCCCGTTCACATATGGTTGCCGGACGCTCATACCGAGGCGCCGATTGCCGGGAGCGTGGTCCTGGCCGGGATTCTGCTCAAAACCGGAACCTACGGCCTGCTGCGAATAGCCATACCCCTGTTTCCCTTGGCGGCGCGGGCTGCGGGGCCCTTTCTTCTGCTACTAGTACCTACTTATGTAAGTTAGCGTAATATGGTTTCAGGTTTTTGGGATGCACGACTTCTTTCCGCCACTCAAAGGGATGGGCCTGGGGGTTGTAAGCTTGGACGAAGCGGTCGATCGCGTCCC
>Ga0315282_10011040_pt1 | contig 14055 bp, 12 predicted proteins | sample YL17G07_20_MG_FD_203693 | JGI IMG/M metagenome (GOLD analysis project Ga0315282, IMG submission 203693) | Sediment microbial communities from Yellowstone Lake, YNP, Wyoming, USA - YL17G07_20 | ecosystem: Environmental > Aquatic > Freshwater > Lake > Sediment | place: USA: Wyoming | collected... | reverse complement strand
CCAGCTGTAGCTGGTCGCCTTGGTTCAGGGACTGGTAGTCCTGCTCAGAAATGGTCAGCGGCATGATGCCGAAGTTGATGAGGTTGGCCTTGTGGATGCGGGCGAACGACTTGGCCAGCACCGCCTTGACCCCCAGATACATCGGGGCCAGCGCGGCATGCTCGCGGCTGGAGCCCTGGCCGTAGTTGTCTCCTGCCACGACAAAGCCGCCGCCGACCTCCTTGGCGCGCTGCGCGAAAGTCGGGTCAACTGGCTCAAAGACGTGCTCGGCCAGGGCCGGGATGTTAGACCGCAGCGGCAGCAGCTTGGCTCCCGCCGGCATGATGTGGTCGGTGGTGATGTCGCCGCCCACCTTGAGCAGCGCGCGCATGGTGAGCGTATCGGGCAGCGCCTGGTTGACAGGCAGCGGCTTGATGTTGGGCCCGCGCAGCACCTCGACCTGCGCCGGCTCGGAGGCCGGCCGCAGGATCATGCTGTCGTCAACCAGGAAGGACTCAGGTGGTTTGACCTCGATGGGCTCACCCAGGGAGCGGGGGTCCGTGATCTTGCCCTCCAGAGCGGCCGCGCTGCAGGTTTCGACGCTGCCCAGGTAGAGCTGTGCGTCTTTGGTCCCGCTGCGCCCCTCAAAGTTGCGGTTGAAGCTGCGCAGCGATACACCGCCGCTGGGCGGCGCCTGCCCCATGCCGATGCACGGCCCGCAGCCGATCTCCAGAATGCGCGCGCCCGCCGCGATCATGTCCGCCAGCGCGCCCTCCCGGGCCATCATCTCGTAGACCTGCCGCGAGCCGGGGCTCACGGTCAGGCTGACATTCGGGTGCACCTTCCGCCCGCGCAGCATGCGCCCGACGGTCATCATGTCCTGGTAGGACGAGTTCGTGCAGCTACCCACGCATACCTGATCCACCTTCAGCCCCTCGATCTCGGACACCTTGCACACGTTGTCGGGCATGTGCGGCTGGGCGATGAGCGGCTCCAGCTCCGACAGGTCCAGCTCGATGATCTCATCGTACTCGGCATCCGCGTCGGCGCTCAGAGCCACGAAGTCCTGCTCCCGTTCCTGCGCGGCCAGGAACTGCCGCGTGACCTCGTCGCTGGGGCAGAGGGAGGTGGTAGCGCCCAGCTCGGCGCCCATGTTGGTCAGTGTGGCCCGCTCGGGCACGCTCAGCCCCTTCAGCCCCGGCCCGCCGTACTCCATGATCCTGCCCACGCCGCCCTTGACCGTCAGCCGCCGCAGCAGCTCCAGGATCACGTCCTTGGCGCTGACCCACGGCCCCAGCTTCCCCGTCAGCCGCACTAGCACGACCTTCGGCATGGGCAGGTAGAACGGCCCGCCGCCCATGGCCACCGCTACGTCGAGGCCCCCCGCGCCTATGGCGATCATGCCCACGCCGCCGCCAGTCGGCGTGTGGCTGTCTGAGCCCAACAGCGTCTGCCCCGGCCGGGCGAAGCGCTCCAGGTGCACCTGGTGGCAGATGCCGTTGCCCGGCCTTGAGAACCAGATGCCGTACCTGGCGGCCACCGACTGAAGATACCGATGGTCGTCGGCGTTCTCGAACCCGGTCTGGAGCAGGTTGTGGTCCACGTAGCTCACCGACAGCTTCGTCTGCACCCGCTCCAGGCCCAGGGCCTCGAATTGCAGGTAGGCCATGGTGCCCGTGGCGTCCTGGGTCAGCGTCTGGTCAATGGCGATGGCGATCTCCTCGCCGGGCGCCAGCTTGCCGCCGACCAAGTGCGCGCCGATCATCTTCTGCGCCAGGTTCTGTCCCACTCGAAGGCCTCCTCGGGCAAGCAGCCGCCAGGCCGGAATCTAACGCTTGGGGGAGTGCTCTTTGACGAACCTGACGGCCTGCTCGTAGGTCAGAATACCGTTCTTCGCGCCGACAGTCTGTATGACGCTCGCGGCGTTGGCGCTGCCCAGGCACATGGCCTGCTCCAGGCCTTGACCCAGGATCACGCCGGCCGCGAACGCCGCGCAGTAGGCATCGCCTGCCCCCAGGGCGGAGACCACCTCCACCTGATAGGCGGGCTGATAGCGCAGCGTCTCGCCGTCGTAGGCGCAGGAGCCCTTGGCCCCGTCAGTCACCACCACCAGCTTGGGCCCGCTGCTCTTCAGCACCTTCAGCGCCGGCATCAGGGCTTCGCTCCACGCGCCGGGCGCGGCCCCCTCTTCCAGGTAGGCGGGCATTTCGCCGACGGCCTGCCGCGTCAACGCCGTGGCCTCCTCGCGGTTCAGAAACAGGATCTCGATGGTGCTCAGGATCCTCGCCAGCGCCTTCAGGCCGTCGCGAATCTGCCGCGACCCCGGATTGAGCACGGTGTTGACGCCGTGCTCCTCCGCGAACTCAGCCACGTCGTCCAGCAGCTTGCTGCTGCTGCCCGAGAGCGACGAGATGTAGAGCCAGTCCGCCTCGCGCAGTCGCTCCCAGGGAATGTCATCCTGGTTGAGGTAGTCATTGGCCCCGCGGAAGCACAGCACCGTGCGGTCGTGCTCGAAGCTGGTGAGGATGATCGAGAACCCGGTGCGCCGCCGCCGGCTGCGCACCGCCAGCGAGCAGTCCACGCCTTCGGCCTTCAGTTGGCTGATGATGTGGTCGGCGTCGTCGTCGTTGCCCAGCTTCCCGCAGAAGGTCGTCTTCAGCCCGAAATGAGCGAAGGTCACAGCCGTGTTGGTGGCCCCGCCCCCGGTGTCGAAAACCGCCTCTGATAGGTAGATCTTGGTCGGGTAGTCCAGGGCCAGGAAGCGCTGCTGGCCATCGGCCTGCTCCAGCGAGAATATGCGCGCCGGCGCCTGAAGGAAGATGTCGCGTGTGGCAGTGCCAAGGGCAACGATGTCGGGCATTGGCTATCTCCTCGCTGGCTGCTGCCTAGTTCGCGCCGGGACCGCAGAGGTCCTTTCTCGGCCGGCGGGAGCAGGACAGCCACGCAGCCAGGGCGAACAGAAGGCCGCTCTAGCAGCCATACTCTGACGCGCCAAGGGAGCGTTGAGCATGTTCCGCAATCTGAGCGCCGGGGCCATTGGCGTCGGCGGCAACCTGGACGAGCTGTTGGCCTATGCAAAAGTGGGTGGCTTCGAGGGCTTGGACCTGGACATCGGCCAGGCGCAGCAGAGGGCCGCCGCGGGCAGGCTAGACGGGATCATTGCGGCCTACCAGGACCTGGGGCTGAGAATGGGCGGCTGGGGCCTGCCGGTGGACTTCCGGGGCGCGGAGGAGGCGTTCCAGGAAGGCCTGGCCCGCCTGCCCGAGCTGGCCGCCGTGGCCCAGCAGCTCGGCTGCACGCGCGTACCCACCTGGATTCTGCCCTTCCACGAAGAGCTGACCTTCGAGGAGAACTACCAGCGGCATCGGTCCCGGCTCCAGGCCTGTGCGCAGGTCCTCAGCGACCACGGCTGTTGCTTGGGCCTGGAGTTCGTGGGGCCCAAGACCATGCGCCAGGCACGCCGCTACGAGTTCATCTGCGACATGCCCGGCATGCTCAGGCTCTGCGACGACATCGGCACCGGCAACGTCGGCCTCCTGCTGGACTGCTGGCACTGGTACACCAGCCACGGCACCGTGGACGACATCACCGCGCTGCGGCCCGAGCAGGTGGTATACGTGCACGTCAACGACGCCCCGGCCGGCGTACCCGTGGACGAGCAGGTTGACAACGTGCGCGCGCTGCCCGGCGAGACCGGCGTCATTGACATCAAGGGGTTCCTGTGCGCCCTCCAGCAGATCGGCTACGACGGCCCGGTCGCGCCCGAGCCCTTCAGCCGCAAGCTCGGGCAGATGCCTCCGCTGGAGGCCGTCCACATAACCGGCGCGGCCATGGATAGGATCTGGGCGCTCGCAGGTCTGTAGGGGAGGGATTTGCCCCTGCCCGGCCTTCATGCCGTTTATGGAGCGCAACATCACCTGATGTTGCACGAACAAGGTAGGGGCGGGGCCCACCCCTGCCCGGCCCTGCGGCGCCCGTTTGGGGGGATAAGGTGATGCACAAAGACAGCCACGCGTTCCTCCGCTCGTGCACACGCGCTCTCTACTGCTCGTGTGCCTTGGCCCTGGTAGCTGCGAGCTTCTCGATCCCGCCTGCCTGCCCGCAGGCCGCAGAGCTCAAGTACCAGCACGTACTGGACTTGGTGACGTTTGAGGGTGGGAAGGTTGGTGGCTGGCGAGAGTTCTCCAAGGCGGGCACTTTCGCCATAGAGCCTTTCGAGACAGGCCCTGACCAGACCGGGCCGCCCATGTTCGTGATGAAGGTGGAGCTCAACGGGGAGGGCGGGCATACTGCCCTGGGCACGTACGTCGGCAAGAAGACGCCTGACACCACGGCTGTCATTGTCCTCGCCCATGCCGCCGACGCCGCCGTGGGGCAACGGTTCCGCCTGCGTTTGTCGCCGGGAAAGGACGGGGACTATTTCACGGCCTACGCCGTGTTGACCCCCGGGTGGACCCGGTACACGTTCCCCTACGATGACATTCGGCACCGCGGCCCGCCAGGAACATTCCCCGGCGTGAATGTGGAATACGTGGAGCTGCTGTTCAATAACCCAGTCCCCTACGTCGTCCATGTTGCCGAGATCTTCGCCGCAGAGCCCCCACCTGTGGCGCCGGCGACGGAACTGCTGGTTGACCCGGCGGAAGCCGCAGTCGGCCCGGGCCGCTGGCAGCAGTTCCGCCTCTGCGCCAAGGATGCGCTCGGGCGACCGGTTCAACTACCCAGGGACGTGGCCTGGTCGGTTGACCCGCAGCTGGGCCAGATTGACGAGCGGGGGCTGTTCGGCCCGGCCCGCCAAGTTGGCAGGGCAACGGTCACCGCAGTGGCTGCGGGCCTCCGCGCTGAGAGTCGCCTGGTGGTCGCGCAGGGGGCTGACGGGCTGCAGACTGCGCCGCCGCCGGATACAGTGCAGTTGGGCGCCACCTCGCACACCCGGGTGATTGCGGATCTGGAGCAGGAGACAGAACCGTGGCCGGATTACTCGGCCAAAACAGACACCCAGGTCGTCACCGAGCCAGCCATCGGGGCGCGCGCGCTCAAAATCACCACGAACGGCATCAAATGGCCCACAGCGATCTACAAGACGTTCGTGGAGGACACGGACATTTGCGACCATTTCTCCCTTCTGCTGGTCGGCCTGCGTGGGACCGAGCAAGACGCCTTCCGTGTACGAACCCGCCGCTGGGGCGGCGACGAGTTCATCTCCAAGCCGCTTCCCCTCCCGCCACCGACCGCGGGCTGGGTGCAGTACTGGATCGCCTTCCAGGACATGCAGCACGAAAAAGATCCCACCCGGACCTTCCCCGGCGGCGGCCTGGAGTGTTTCCAGCTTGTGCTGGACAACAATGACGTCTACGAACTGTGCCTTGATCAAGTCGAACTGCACAGCGGCAAGCCACCGGTGAGCGGCGTCCTGCGCGTGGTGGGACCAACAGCGCCGCGTCTGTTCAGGTCAGCCAGGTTCCTCGCCCTTGCTTACGAGGAGGGTGTCCCGTGGGCTGTCCACTGTCCAGAGGTCGAGTGGGGAGTCCAGGGGGTAGCAGCGAAGGTGGAGCAAGGCGGAACCATCACTTTCGAGGGGCCCGGGAAGGGGACCGTAACCGCCCGCCTACCTGACGGCCGCTCCGCCTCGCTCGACATCGCCGTCAAGTGGCCGGAGCCATGAGTGGCCTTGCTACCGGGACATAGAACCGTGACACAGCCGCTGAGCCAACAGATGCGCCAGTCGGTCGGCATGCTCATTCCGGTCTGGTTCCGGGAAGAGACGGGCGAGGACGGCTGCTATGAGCTGCTGGGCCGGGCTCTGGAGGACGTGGAGACGTTCGTCCAACCGCAGAACCTGCTGCTGATCGTGGATGGCTGCCCCGTGGCCGAGGAGCCCACGCGCCGGCTGCAAAGTGAACTGGCCGAGCGCCTGGGCCAGCCGTGCCGGCTGCGCGTCCTGGACGAGAACCTCGGCAAGGGCGGCGTCCTGGTCGAGGGCTTCCGCGAGCTGTTAGGCAACGCAGCGCTGCGCTGGTTCTCCGTGCGCGACGACGATGGCGACCACTCGATCTGGGACCTGCCGCACCTGTTCCGGCTCGGCGAACAAATGCGGGCCGCTGCTACTCTGCGAAGTAGCGACACTTCGCTACGTAGCACGAGCGAGCCAACCGACCTCATCGTCATCTGCGGCCGCCGGGCCAGCCTCGACCGGCCCCTGGGCACCTGGCGGGCGGAGTACGAGCGCCTGGTGGCCGAGCTGGTCTGGGAGGCCCTCAAGGCGGCTCTGGCTCGTCAGGGCAGGGCGCTCAACACCCAGTACCTGAACGCCTACTCCCGCTATCCAGACCTTCAGAGCGGGTATAAGCTATACAGCCGCGCCGCCGCGCAACTGGCTGCCGACGCGCTGGAGCGCGAAGCCGCCAGCCACCCGGCCTACAGGCTGCTGGGCTGGGGCGTCGAGGTCGTGGCGGCGGTCGAGGTCCTGCTCGCCGGGGGGCTCTGGGGCGAGATGATGCGCGTCGCCTACGAGACCCAGCCCCAGACTACCTTCGACGAGGCAGCACGCTGGGAAGAATACGGCCGGGAGGCGGCCTGGGCGCTGCGCCGACTCGGGTTGCCGCCGGCGGCCGCTCTGCAACTGCTGGACAACGCCCTGCCGCAGTGCCGCCTGTATCAGGGGCGTGCCGGTCGCGAGGAGCTGCTGAAGATGCGGGCCTTCGTCGCCCGCGAGCTGGGCCTCACTGAGCCCACCTCGGAAGTCTCCTCGCCGGAGTTCTTCTGACCATGCAGCGTCGAGATGGATACGGGTCCCTGGCGCCACCCGGCGCCGCCGAGACGCTCCTGGCGCGCCGCGTCGCCGTCATGTTTGGCCTCACCATCCTGCTGGTGGGCGGCACGCTGGCCGTGCGCCAGCGCGCCGTGCGTGAGGCCGCCGCCGCGCGGCACCTGGTAAGCGTCGCCAGCGCCCAGGAGCTTGACCGCGAGTCGCTGCAACAGCTCCTGAGGTCCGCTTACCCCTCGGAAGCCGTGCCCGAGGTCCCCGCCCCGCGGCCCGGAAGCATGTACGTGGCTGTGGACGTGCAGGTGAAGGCCGGCGGCGCCAAGGCCCCCATGCGCCCGGAGGATGTGCGGCTGTATAGCGAGGATGGCCGCCAGGTCTTCACCGTGCTGGGTGAAGGCATCAAGGCTCCCGGCATGTTCGAGCCAGTGGACCAGGTCGGCGCGCAGCCCCCGCAGGGCGTGAAGCTCGTGTTCGAAGTCCCCGACACGTTCCGCACCGGCAAAGCCTTCTACTGGGGTGGTGAGGTGGGGGAGGTGAAGCTCGCACCGCGCTGATTCGTCTGCATACAGTCGCGCGCAAGCAGCCCATGCTGGCTATCCGCAAGCTAGACACAATCAGCGGCCTGGCGGCCCTGAGCGAAGGCCTCGCGGCGCTCCACAATGAGGCCTACCGCGATTTACCCAACTTCCGTCCCGTGCAGGCCCAGGAATTCGTGGACAAGGCGAAGGCGGATCGCCGCTGGCCGGCGCGGCTGCTCTTCGTTGCCGAAGACGACGCGCCATGCGGCTTCGTCTCCATCGAGCCCACCTGGGCGGCGCGCTCGGCCGGTGACCTCTACCCCTACGTCGGCGGCGAAATCGTCCTCCAGGCCAGCGCGGTGCCTGCCGCAGGGGCGGATGACGAGGTGCAGGGCCGGCTGCTGCGCCGGGCCATGCGCGAGCTAGCCAGCCGCGGCCAACAGCGCATGCAGGTGATGGTTCCTGCGGAGGCAAGCTACCTGAACGCCCTGTTCGCCCGCGAGGGCTTCCGCGAGCACCGCCGCCTGTTCTCCCTGCGGGCCAAGGTGGGCGCACAGCGCATGAGCCCGGCGCCCTGCACCACGCGCGTGATGCGCGAGCAGGACCTGCCGGCCGTCTTGGAGCTGCACAACCGCCGCTTCGCCGGCCTGCACAAGGCCTACGGCTGGGAGGACGTGCGCCCCGAGGATGTGACCTTGCTCCAGAATACGGCTCGAGGCTGCGATCCCAAGGGCTTCCTGGTGGCCGAGGCTGACGGGGAGATCGTGGGCTACGTCACGGCCATGGCCGACGAGGCCTTCAACGCCGCGCATGGCCTGAAGCGTGGCTTCCTCGCCCTCGGGCCGTTGGGCATGGCGGTCAGCAGCTTCACCGCGCCAGCGGTGAGCACCGGACTCGCCCTGGCCGCCCTGACCTCGCTGGCCGCACGAGGCTGCACCGAAGCCGAGCTGGTCGCTGAGGCCGACGACCAGGCCGGCCTCCGCTTCTTCGCCGACCTGGGCTTCAAGCCCGTGACTGAATGGGTAGTGCTCGCAGCCCGTCTGTGATCAGGGCGACCCCGCCGGCCGCGGCACCGTGAACACCCCCGCCGGCCCCCGGATGGTCGCCTTCTCCGGTCGCAGCGCTACCGCCCGCCACAGCTCCTCCAGCGCCTCCGGCCTCCGGCCCGACTCGTCCAGAGCCTGGCTGAGCCGGTAGTGGGCCTCGTAGTTCCTCGGGTCGGCATCGAGCGCGGCGCGATACTCCACCACTGCCTCGTCCAGCTTCCCCAGACCGTGCAGCACCCATCCCTTGCCCGCGTGCGCGTCCGGACTGCCGGCGTAGCTCTCCAGCATCCGGTCGTAGGTGCGCAGGGCCTGCTCGTAGTCGCGGCGGGCGCTGAGCATCGTCGCCAAATAGAGCAGGGCCTCGAAGTCGTCGGGCTCAAGCGCCAGCGCCGCCTGCACCTCGCCCATGCCGGCTTCCTCCTGCCCGTCAGCCGCCAGCGCCCGGCCCAGGTTCAGGTGCGCCTCGGCGCTCTTGGGGTAGAGCCGGGCCAGCTCCAGGCACTGCTGCACCTTGCCCACGAAGGCCTCCTCCCGGACCAACGCCTCCGCCTCCATGGGCTCCAGCGTCATGTCGTAGCGCGTGTCGGCCTCCAGCCCCGCGCGCAGCTCGGCATACCCCTGCCGCGGCATGGCGGAGTGCACCAGGACCTCGGCCAGGTAATAGTGGTACAAGAACTCGTCTCGTTGCAGCAGCGCCGCCTCCTGGCAATGCTGCACGGCGCCCACATGGTCGCGGGCGTGCGCCAGCAGCAGGCCCAGACGCAGGTGACTGATGGCGCTCTTGGGCTCCTGGGCGACCAGGGCCTCCGTTTTCTCCACTGCCTCGTCCAGACGCTGAGCAGCGGCGGCTGCGGCCGCATAACCAGAGCTGGCCAGCGGCTCGGCGGGCCGCTCGGCCAGCCACTTGTCGGCCTCGCTCAGCGCCTCCTCAGTCTTGTCCGCGTTCACCAGCGCGACGATCACGTAAAGCCGCAGCGCTGGCTGGTCGGGTTGGGCTGCGGCGGCCTGCCGCAGCAGCGGCAGCGCCTCCTCGTACTTGCCCGCGCGCAGCAGCGCGGCCACCCCTTCCGGCAGCCCGGTGTCCTGCTGCGCCCAGCAGGCGCCGGCCAACAGCATGGCGGCGAGTGTGATACACCATGCCTTCATCAGAGGCCCCTCCAGCCTAGCATACTAGCCCCCGGTCTTTCGGCAGCCCTTCAACAGGGTCAGGGCAGGCTTGCTGCCGAAACGATTCCCGAGACAGTGGGGGAGAGGGGCCGGCCTTCTGCCCCTCCCGTCCTCCCTTGTACGAGGGGCGTCTCGCCCCGACTAGCACTGTCTGCTCCGGGTCTCCCTGCACGTTCGTAGTCCAGCCACCCCTCGTCGGCCTTCATCCGCTCCACACGGGCGAGCTGCTCTGCCAGCAGCTTCCCGAAGTGTTCTTTGGGTTGCTCGATGCCTTCTGCGCTCATCCTGCGCCCTCGGTTCTGCCGGTTGCAGTGCAGGGGACCGCCGTGGAGACGCTGTGGGCTATTTCCCACGCCCCGGCCCGGTTCCTCCCCTCCAGCGCGCCGGCAGGCGTCGGCAAGGAGAATGCCCCGCCTACGCCGAAAGGGTAGTCTGTGGCGCCCAGCAGGCGCTGACCAACGGAGGAGCCATTATGCGGACGCTTGTAGCCGTCTCACTCGCCTTTCTCGCCGCCGGAGCCGCCTTCGCGGCGCCGCGCGTGTGGCTGGAAGGCACCGATGTGCCCGAGGCCCTGATGGCCAGCAACGACAGCGGCAAGGAGATTGCCGGCTGCAAGGTCGAGTGGACGCTGACATACGCCGACGGCAGCCACTACACTGAGATTGCCATGGCCGACCTGCCCGCGAACGGCAGCGTCAAAGTCAATGACTGCCGCGAGTGGTGGGACGAGCGCCGCACCAAGACTCTCCACGTGTCCCTCACCCTCTACGGCCCCGACGCCGCGGTGCTGGCCAGCCATACCAGCGACCTCAAGCTCGTGGCGCGACAGGGGCTGCCCACCGACGGCTGGTCGGCCACGGCGTCCCGTGGCGGCAATGCCGCTGCCGCCTTCGACGGCGACCCTGCCACCCGCTGGGACACCGGCCGTACGCAGCAGGCGGGCGACTGGTATCTGCTCGACATGAGCCGCCCGCAGCGCTTCGCCGGACTGATCGTGGATACGCGCTGGTCCGCCAACGACTACCCCGCCGCGCTGACTGTCTCCGTGTCCGAGGACAACGCGAAGTGGACCATCGTGGCCGACATTGCCGACACCGAGCCCCTGAACAAGCAGGGCAAGATCACGCTGCGCTTCGACCCGGTCACCGCGCGCTACATCAAGCTCGTGCTGACCAAACCCCACGGCGAGAACTGGTACTGGTCCATTCACGAACTCTCCGTGCTCCCGCCGGAGGCTAAGTAGAAGGGCCGGCCGCGGCCCGAAACCGATCACAAACCAAGGAGACACTTGCCATGAATCTCTCGCACTGCTTGACCATCGCCGTCGTCCTCGCTCTGCTGGGGAGCCCATGCCTTCCCGCCGCTGCCCAGCAGGCCCCGGCGCCCAAGACCGTTCTCTACTTCTCCTGCACCAAGGGCTTCCGTCACGGCACCTGCGCCTACGGCAAGCCGATCCTGACCCGCATGGGCGAGGAAAGCGGCGCCTTCCGTGTCATCTGCTCCGAGGACCCGCGGGTCATCAACGACGACTTCCTGCGCGGTATTGGCTGCGTCATCTTCGCCAATACCACCGGCAACTTTCTCAATGACGAGCAGAAAGCTGCCTTGCTGGAATACGTGCGCGGCGGTGGGGGCTTCGTGGGCATCCACGCCGCTACCGATAGCCTCTACGACTGGCCTGAGTACCCCGACCTGGTGGGCGGCTGGTTCGACGGCCATCCCTGGAACGAGAAGGTCACCATCAAGGTCGAGGTGCCCCAGCATCCCGCCTGCCAGCCCGTGGACAAGCCCTGGGTCATCGCCGACGAGATCTACCAGCAGCGCGACTGGTCGCGCGACAAGCTGTGCGTGCTCATGAGCCTCGATCCCAACGGCACCGATTTCACCAAGCCCGGCCTCAACCGCAAGGACCTGGACTTCGGCATCGCCTGGTGCAAGCGTTTCGGCCAGGGGCGCAGCTTCTACACGGGCCTGGGCCACCGCGAGGAGGTCTGGGACAACCCCATGTACCAGGCCCACCTGCTCAACGGCATCCTCTGGGCCATGGGCGTCCTGGAGGGCCCCTCCGACCCGCATCCCAAGCCGCAGTAGCGGCCGCCGCGCGGCGAGCACCAGGAATCCCCGCCCCGCGCCTGGAAATGGGATCGTGTGGCAACTCACCGCCGACGACGGAGCTCCACATGACCCCCAAAGAACGCGTCTACGCCGCCCTGCGCCACGAGGAAAGCGACCTCGTCCCCTACAACCTGGCCATTGAGGAGGAAGTGGCGCAGCGCCTCAGCCTCCACTACGGCAGCGACGAGTGGCGCGGGTGGATCGTCAACCACATCGTCGGCTCGGGCATCGAGTGGCGCAAAGCAGACCTCGATCCTGAGCACTTCGTGGATCACTGGGGCACCGTCTGGCTCCAGGGCAACATCTTCCACTACACCGACTATCCGCTCAAGGAGCCCACGCTCAAAGGCTACGAGTTCCCTGACCTGTGCACCGAGCAGCAGCTCTCGCCTGCCGACACGCTGGCGCAGGACTTCCCCGACCGCTTCACCCTGTTCAACATGGGCCTGATGTTCTTCGAGCGCTCCTGGGCCCTGCGCGGCTTCGAGAACATCCTCATGGACATGGTAGACCACCCGCGCTTCTGCCATGAACTCTACGACCGGCTCATGCAAACGCACCTGGACATCATCGCGGCGCTGGTGCGCCGGGGGGCCAAGCTCGACGCCATCGGCTTCGGCGACGATTGGGGCCAGCAGAAGGGCCTCATCATGGGCACGCGCTACTGGCGCGAGTATCTCAAGCCCCGGCTGAAGACGATGTATGGCGCGGCCCACGAGCATGGCTGGCACGTATGGATCCACACCTGCGGCGACGTCAGCCCCGTCGTCGAGGACCTCATCGAGATCGGCGTGGACATCCTCAACCCCCTCCAGCCGGAGGCCATGGACACCCACGACCTGAAGCGCCGCTATGGCGACCGCATCACGTTCAACGGCGGCATCAGCACCCAGCAGACCCTCCCGCGCGGCACCCCAGACGATGTGCGGCGTGAGGTGCGGGAGTGTATCGAGGTCCTGGGCGCAAAGGGCGGCTACATCATGGAGCCCACCAAGCCCGTCCTGCCCGACGTGCCCACCGAGAACGCCGTGGCCGTCCTCGAGGCCGTCATCCAGAATTCACCCTCGTAGGTCGGGCATTCTTGCCCGACACGATGTTCGTAGGTCGCGCATTCTTGCCCGACACGATGTTCGTAGGTCGGGCATTCTTGCCCGACACGATGTTCGTAGGTCGGGCATTCTTGCCCGACACGGTGTCCGACACTGTGATGGAGGTCCAAAGATGATGCGCGTGCTCATGTTCGCCACCGTTGCCTTCACGTCGGTGGCCCTTGTTCGTGCCCAGCAACCAGTCAAGAAAGCCATCGAATTCGGCTGGGACATCGCCACGCCCCAGTACCTGCGCGACCACCTGGCCGAGATGGAGCGCACCGCCTTCGACGGCACCATTCTGACCACCAAATGCGAGCACGCGGGCAAGGAAGTCACCTTCGAATGGGCCGCCTGGGGCAGCGACAAGTTCGCCTGGGAGGAGCTGGCGCCGTCACTCGCGGCCCTGCGCGAAGTGAAGCCCACCACCCTCAAGCACAACTTCGTGCGCTTCAACACCACCCCCGGCGACGTGGACTGGTTCGACGATTTCGAGGCGATTCTGCACAACTGCCGCCTGGTGGCCCGCTACGCCAAGGCCGGCGGCCTGGAGGGCATCTGCTTCGACATCGAGCAGTACAACTCCCCGCTCTTTGACTACCGCAAGCAGAAGTACCGCGAGCAGTCGCCGACGCGCCATAGCCGCTTTGGCGACGGCGCGAAGTCGTTCGAGGATTACGCCTTCCAGGCCCGCAAGCGCGGCCGGCAGGTGATGCAGGCCTTCGCCGACGAGTTCCCGGACGTGGTCATCCTGCTCATGTTCGGCCACTCCCTGCCCTATGTGCAGGCGCGTGAGTACGACAAGCTCGCGCAGGCCGATTACGGTCTGCTGGCGCCCTTCTTGGATGGCATGCTCATCCGCTGCCCTCCGCAAGCACGCATCGTGGACGGCTACGAGCTTTCCTACCCGTACAAGACGCGCCAGCAGTTCGAGGAGGGCCGCCGCGTCATCAAGGAGCTGGCGCCAACCATCAGCGTCTTCCCCCAGCGTGTGCGCGAGAAAGAGGAATGCGGGTTCGGCATCTGGATGGACTACAACTCCGGCCGGCAGGGCTGGCATCCCGAGGACTTCAGCAAGAATCACTTTTCGCCGCAGGAGTTCCAGCAGGCTCTCGCGGCCGCGCTGGCCGTCTGCGACGAGTACGTGTGGGTCTATACCGAGCGCCTGAACTGGTGGACGCAGGAGAAAGTGCCCGCTGAGTACCTCGCCGCCCTCCGCAACGCCCAGTTGTACCAGCGGCGTCCCGCCGCGACTAGAAGTGGTTTCATAACCTGCTCAGGACGATCATGATGCAGGCCAGATGAAAGAAGGCGCTGTAGATTTGCAGCTTGCGCTCGTAGCGCACCACCAAGCGGCGGAAGTTGGCCAGCCAGGC
>Ga0315282_10011039_pt1 | contig 14057 bp, 9 predicted proteins | sample YL17G07_20_MG_FD_203693 | JGI IMG/M metagenome (GOLD analysis project Ga0315282, IMG submission 203693) | Sediment microbial communities from Yellowstone Lake, YNP, Wyoming, USA - YL17G07_20 | ecosystem: Environmental > Aquatic > Freshwater > Lake > Sediment | place: USA: Wyoming | collected... | reverse complement strand
CCTTCCAAGCTGCCTTGAGTACCCAAACCCCTCCAATGCCCACAAATAACCTCAATTACCCCACACTCATGCCCAAAGAAAATCTTGAAGGGCCGCAAACTGCGGAAGTTGGGTTAGTCGCGGCGCATGACGTGAACACTCCGGGCCCGCGGGGCTCTCTCGCGGGCCCGGTTCATTTCTGCAAGCGTCATGCCCCGGTGCTCTGAAAGCAGGAACCGCAACGTCGCGCAGGCAAGACTTGGGGCCGGGGTGTTCCGGCGGGCAATTCGACAACACAGGTGCGCGCACGAAAAGGAACTGACCGTCGCTCAGAGGACATTCAAGGGGGCCGTGATGGTCCTAACGTGAGGCAACCAAGGTTCTGCGGGCCCCTTGACACACAAACAAGGTTGTACGAAAGGCGCGAAGGATTTAGCGGCGGACCAAGGGACGCAGGCAGGAGGGCGAGAGGGCGGAAAGATGAGGGGCTTGAGAGGAATTTACGGGAAATAGCGACAAAAATGAACAAAATCATACCTCGAACGTATCTATTCCCGAGGAAGGGATATTGTGTGCGCGCGCCGGGCGTGAACCGGCTCCTTTCCGTATAATCCTACCACAGCACGGCGACAGCCGGGTGAGAAACCTTTCTTGCCATAGTGTCGTCCAGCGGAATGAACGGGAAAGGCGGCGAAAATGACGCAGCAGGCCGAGAAAACGCCAGCGGGATCGAGGACAGTCACGGAGCAGGACCTTCTGAAGTTCCAGAAGGGGTACGCGGAGATCAAGAAGCGCATCCACGGCGTGATAGTGGGCCAGGATGACGCGATCGACATGACGCTCTGCTCGATGCTCGCCGGAGGGCATTGCCTTATCCAGGGGGTGCCGGGGCTGGCCAAGACGCTCATGATGCACTCGATAGCCCAGGTGCTCGACATGAGCTTCAACCGGATCCAGTTCACTCCAGACCTCATGCCTTCGGACATCACGGGAACGGACATCATCCAGGAGGACCAGGAGACAAGGCAGCGAAGGTATGAGTTCATGAAGGGGCCGCTTTTCGCAAACGTCGTGCTGGCGGACGAGATAAACAGGACGCCGCCGAAGACGCAGGCGGCGCTCTTGCAGGCGATGCAGGAACGCCAGGTGACGGTTTCGGGAAGGACGTATGAGCTGCCGGAGCCGTTCTTCGTTCTCGCGACGCAGAACCCGATAGAACAGGAAGGCACTTATCCCCTGCCGGAAGCGGCGCTGGACCGATTCATGTTCATGGTGTACATCGGCTATCCCAAGCCCGAGGAGGAGTACCGGATCGTCAAGCACACGACGAGCGCGAAGCCGAAGGCGCTCGAGCCGGTCCTGGGCACGGAGGACATACTGCTCTTTCAGGACCTGGTGAGGGCCGCACCGGTGAGCGATTCGGTGATAAAGTATTCGGTGGACCTCGCGAGGACATCGAGGCCGTCGGACCCGCTTGCGTGCGACTCGGTGAAGAAGTACCTCAAGTGGGGAGCCAGTCCCAGGGCAAGCCAGTTCATGACGCTGGGTGCGAAGGCGCGGGCGCTCATCAAGGGGCGCGTGACGGCGAGCTTCGAGGACGTGCGCGAGGTAAGCGCGATGGTGTTCAGGCACAGGATAGTGCCGAATTTCAATGCGGAGGCCGACGGCGTGGCGGTGGAGGCGATAGTCCAGCAGATACAGCAGCACGCGCCGGTACCCAAATAAGTGCGCGCCGGGGGCGCGCGTGAAATAAAAGAATCAGACTGAAGGCCGAAGGCTGAAGACTGAAGGAACTGCATTGAAAAGCAGGCGCGCCACGTGCGAGGGGCGTATGGGCAAGTAAAAGCCCGAGGTTGCACGACCCTCACCCTACCCTCTCCCAGAGGGAGAGGGGATTAGATCGGCGCAGAAGGCGCACCGTAAGGTCGACGGGTCCGCCGGAGGCGGATCGTACTGTGATGGGCGACTCGCCGAGTGGCCCCTACGAATCGGTGTAAAGGGCGGCATCGTAAGGTCGACAGGCAGGAATGCCTGTCGTACTGTGATGGGTGACTCATCGAGTCACCCCTACGATAGGGACGCGGCAAGCAGTGCCACACAGGGGCAGTGTGAAGGTTGAGGAGAGATGCAGGCAACACGCAAGTATCTTGATCCGGCGGTTCTGAGCAAGCTGGCCAATATGGACCTCGTGGCGAGGTGCGCCGTTGAGGGGTTCTTCTCGGGACTGCATCCGAGCCCGTTCCATGGCTTCAGCGTCGAGTACAGCGACCACAGGGCGTACCAGCCGGGAGATGAGCTCAAGTTTCTCGACTGGAAGGCGTTTGGCCGCAGCGACAAGCTTTATATCAAGCAATTCCTCCAGGAGACCAACGTCTCCGTCTACATCCTCTTAGACAGTTCGCGGAGCATGACCTTCGGGGGCGACGGCAGCGTGTCGAAACTCGACTACGGGTCGTTTCTCTCGGCGGCGCTCTCGTATCTCATGCTCGGCCAGGGGGATGCGGTTGGGCTTGTCACGTTTGCGGAGAAGATCACGGCGCAGATGCCGCCGAGCGCGAGACGCACATACCTGAGCCCCATACTCGCAACGCTCCAGAACAACAAGGGACTGGGGCGAACCGATCTCGCGAGCGTGCTGCACTCGGTAGCGGAGATCATGAAGAGGCGGGGACTGGTGATACTCATAAGCGACCTTCTCGACGACGTGGGAGGGCTCTTCAACGGGCTGGCCCATTTGAGGTACCTCAACCAGGACGTGATCGTATTTCATACGCTCGACCGGCTGGAGATGAGCCTTGACTTCGAGGGGCTCGTCGAGTTTCACGACATGGAGAGCGGACGGGTGTTCAGGACGTTTCCGCAATCGGTCAGGGACTCGTATCAGGCGAAGGTGAGCGCGTTCATAGATGAGCTGCAGAAGACCACGGGACGCGGCAAGATCGACTATTGTCTCCTGGACACGTCGCAGCCGCTGGACAAGGGGCTCATCTCGTATCTGGCGAAGCGAAAGGCGATGATGTGAATTTCGCGCAGATCATTTTCCTCTTGGGGGCGGCGGCCGTCGCGGGGCCTATAGTCGCGCATCTTATCGCGAGGCCGCGGTACCGCAAGGTGCCGTTCACGATGCTTCAATTCCTTGAGGCGGGGCAGCGGGAGGCGCAGGCGCGGACGAGGCTGAGGAACCTTCTGATTCTCCTCTTGCGGTGCGCGATCATCGCGCTCGTGGCGGTGCTATTCGCGGGGCCCCAGATCACGCGCACGGCGGAGGCGGCGAAGGTCCGGCACGCGTATTATCTCGGCATCGACAATTCCGGCTCGATGGGCTACAGCGAGGGCGGCACAAGCCTATGGGAGACAGCCGCGGCGAAGGCGCATGAGGCAATCAAGGAGGCGCCGGCAGACGCGGTGTTCAACATCAATGCCCTCGCGAGCGGCGAGTGGGGCCGGGGGCTCCGCAAGGGCGCGGCGGATCTCTGGGTCGCGTCGGTGGGGACAGTGCCGCTTGCGGCAAGGACGGCGGAGTTCGTTGCGGAGATGAGAAGCGCCGAGATGCATAAGTCGCCGGACACTCAGGTGACGGCGGCGATCATAAGCGACTTCACGCCGGCATTTCTCGACGATCTGCGCGCAACCGACGCGCCGGTCAAGGTCGACGAGGTCAAGGTCGTGCGCGCGCAACCGGAGGGGCCGGTCAGGAACGCAGGAATCACGCGGGGCGCGGTTACCGGAGGGACGAGTACCGGCGTTGAGCTCGGCGCAGGCGTACGCAGCTACGGAAGCGAGGGCGTGACGAGGACGCTCACTGCGCGAATCCATGACGCAACAGTTGCTTCGGCGAATGTCGAAGTCACGCCTTTTGCGGAACGCGCGGTCACCCTTGAGGTAGCGCCGACGGCTATGCCGGCAGGGGAAACGTGCGTGCCCGTGGAATTAGTGCTTTCAGGGGGAGACGGGCTTGCGACGGACGATCATTTCTATCTCGCGATATGGCAGGCACAGCGTCAGGAGAGAACCGTCAAGATCGCCGGCAGTACGCAGAGGGAGAGATTTCTCCTGAAGACCGCGATTGAGGCGCTGTCGGCCGCGTCGTGGTTTGAGACAACGCACGTCGCGGAACTGTCGTACGCCGACATTTCGCCGGAGACGCTCAAGGGCGCAAACGTACTCTTTCTTGCGGGGGAGCCGGCGGCGGTTGGCGACAAGGCCGACGTGATCGAGGCATTTGTCAAGGAAGGTGGAAGGGCGGTTTTCTTCCTTTCCACGGAGGTTGATGCCGGAGCGATTGAGAAGCTGTGGAGCGGCGGGCTCCTGGCGGCAAAGCCGCGGCAATTCAAGGCCGGCGAGGCGAGGATCGAAGGGGCGTCTTTCGCGGCGGCGACCGCCCGGGGGACCTCGGTAGACGAAGAGACCGTGAGGGCGCTCCAGAACTACGGTATGGACAGAATTCTACTCACCGGCTACCACGAATGCGAAACGGCCGGGGACAGCGCCGTGCTGTGGCGGCTCAAGAACGAGTCGGGTTTCCTTTACGTGAGACGCCTGGGCAACGGCGTGAGTTTCCTTGTCAATACGAGCGCGGATGACACGCTCGGCGACCTGACGAAGTCGCCCGCGGCGCCGGCGTTCTGCAGGCTGTTTCTGGGACGAGCGGCGGCGCCGGAATCGAGGAGCTTCCACTGCGGAGAACGCGTAACGCTCGCCGCGGTCGAGGAAGAGATGCAGGCAGCGCGCGCGGGGGAGAGCGTGTGGGCGCTCGATCCGTCAGGCAAGTCGGTTGAGGCGGCCACGAGCGACGGAACCGTTTCGCTTACGGGCGTGAGGCAGACAGGCTGGGTGAAGACAGTAGCCAAGCCCGTACGGTACGCGGGAGTCAACCTGCCGGAAGGCGAGGCCGACATGACAAAAGGCCCCGACCAGGAGATCGCAGCGGCTGTCGCCAAGACGATTCTGGCGGCGCCGCACGAGGTCGAGCAGATCACGCAGGCGCCCGGCGGGAAGGAATACCAGTCGATATGGCGGTTGGTCGCGTGGCTCGTCGCCGCGCTCATCGTGCTTGAGGCATTTGTCGCGAACAGGACTCAAAGATGATGACGAAAGACGCTCAGACCGCGCTCAATGAGCTTGTCCAGCGCGTAGGCACAGTACGCAAGTGGCTCGTCGCTCTGGTGCTGGTGAAGACGGCCGCGGCGGGCGTCGCGTTCGTGACGCTGTACATCGGCGCTTACGCGCTCGCGGACCACTATCTGCATTTCGGAGCCGCGGCGCGAGTCGCGGCCCTGGCGGCGTTTGCCGCGGGGGCGATAACGCTCTGCGTGCTCCTGGTGAAGTCTCTCATGGCGCACGTATCGGCGAGCGCCGCGGCGCGACACATCGAAAGCAAGCTTCATCTCGACCAGCAACTGCAGTCCGCGATCGAGTATTACGAAAACAAGGCAGACTACCCCTACTCCCCTGCCCTCGCGGAGTACGTGATCCTCGCGGTCCACGGGGCGAGCGAGAACGAGCGCTTCGATCGCACCGTCGCCAAGTGGCAGGGGCGCGCGTGCGCGGCCGCGATTGCGGCGGGCGTAATCATCGCCGCGCTTTTCCTACACGGCCACTACGCGTTCTTCTCAACCTACGTGTCGAGGCTGGCACAGCCTCTGTCAAACGTCGCGCCGCTGCCGGCGACAACGCTCGTGTCGATTACCGGCGACATGGTGGTAGAAGAGGACGCGGCGTATTCGCTGGCGGCGGAGATTCACGGGCGCGTGCCGGAGAGAGGCGCTCTGGAGATCGCACAGGCGCAGGGCGGGCCATCGATTGAATCAAGCGAGGCAGCGGAGCCCATGCGCAGCGTGGACGTATTCGCCAAGGCAGACGAGGGCAAGGCTCCAAGGTTCGAGGCGCAGCCGACGTGCGGCATCGGGTCGTACCGCTACAGGTTTGCGGCGGCAGGGGCGGCAACAGACTGGCATACACTGCGCATATCGAGCGTTCCGGGGATAAAGTCCATAACGGCGGACGTATCGCTGCCGCGGAGCCCAGTGGTGCAGCCGTATACGACGGAGGTCAAGGACTACGCTCTGTCGGTTCTCAAGGGGTCGGAGGTGATGCTGGAGGTGGAGCCCACGGAGCCGCTGTCAGAGGCGACTGTCACCGGCATCAACGGCGAGGCGGTCAACGTGGACACGACGGACGCAAGGGCGTTTGTCCTCAAGTTCAAGGCGTCACGAGACGGTAGCATCAAGTTCGCGTTCAAGAGCGCGGCCGGGATACGCAACGACAAGATCCCGCCCTTGGAGGTCGAGGCAAAGAACGATGAGCCGCCGGACATTAAGCTGGTGTCCCCGGAAGGCAATCTCCTCGTGACCAACGTCGCAAGCGTGCCGATCAGCTTCGAGGTTACAGATGACTTCGGCCTGAAATCCGCTGCGCTCAAGATTGAGATGGACGGGGCGCCGGTCAAGGAAGTCCCCATGAAGGTGGAGGAAGGGGCGAAGGACGCCAAGGGCGCATATACGCTGGAGCTGGAGGATACCCCTTTGAACGTCGGCGACAGCGCCCTTGTTTACGCGGAGGCGGAGGACGTCGAGACAGGAGTAGAGGGTTCGGCGCGCCACTCCCCCACGAAGGGCGAAGTATACTTCATCGAGGTTAGGCCATATCGAGTCAACTGGTTTCCTCCGAAGATGGGCACGCAGCAGGCCCAGCAGTCTCAGAGGGCCGGTGAATTGCGCGAACCGCTGGGGTTGATCCTGGAGTATACGCGCGCGATCATCCGCAAGACATGGACGCTCGCGAATAACGAGACGTTCAGTGCCGACGATCTTGCGAAGATCACGTCGCTCACAAACGACGTCAATTACTGCGCGACGCAGCTCGGGAAACACAAAGCGGACCCACGAAACAGTTTCATCGCTCCACAGCTTGGGGAGTGCATAAGCAGTTACAGCCTCGCGTCGAAACAACTCGCTGTGCGAAAGCCGCGCGGGGCAGTCGATCCGGAGAAGGACGCATACCGCGTGCTCAGAAAGCTCGTGGACGAGATGGATAAGCTCTGCCCGCCGGGCACGGCAACGCCGCCGGAGATGAGGGACAGGCTCATTGTGGATGAGAACGTCCACGTCAAGCGCTACGACAGCGAGAGTCCCACCGACAGCGCGGGGCGAATGGCCGACGAGATCAGCCGGACGGCGGCGGAAGAGGCGCGCATGAGGGAGTCGTTCAAGCACTTCCTGAACGAGGACAAGAGAGGCCCGGACTACGCACAGAAGACGACGGACGAGAAGTCATGGCTGGATCCCAACCAGAGTGAACCGAACGAATCCAGCCCGTCCCCCGCTTCGAAGGGCACCGTGCCCCGGTCGCGTCTGACGGTGGAAGGGTCTCTCTTGGCGGCGCCGCCGGGCGAAGCGACGTCAAGCGGGAGCTCTCCGAGCGCAACGCCGAGCGACCGCCTCAAGGTATTCCAGGCGAAGCAGCGCGCGCTTCAGGCCGAGACGCGGACACTCAAGGACACCCTCCGCAAGATGGACGAAGCGAAGGCTAAGGCGCCTGCGGAGGCGAAGGGAAAGGCAAGTGCGGACGCCTTCAGGAGCGCGAGGGCGACGGCAGAGGGCGAGATCGAGCACGCCGAGAACAGCATGGGCACGGTGCAGGACAGCGTCGCGAGGCTCTACGCGGGAGGCATGTCCGATGAGAAGGCCGCAAAGGTGACTGATAAGGCGCTCGACGCGGCTACGCAGCACCTGTACAACGCAAGAGACGCGCTCGCGGCGTACGCCCAGACCGGACAGACGCAAGACGAGAAGCTGGCGCTTGCCGACGAGCTCACCAGGCTTGCCGACGAGTACGACAGGACGCAGGATAAGAGCATCAAAGACAAGCTCACGGCGGATATCAAGAAGGCGCAGGATATGCTTGCCTCGCAGACGGCCTCACAGCAGGGGTCGGCCAAGGGGAAGGCCGCGGGCTCGCAGGGCAACGGCTCGGGGCCGGTAGGCCCGTACATCGCGACGACACCGAACCTGACTTACGACACTTCGCAGCCCGCAGCGGCGGCGCGGTTCCTCGCGATGCGATTCTGGACGCTCGCGCTTCAAGCAAAGAAACAGCCGAGTAAGACTTCGCAGGAAGAGCCGTCGAGCGCGCAGCTGCACAACGTTGAGAACACCTTCTACGAAGAGGCGGCCAAGTACTCGAAGGGACAATCCGAAAGATGATATTGGCCGATTATCCGGGCAGCGTGATAGCGACCTCGCTTGTCCTCGGCGCAGCGGCGGCAGTGTGGTTTGCGTACCGCTCGGACATCGTCAGGAACACGGGGGCGTGGAGGTGGCTTCTCGCCGCCATGCAGTTTGCGGCCGCGCTCGCGGTGGTGGTCATAATATGGGATCCGTCGGTCCGCTCACTCGTCGACAAGTCCACGAAGAACACGGTACTCGTCATATTCGACACGAGCGAAAGCATGTCGGTGCAGGACGAGGGGGACGCGCGAATCCGCGAGAACAAGGCCGCGACGCGCAACAGCCGGCTGGACAGGGCGATAGAGTCTTTCAGAAACACGTTCAAACCAGGCGAGCCGGGATCGCCATACTATGAAATCCACGGCTTTGACGCCGCGTGTTACGCGAGCGCGTCGACGGACGCGCTGCGGCGCTGGGGACGATCCACGAACGCGCACGCGGCGATGTCGCTTCTGGACAAGTACGACATAGAGCGGCTGGAGGACACGGCCGGCGTTCTCGACTCCAAGGGCTCAAAGGTCGTGGGAGCGGTTATCTACACCGACGGCCAGGCCGATGACAAGAACGTGGAGTCGTACTTCCCGCTCAAGAAGGATGGCCTGAAAGCACTCATCGTCGGAGTAGGCTCTGAAGAGGTCCAGCGCGACTTAGCCGTAACGTCTCTCAGGGTGCCGGCGTCGGCGGCGCTGGACACGGCGTACGCCTTGGAAGCTGACGTCACGGCTACGGGAATGGCGAGCACTGACACAAAGGTGACCCTCTACATCGACGGGGCGCCGATAGACGCAAAGATCTGCCAGGTGAAAGACGCCGAGCCGGCCACGCTCAGGTTCGATCTTGCGGCGAACGCCCTCGGGCGCCACAGGGTGACCGCGCGGGCGGAGATGTCGGGCGGGGAGGCGAACCTCGCGAATAATACGAGGGAGGCGGTGCTCAATGTCGTAGAGACGCCGCGCATGAAGGTGCTCCTCTACTCACGAACGGCGAGCTTCGACATCGGAAAGATCCGTTCGAGCCTGGAGCGCGACAAGAAGATAGACCTCGACGTGGGTCTGGACGCAATCATCTCGCAAAACCTTTCCGAACAGACGAACGTCCCCAGACAGACCAGCGCGAGGAAAGGGACGAGGCCCGGAGGCCCGGAAGCGCCTGCGCCAAAGCCGCAGGTCATGGGAGGGACGCCGCTTCCCGCGGACAAGCAGGGCTTCTACGCGTACGACGTCATCATCCTCGGCCCGATAGGAGCGGACGCGCTTACGCGCGAGCAGGCGGAGGGGCTGTACAGCTTCGTCGCGGAGAGAGGCGGCGGCCTCGTAGTATTGTCCGGACGCGATGAATTCGACGTCTCGGCGTGGACCGATGAAAAGATGAAGGCACTGCTGCCTATAGAGACGCCGGGCAACGGCGACGTCGACGTATTGCCCAAACAGGCACTGGAGATCACGACAGCAGGCGCCGAAGGCGGACTCGAAGCGACTGCTGACAGCGCGCAGTCCCCCGCCGCCATAGCCGCCCACCATGCGTCGGCCGTGACCAAACCCGCCGCGTACATTTGGGCGAAATCCGCCGACGCGCCCATCGTAACGGTGCACCGCGTCGGCAGGGGCAAGGTATGCTTCATCAACGCACACGGCCTCCACGGCTGGTATCGCGAGGACGTTAACGGCGGGGTCTTGCGGAGGTTTCTGTCGTCGCTGACGGGGGCGCTCGGGAGGATTCGAAGCAGCCAGTCGAAGGTAGAAGTGTTTGCGGCGCGTCACTCCCAAGATCCGCTGCGCGTGTCGTTTGACGCGAGCGTGTATGACGATTCATGGGCGAGCGTGGAAGGCGCAACGGTGCTTCTGGAGGCGGGTGGGCAAACCGTGCGCATGCAGGAGACCGCAAAGGGGCGATACTCGGCGGAGGTTTCCCCTATCGAAGAGGAGTCCGCGCTTGTGACAGTCTCAGCGGAAAAGGGCGGGTCGTTCATCGGCGAGAGGATGTTCGCCGCAACGCTTCCGCGACCGCGGATGGAAATGGACCACGTCGAGCGCGACGGCGCATTCCTGAAGGCGTTGGCGAAGCGCACGGGCGCGCAGTATTGTGATATCAGCAATCTCAATCCGGAAACTGCGTCCATGTTTCCCGCGACGTCGAAGTACCATGAGGGCGGCCTCAGGAGCGCATGGCGGACATGGTGGCTGCTCGTGGCGCTGTGCCTGCTCTTGTCCGCGACGTGGTTCGTGAGGCGCTCGATAGGGCTGATATGAAAGAAGGCGGGGCATGAAGGTGAAGGCTCTCATATGCATTGCGGCGGCGCTTGCTACGGCGGTGCCGGCTTCGTCGGCATGGGCTTTCGGAACCGCGGAGACGCTTGTCACGGAGAGCACCGACTTCACAGGCAATACCTATGCGCTCATCGTGCCGGGGATCAGCAAGGACAGCGACGACAGCCGCGAACAGGAGACCCTCCTCAAGCAGTTCCAGGAAACCCTCGTCACGACGTTCGGCATCCCGTCGGAAAACGTGACCTATCTTGCCGGGCAAGCCGCTTCGGATAAGGGCGCGCCGACTGCAGCGGAGCTTGACGAGGCACTCAAGACCGAGGCAGGAAGAGTTACGGCGAGCGACAGGTTCATATTCTACTACAGGGGCCAGGCGAATATCATCAATGGGGCGCTTCGCATCAACCTTGCAGGGCCGGACATCACGCATGAGGACCTTGCGGGATGGCTGTCTCGAGTGAAGTGCGCGTGCACACTGATAATCCTCGATTGCCCGAATGCCGGCGTGGCAATCGAATCGCTCGACGGCCCCGGCCGCATCATCATCTGCGGAGAGAGAGGGGATCAACCCTATGCGTCGCGATTCAGCGGATACTTCGTCCCGGCGCTTACGGACACCGCGGCGGACTACAACAAGGACGGAAGGATTTCCCTTCTGGAGGCGTACCGGTCCGCCGTCACCGAGATAGACGACGAATACCAGCAGAAAGGGCTCCTCAAGACCGAGAACGCGCTTCTGGAAGACGACGGTGACGGCACGCCTGCGCATCAGCCGTGGGAGCACATCGAGGACTCCTTTGACGGAACGGCGGCGGCGACTTTCTTCTTTGTGCCGCGCGCCAGGAAGGAGGCCAAACAATGAACTACATGCGCGGTGAGCTAACGCGGCGGGCGCTGATCAGGTCGGCCGCAGGGGTCGGAGCCGTGACCGCACTTGGCGCCGCGGGCATTCTGCCCATCGCGACGGCAAGCGCCGCCGAAGACGATACGGACAAGTACGATTTCCTCATCGCTCGCGTGAGGTTCAAGCTCACTCAGAACGTCGTGGATGTATGGAACACGGGGCCGGGGGCGGAGCGCAATCTTCTGGAGGAGCTGACCAAGTACGTCCGCTGCAAGGTCAAGCTGCCGCAGGGCTGCTACTGCAACGACCCCTACTACGGGGAAGACCGCCACTTCAACGCTGTGGTGGATTTCAGCGGTCCCGTAAGCCCGCAGAAGTACCCCTTCCTCCTGATGACGTCGGAAGGGTATTTCTCGTTCAACTCCACGCAGAAGACGAACCTGAAAAACTACGTCGACGGCGGCGGGTTCATCTTCATGGACGATTGCGTAGCCGGAATGGGCACTGACTTCTTCTACCAGTCGGCGCACAATATGGTCAACGAGGTCTACGGCAGCGGCGCGCTGACAGTCATCCCGAAGACGCACGAGGTGTTCAATAACGTGTTCGATCTCAGCAAGACCGGGCTGCCGAACGTCTCGGGGGTCTACCACCCGGCAGAGGGACTCTGGCGTGGCGATCGCATTGGGATAATCCTCAGCTCCACGGACATTCACTGCGGGTGGATCGACAAACATCATAATTGGTATACCGCCGCACGAGGAAAAACAGCCGGGTATGAGGATGCGATCCAGTTCGGGATAAATATGATTGTCTATGTGCTGGCGCATTAGGAAAAAAGCGCGCGTGGATATGAATGACGGCAAGACCACACGACGCAGGTGTCTCAAGGCGCTGGGCGCAGCAGCCGCAGCGGCCGCACTCTCAGCGGGAGCCCCGCAGTTGTCCGCGCAGACGAACGCTGTGTACGGGGCAAGCGGAACTGACGATCAATATGACCTGATCTTCACGAGAATCAAGCACGACTTCGGCGCCCCTGGCGGGGCAGCCCGCTGGAACACGTATCCCGGCGCGGACCAAGACCTCCTGGAGGAACTCAGCAAGGTCGTCAGGTGCAAGGTCAAGGAGCTGCCCGGCTGCAACGGCATCTCACCGGACTATGGGGAGGACGATCAGTTCAACGCGGTGGCGACGCTCAGCGATCCGGAGAGCCTCAAACGCCGGCCGTTTCTCTTTCTGACGGGCGAAGGAACGCTGCAATTGACGCCGGCGCAGAGGACCAATCTCAAGACTGCGGTGCAATCCGGGAGTTTCCTTCTTATTGACGACTGCGTCCTGGCGCCTTCGGGGGATTTCCTCTACCAAAGCGCGTACAACGAGCTCGAGGCGACCTTCGGCAAGGGGTCTGTAGTGAGGATCCCCACGAGCCACGAGATCTTCAACAACGTCTACGACCTTTCGAGCATCGGTCTCCCGCACTGCCAAGGGCAGAACCACGGTGCGTACGGCGTGTTCCAGGGTGAACGGCTCGCCGTTTTCCTGAGCGCGACGGACCTTCACTGCGGGTGGGCCGACCGGCGGCATTCCTGGTTCCCGAATCCATCTCTCGGCGAGCACGGGTATAAGGAAGCGATACAGATGGGGATCAATATCCTGATGTATGCGATGGCGAGATAAACGTGGCCTGCGGCCGCGGGTGAGACGAGTGAGAAGGGTGTGAGGAGTGTGAAGGGACCCTCACCCCTACCCCTCTCCCAGAGGGCGGGGAGATTAAGACTGTGCGCCCAGCGCCTCTACTAAGCCGGGTAGCCGACGGTCTGAGAGTAGACGACGCGCTCCTCGGCGGGGAGATTCAGGGCTTTGGCCAGCGCGGCCTTGTCGCAGTTGTGGAACCAGGCGGCAAGACCCTGCGAGGCGGCGAAGAGGTGCACGTTGCCGGCGATTAGGCCGATGGCGATGTTGTAGTAGGATTTCTGGACCTCGTCGTCGTGGAGGCCCGGCTCGTCGAAGCCTGAGTGGTTATACTTCTCGAGGTTGGCAACGAAGATCAGCCTCACGGGGGCGTCGACGCCGGGACGGCGGCCGCGGTTGCCACACAAGGGGCGCAGGTCCTCGGCGGTTACAGGCACAAGGTGGTGGTTAGCGGCATCGTAGAGGTAAGCGCCCTCGGGCATCGCCACATAAAGGTCGATCTCCTGGGAGTTGCTCGCCGAGGCAGCGGTTCTGCCGATCATTCCGAATGGCCCCTTCTTGCGATTCACGCCCCATGCAGCCCAGAGCAGGTTGGAGAGCATCTGAGGAGAAAGCTTCTTCGCGTTTATCTCGCGGATGGTCCTTCGCTCCTTCAGGGCGGCGAGGACGGACTTGCCGCCGTCGGTTTCGGGCTTGGGAAGCGCGATTGGCTCAAGCGCGGGCTTGGCCTCCTTGCCTGAGGCGGATGCGGCGGCGAGGCCGGCGACGGCGGGGACGGCTTTCAGGAATGATCTGCGGTTCATTGGGACCTCCTGTCTCTGGGCAAGACCTGGGTCAGGGCGTGCCGGTCACGGCCGGTCAGTCAGTATTCATTATCCACCGCTGAGGCCGTCTTTCAAGCCGCGAGTTCGAAGCGCGACAAAGGGGGTGTGACCAGCGATTGTGGCAGGTCACGCTGCCCGTCGGGCCTGCCAATAGGGTTTCCACAGGCCGCTGTCGTCAATTGCCGCCAGCGCCATCATCCCTTCGGCGTTTTCTTCATCCCACTTC
>Ga0315282_10011038_pt1 | contig 14057 bp, 14 predicted proteins | sample YL17G07_20_MG_FD_203693 | JGI IMG/M metagenome (GOLD analysis project Ga0315282, IMG submission 203693) | Sediment microbial communities from Yellowstone Lake, YNP, Wyoming, USA - YL17G07_20 | ecosystem: Environmental > Aquatic > Freshwater > Lake > Sediment | place: USA: Wyoming | collected... | reverse complement strand
CGGTCCCGCATGGCGGGACCGCACTCCAAGGCGCTTCGCGCATTTTCATGCAGAGTGGTGAGCCGAAGGATCATGAAATCTGCGCTCGGAATGACAGCCGTGCGCGGACGTTGCCTACTGCTTACTACCGACTGCTCACGTGCCCTGGCCACCCTTTTTGCGGGCGAGTTCCTGGACGAAAGTAACGAGGCGGGAGTCTTGCCAATCCACGGCCCCAATCAGTTTTTCCGCCACTCTGCCTTCCTGGTCGATAATGTAAGTTTCCGGAAATTTGAATGTCCCGTAACGGCTGGCGATGGAGCGATTGGGGTCGCGCAGAATGGGAAATGAAAGGTGGTGCTCGGCCGCAAAAGTCTCCAGGGCTGCGGCATCCTCGTCCACACTCACACCCATCACCGTAACACCCTGGAGGCGCATTTGTTCGGCGAACTTCTCGAGTCCGGGAATCTCCTCGACGCAGGGCGGGCACCAGGTGGCCCAGAAATTTAGCACCACCACTTGCCTCCCGAAGTCGTGAAGCGAAAGCGAACCCTGGGTGAGGGCCGGAAGAGTGAAGTCAGGCGCTTTTTCCCCAATGTCCACGGGATGCGGCGATCGCAGGCGCAACGCCAAGAGGATCGCGCCGCCCAATATCAGCAAAAGCACAAGGATTTTAACCGCGTTCGTTTTGCTCATCGGCCGAACCTTCATTATAATATCAATTTGGAATAAGGCGCTGAACACGCTCTTAGCCGCAACCAAGACTGTCGCCACAGAGGCCACAGAGTTCGCAGAGAAAAACATAAGCGTCTTTCTCGGCGACTTCTGCGCGCTCTATGGTGCATCTTTTCGCAGGGTTGATGATTCAAAGCCATCCCGCTCTGGTCTCCATAATCGTACCCGCCCGTAACGAGGCAGCCAACATCGAACGCCTGCTCCGTTCGCTTGCCGGCCAACAAAGGGTCGAGGAAATCCTGGTTGTAGATGACCAGTCGGAAGACCGGACTTTGAAGATTTTGGAGGCCATGCAAGCGGAGATGCCGCTTCTCCGCGTGTTGCATATTGATTCGCTGCCGGAAGGCTGGCTGGGCAAGACCTACGCAATGACCACAGCGGCCCGCAAGGCGGCAGGCGATTGGCTGCTCTTCACCGATGCGGACACGGTACACCTGCCGGGCAGCCTCCAGGCCATGCTGGAGCTCGCGGAGCGCGAAGGAGCTGATTTGCTCTCTCTCTCGCCCGGCCAGATAACTCCGACCTGGTGGGAGAAGGCGGTCATTCCGCTCATCTATGTGAACCTGGCGCGCCTTTACAGATTCGAAGAGGTGTCTGACCCCGGGTCGGCCGTGGCTGCGGCGAATGGCCAGTATCTTCTGATCCGGCGCGAGGTGTACGCGCGCGTGGGTGGGCACCAGGCCATTCGCAATGAAATCCTCGAGGACGTGGCGTTGGCGAAGCGGGTCAAGGCGGCGGGCGGCAAGCTGCTTTTCCTGCCTGGAGCCGCCTGGGTGCAAACGCGGATGTACCACACCTTCCGTGAAATGTGGCGCGGATGGACCAAGAATCTCTTCCTCTTATACGGGGAAAGTCTGCCGAAGATTCTTAAGACCTTCGCCGGACTTTGCGCTGTGGATTTGCTGCCGCAGGCTTTCTTGATCGTGCTTTTAATATGGCTATTATCCGAGGGGGGAAATGTCATCGTCTTGGGCGGGGCACTGGCGTGTTTGCTCATTGTCGTGGCGCGTCACGTTGTCTACGTGCGGGCCGTCACTCATCTGGGATTTGACTCCCGTGTGGCGCCCTGGAAGCTCCAAGGTGCGGTTATCCTGGCTGCGTTATTGATCAACTCGGTAATAGCTCATCGCATTTCACATCATGTAGAATGGAAGGGACGGCGTTATTCAACCTTGTAGCGCGGGCGTCTCGCCCGCTTTGCCGCTGACGAATCAGGCAGCGCGCTCGGGCCGCAGCGGACGAGACTCTCGCGTTACCTAAGGGGGTAGAGGATGATCCACGTCACACGCCGCGCGGAGTTTTCCGCTTCGCACGTCTATCACAACCCCAAGCTTTCGCCGGAAGAGAACCAGCGCATCTTCGGCAAGTGCAACAATCCCCACGGCCACGGGCACAACTACACGCTCGAGGTCACTGTAGCCGGTTCGATCAACCCCACTACAGGCATGGTGGTGGACCTGAAAGAGCTCAAGACCATCCTGGAGCGTGAAGTGTTGCAGTTGATGGACCACAAATTCCTCAACCAGGAAGTCCCGGCCTTTGCGACGAAGATTCCGACCACAGAAAATATTGCCGTGGAGATCTGGCGTCTGCTGGCTCCGAAACTTAACTTTGGCAAGCTGCATCGTATAAGGTTGTACGAAACCCCCGACCTTTTTGTGGATTACTATGGAGATTAGTTGGGCACGCCATGGCGTGACCCTACAGCAAGGGGGAGACGAATTGTAGGCGGACGCCATGGCGTGCCCGTACAACAACACGGAGATGATGGTTTACCTCACCCGCCGCTACCGTTTTTCCGCGTCGCATCGGCTGCATAACGAGACGCTGTCCGATGAGGCGAATCTGCGTATTTACGGCAAATGCGACAGCCCATTTGGTCACGGCCACAACTATGTGCTGGAAGTGACGGTGCAGGGGCCGATTGACCAGGAAACCGGCATGGCCTTTGACCTCGTGGCGCTGGATGGCGCCGTCGAAAAAGAAGTGCTCGAGCGTTTCGACCATACCAACCTCAACCTGGACGTGGAAAACTTTCGCTCCCTAGTCCCTACCACGGAAAACGTCTGCGCGGAGATATACCGTCTGCTTAAGGACAAGGTGGAGGGCGGCGGCCCTCTGCACGCCGCCCGCCTCGCTCGCGTGCGGTTGGAGGAGACCAACTCGAATTTCTTTGAGTACGAGGGCAGGTAGCGCGAGCGTCTCGCCCGCTCTCGCACGAGCGGGCAGGATGCCCGTCCCGCAAGTGCGGGAGGCGAGGCGCCCGCGCTCCAACTGAGAGGGCAAGATGATTGAAGATCCCATGACGGCATTGAACGAGCTCGAAAAAGTGGGGGAGTCCGACCCGCTCGAGGAGGCGATTCACACGCTGCTGCGCGAAGTGGGGGAAGACCCCCGGCGCGAGGGCCTGAATCGAACTCCCGGGCGCGTGGCCAGGTCGCTCCGTTTCCTGACCAGCGGCTATCATCAGGATCTGGACAAGGTCTTGAACGGGGCGCTGTTTCCGGTGGCCTACGATGAGATGGTGATTGTCAAGGACATCGAGGTATTCAGTCTTTGCGAGCATCATCTTTTGCCTTTTTTTGGCAAGTGCCACGTGGCCTACATTCCGAATCAGAAGGTCATCGGCTTGAGCAAAATCCCGCGCGTGGTTGATATCTTTGCCAAGCGCCTTCAAGTCCAGGAGCGGCTCACCACGCAAATTGCCGAAGCGCTCATGGAAAGAATTAAGCCCCAGGGAGTGGGCGTAATCATTGAGGCCAAGCACCTCTGCATGATCATGCGCGGGGTGGAAAAGCAGAACTCGGTCGCCATCACTTCGCACATGACAGGGGTCTTCCGGGACTGCGAATTGACGCGGGCGGAATTCCTGAGACTGGTCAGGGAAAGGGGCTAGGGAAGGACAGTGGCGAGTGACCAGTGACGAGTGACGAGCGGAAAAGCAGAGGCATAAATCAGCATTAGGGAGTTCGTTTTTGCAGCTTCCTGGCTGCTCTCCACCGACACCTGGAACCTGACACCTGGCGCGTGCACTTCAGCTCGTCACTCGTCACGCCTCACTCGTCACTGATTTATGAAACTCGAAGGCAAAGTCATCCTGGTGACCGGCGGCAGCCGAGGAATCGGCCTGGCGATTGCTCAGCGTCTGGGAAACGAAGGGGCACGACTAGTGTTGGTGGCCCGGAGGGAAGCCACTTTGCGCAAGGCGGGCGAGGAAGTTCCCGGGGGGGCGCTGGTGGTCAAGGCGGATGTAACCCAGGCCGGGCAAGTGCAGCGGTTGTTCAAGGTGGTGGGGAGCGAGATGGGCCGCCTCGACGTCCTCATCAACAACGCCGGCGTCTTCACCTATAAGCCCTTTGTTTCCACCTCCCTCGACGATTGGCGGAGCAACCTGGAGACCAACCTGACCGCCCTGTTCTTGTGCACCCGCGCCGCTCTTCCCCTGCTGCGCCGCAGCCGCTCACCTCATCTGGTGAATATCCTTTCGGTATCCAGCCTGCACCCTTTCCCGAACTGTTCCGCCTATACCGCTTCCAAGTTCGGGGCGCTGGGCCTGACGCGGGTGCTGCGCGAGGAGCTTCGGCCCTTGAAGATTCGCGTCACAGGCATTCTACCGGGCTCCACGAACACCCGCCAGACCGACCAGTTTGGATTTCCCGTCTGCCGCCTCGACCTCGTCCAGCCGACCGACGTCGCAGAGGCCGTCTTTGGTGCGCTGGCACAGCCCCCACGAACTACGCTGGAAGAAATCCTGCTCATGCCTTCGCAAGGGAGCGTAGGAGAATAAGTTCGATTTTCCTTTGCCAAGGGCTTCAGCTTCGTGTTATGCTCAAATGGGTGAAAATAGAGACAAGAAGCGAGGAGATGGGCGGATGCCGTTGACGCGCGAATCCAAAGGCAACCTGATTGAGCGATACCGAGTTCACGGGAAGGACACAGGTTCGCCGGAAGTTCAAGTAGCCCTGTTGAGCGAACGAATCAACTATCTGAATGAGCATTTCAGCGTTCATCGCAAGGACCACGCGTCGCGCCGTGGTTTGCTCATGATGGTGGGCAAAAGAAGGCGCCTGTTGGAGTATCTGAAACGCCTGGATGCGGAGCGCTATAAGCGCGTCATCGAGAGGCTAGGCATTCGCAAGTAGCCGGTTTTGAGCAGACAGTTTAGTAATCCCCAAAGCGACAAATTTTCTGTGCCAAGCGACCCCCCGCCCAGCGGGAGCCGGTCGTTTTTTGTTTTTTCGGAGGACATTGAAATGCAAAGAGTAGAAATTGCCCTGGGATCAAACACCCTCAGCATTGAATGTGGCAAAGTGGCCAAGCAGGCGAACGGTTCCGCGATGGTCCGGTATGGTGACACAGTAGTGTTGGCGACCGCATGTACGTCAGAACCCCGCGAGGGCATCGATTTTTTCCCTTTAACGGTTGACTACCGTGAGTATAACTACGCCGCCGGGAAGATTCCCGGCGGCTTCTTCAAGCGAGAAGGAAGACCCACCGAAAAGGAAATCCTCACCAGCCGGCTGATTGACCGGCCGGTGCGGCCGCTCTTTCCGGAAGGCTTCAACGACGAGACCCAAGTGATTGCCTTGGTCCTGTCGGCGGATTCGGACAACAACCCGGACGTGATTGGGATGGTTGCCGGGGGCGCCGCCCTTTACCTTTCAGACATTCCGTTTTATTCGCCCATCGGGGCGGTGCGGGTGGGCTTGGTGGAGGGACGGCTGGTGACGAATCCCACCTATGCGGAGACCAAGGCCAGCCTGCTCAATCTAGTCGTGGTGGGCACGGATGATGCCATCGTGATGGTGGAAGCAGGCGCCAAGGAAGTTTCGGAAGAGACGATCCTGGAAGCCCTCCAGTACGGGCACGGCGAAATCCGCAAAATCGTCGCCATGCAAAAAGATCTCTTCGAGAAGCTCAGCCTCAAGAAGCGCGAATTTGTTGCGCCCGTGGTGGATGAGGCGTTTTACCAGGAAGTGAAGGGCAAGGTCGAGGCCGAGCTGCACGAAGCCATGGACACCTCGAAATACGCCAAGCAAGAAAGCCAACGGCGCATCGTCGAGATCAGGAGCAAATTGTTGGAAAGCTACCCGGAAGATGACGAAGCGAAGCGCCGCTTGGCCGGGCATTATTTCAGCCGTTTGGAAGAGCGCCTCTTCCGCGAGGACGTGGTGGAGAAGCGCCAGCGGCCTGACCGTCGCGCCTTCGACCAGGTGAGGGAGATCAGCAGCGAGGTGGGGATCCTGCCGCGCACGCACGGTTCCGCCCTCTTTACCAGAGGTGAGACGCAGGCGCTGGTAACCGCCACGCTGGGGACCGCCGAGGATGTGCAAAGGCTGGACGTGCTCGAGGGCGAAGCCTTCAAACGTTTCATGCTCCACTACAACTTCCCGCCTTTCAGCGTGGGCGAGGTGGCGTTCCTGCGCGGTCCCGGCAGGCGGGAAATCGGCCACGGGGCGCTGGCGGAACGTGCCCTGATTGCCGTCATCCCGGAAGAGAAGGAATTCCCCTACACGATTCGCGTGGTTTCGGACATCCTCGAGTCCAACGGCTCTTCCTCGATGGCGACCGTCTGCGGCGGGACCCTGGCGCTGATGGACGCGGGCGTGCCCATCAAGGCGCCCCTGGCGGGAATTGCCATGGGACTGGTGAAGGAAGGCGAGAAATACGCCATCCTGACGGACATCGCAGGTAACGAAGACCATTACGGCGACATGGACTTCAAGGTGGCAGGGAGCAAAGATGGCATTACCGCCCTGCAAATGGACATCAAGATTTCCGGCATCACCGCTTCCATCATGGGCGAGGCGCTGGCTCAGGCCAAGTTGGCGCGCCTACATGTGCTGGAAAAAATGCTGGAGACAATCTCCGAGCCCCGCAAGCAGATCTCCGAATATGCTCCCCGCATCTACTCCCTGCAAATCAACCGTCAGAAGATCGGCGAACTTATCGGGCCGGGGGGCAAGGTGATTCGGGGCATTATCGAGCAGACAGGCGTGAAGATCGATGTGGAGGATGACGGCAAGGTCAACATTGCCGCCACCGACGAAACTGCGGCGCACAAGGCCCTCAAGATGATCAAGGACCTTGTGGCCGAAGCCGAGTTGGGCAAGACCTATCTCGGCAAGGTAGTCCGGCTGGCGGACTTTGGCGCCTTCGTCGAGATTTTCCCCGGTACGGACGGATTATTGCATATCAGTGAAGTCGCTGAGCACCGTATCCGGGACATTCGCGATGAACTCAAAGAAGGGGACCAGTTGCTGGTTAAGGTGATTGCCATCGAGGGCAACAAGGTCCGACTGAGCCGCAAGGCGGTCCTCCGCGATCAGAAAGCCAAGGCTGGCCCAAAGCACGACCCGCACGCGTATCAGGAGCACCAGGAAAAGAAGTAGTCAGTCGTCAGTTGTCAGTGGTCAGTCCCGCCGACACGGCTTTTGACTTCTGACTCCTGAATCCTGTTTTTCAATCATAATCGAGTGGCGCGTCGCCAGTGGCTGGTTGCTCCACTAGCCCCTAGCCACTAGCCACTGAGAGGTCACCATGGGCTATCTGGATAAGCTTGATCTCGACAAGAAACTCGACTCCAAGCAGGAGTATGAGGAGCTCCTGGAAGAGTACCAGATGAGACTCTTAAAGCTTCAACGCAAGATTATTGAAAAGGGAATTGCGGTCTGTGTGGCTTACGAAGGCGAGGATGCGGCGGGAAAGGGAGGCAATATCAAACGCTTGACCGAAGCCCTGGACCCCCGCGGCTTCGAAGTCCACCCCATCGGCCCGCCTTCCACGGTGGAACGGGCCCACCACTGGCTGTGGCGCTTCTGGATGCGCCTCCCGCCCCGCGGTCGCATCGGGATCTTCGATCGCACCTGGTACGGTCGGGTGCTGGTCGAGCGGGTGGAGAAATTTGCAAGGAAAGAGGAATGGCAGCGCGCTTACCGGGAGATCAATGAATTTGAGCGGACGCTGGCGGATGACGGGATGGTGCTGGTGAAGTTTTGGATCCACATTTCCAAGAAGGAACAACTCGACCGCTTCAAGAAGCGCGAAAAAGATCCCTGGAAGAATTGGAAGCTGAATGAAGAGGATTGGCGCAACCGCGAGAAATGGGACCAGTACATTGAAGCGCTGGAAGACATGTTCGCGAAAACCGATACGGACCACGCGCCTTGGACCATCATCGAAGGCAACTGGAAGTGGTGGGCGCGAATCAAGGCGCTGAAAACCGTCGTCAACAGTATCGAAGCGCGGATGTGAATGCGAAGGCGAACGCTTTAGCGGCGAACATGCGGGGAGCATTGCTGGAGGTGTTATTCCGAGCGAAGCGAGGAATCTCGCTCTGGACTTGGGACTCGACGGAACAAAGAACAGTGCGAGATTCCTCGCTTCGCTCGGAATGACACCCTGACGGGTAGTTATGTTTTTGTCCTAGGCTTGAGTGAATCGGCGATGAGTCTGGATACGGCGCGCAGGGTCCTGGAAATCGAGGCCAAGGCCTTGAGCGAACTCGTGGACCGCCTCGATCAGTCCTTCCTGCGGGCCGTAGAAATCCTTTACGCCTGCCGAGGGAGGGTGGTGGTCGCCGGCATGGGGAAGTCCGGCCTGATCGGCCAGAAGATCTCCGCTACGCTTTCGAGCACCGGCACGCCCTCGTTTTTCTTGCATCCCTCGGAAGCCTTGCATGGCGACCTGGGACGCTTGGTCCGCCACGACGTCCTGGTGGCGCTGTCTTACAGTGGCGAGACCGTGGAGCTGCTCCAGTTGCTCGATACGGTCAAACGCCTGGCCATCCCGCTCATCTCCTTCACGGGCAATCTGAACTCCACACTCGCGCAGGCCAGTGACGCGGTGCTCGATGTGGGAATTCGCAAGGAAGCGTGCCCGCTCGGCCTGGCCCCCACCGCTTCGACCACCGCCATGCTGGCCATGGGCGATGCCCTGGCCATGGCGCTGCTCGAGCGGCGGGGCTTCGACGAAGCCGACTACGCCGCGCTCCACCCGGGCGGGGAGCTGGGAGTTAGGCTGCGCCGGGTGGAGAGCGTCATGCATACGGGGGATCAACTTCCCCGAGTCGGCCCGCTTACGCCCATGCCGGACGTGATCTATGAAATGAGCAAGAAGGGTTTGGGGATCACCGCAGTGACCAGCGATTCGAAGCAATTGTTGGGCATCATCTCCGATGGCGATCTGCGCCGATTGTTCCAGCGAGAAGGGAATCGAGCTCTGGACTTGAAAGCGGCGGACGCCATGACACGAAATCCCGTGACCATCGGCCGGCAAGAATTGGCCACCAAAGCCCTGAATCTCATGGAGGGCCGGAAAATTACCTCCCTGCTTGTGGTGGACGCGGAAGGCAAGCTGGAGGGCGTCGTCCATATCCACGACCTCTGGACCACACAGATGTTCTAAGGACCAACATGCCTTTGACAACTAAACAGCTCCAAGCCCGCGCACGCAAGATCAAACTTTTGCTCATGGACGTGGACGGCGTCCTGACGGAGGGGCACTTCTTTTACCTTCCGCGCCCCGGTGGCGGCCTGGTGGAGACCAAGGCCTTCCATTCGCGCGACGGGCTGGGCTTCCGCATCGCCCACCAAGCCGGACTCAAGACGGGCTTCATTTCGGGCCGCAGCTCACCCGCCGTCGAGTACCGTGTCAAGGAATTGGGGGTTCATTTCTTGAAGCAGAATGCGCGGGAAAAGCTGGGACCTTACCAGGAGATCCTCCGTGAGGCGCGCCTCAAAGATGAGGAAGTGTGCTATGTGGGCGACGACATTGTGGACCTGCCTCTGCTCACTCGCGTCGGCTTGGGGGTCGGTGTGGCCGATGGCGACAAACTCCTGCGCCGCTACGTTCATTATATGACCCGGCATCCGGGAGGCAACGGGGCAGTGCGCGAGGTCATCGAGCTGATCCTCTCCGCCCAGGGCAAATGGGACGCCGTCCTCCAGCACTACCTGCGATGATCAACGGAATGAGTATCGAGGATTACAAGACGATTCTGTACCGGCAGGAAGATGGCTCATGGGTGGCCGAGATTCCCGCCATCCCAGGTTGCTACGCCCTGATGTCCAGCCGCGCAGAAGCCCTTGCTGAGCTCAGCAAGGTCTTTGAAATGATCTCTGAGGAATACCGCGAGAAGTGTATTCCTCTGCCCGCCGACACCACCGAGATCGTCCATGGCTAGCGCCACTACGCGCGACTCCCAAAAGGTGGCTTGCGCATTAGGGTTCGCCCAAACAAGACAAACAGGCAGTCAAAAACTCGTGCTCCCCGAAGGGAGCGGCATGAGTAGCCGTGGCTGAAACCCACGGTAGCGATGCAACGAAAACCCTCTCGGTCCTGGAGGGGTCCGTCAGTTGACGGATTCGACCCCTTCAGGGTCGTTAGGACTAACGGGGCACTGTCCGTGGGCGGCGGGCACAGAAACCGTGCCCTTGCCCGTCAGTTGACGGCCTACTCAACTTCAACCCGTCAGCCGACGGGTTGAGGGGTGACTGGCCCGCGTGACTGACGCCGGCAACTGACCAGGGGCAATTGGCCACGGGCAACTGACCACTGACAAGTGACGACTGACCAACTGACGACTGACAACTGAGAACTGTATACTGAATGCATGGACACACACAGCGAAGAAAGGGGCCTGGTACTCGACGCCTTCCGCCGCTGGGGCTACCTCCAGGCGGACCTTGACCCCGTCGGGCACCTCCAGCCAGAGCCACATCCCGAGCTTCAACTTACCGGGGAAATTGCCGATTACGCGCGGCGCGTTTATTGCGGAAAGATCGGCGCCGAGTTCATGCACATCCCGGACGGTGAAAAGCGCCGGTGGGTTGCGGAACGACTTGAAGCGGATGTGATACCGCCGGACCGGGCGCACATCATGATGCGCCTGATTGAAGCGGGAATATTCGAGCAAGTGCTCCAGTCTCGTTACCCCGGCACCAAGCGTTTTTCACTCGAAGGCGTCATTGCCTTGCTTCCTTTGCTGGATGAGGCCCTGGACAGGGCGGGGCAGTTGGGCGCGGAACAGATCGTGCTGGCGATGAGCCATCGCGGGCGGCTGAACGTCATGGTGCTGGTGGTTGGAAAGTCGCCGATGGATATTTTTGCTCGCTTCGAGGATATCGATCCGCGGCGGGTGCTGGGCGGTGGGGACGTCAAATATCACCTGGGTGCAACGGGGGAATACCAAACGGCGCACGGCCACACGCTGCGCATTCACCTGGTGTCAAACCCCAGCCATCTTGAGGCGGTTGATCCCGTGGCCTTGGGCCGCGTTCGTGGCAAGCAAACACGCTTGGGCCAGGAAGGTCCGCGGCGCGTGTTGCCCATTCTGCTTCATGGCGATGCGGCCCTTGCAGGGCAGGGAACTGCGGCGGAAACCTTGAATCTGGCCACCCTGCGTGGTTTTTCCGTGGGAGGCACGGTGCACGTGGTTGTCAACAACCTGGTGGGGTTCACGGCAAACCCCGAAGACCTTTACGCCTCGCGCTTTGCATCCGATGTGGCCAAGCGGCTGCCCATTCCTATCTTCCATGTGAACGGGGAAGATCCCGAGGCCGTAGTGCGTGTGGCGCGGCTGGCTGTGGAATACCGCTATGCTTTCTCGAGTGATGTGGTCGTGGACCTCATCGGTTACCGCCGCCACGGGCACAGCGAAATAGATGACCCTACTGTGACGCAACCCGTTCGCTACCGCAGAATCGCTCAAATACCGCCGTTGTGGGAGACCTATGCGCGAAAGATTGGAGTGGACCCGGCCGGCACGGTTCAGAAAATCCGCGCGCAGTATGAAGGAGATTTGAAAAAGGCTCGGGCGATTCGCAAGGTACCGATGCTACGGGAGCTGCCGGCTTATTGGGACGCTTACAGCGGTGGCGCTTACGATGCTGCGTTTGAGGTGGATACGCGAGTCGCAGCCGAAGAACTCCGCCAAATTGGCGAAGCACTGGCGCGTCACCCGGAGGGTTTTAATGTTCACCCGAAAATAAAGCGCTTGATCGAACAGCGGTTGCAGATGGCCCGTGGCGAACATCTTCTTGACTTCGGGATGGGGGAGGCGCTGGCTTTCGGTTCGCTCTTGCAAAAGGGGATTCCCGTTCGCCTGAGCGGCCAGGACAGCCGCCGGGGCACTTTCAACCAACGCCATGCGGTGCTTTTCGACACGGAGACCGAAGCCGAATACACGCCTCTGTGCCACGTGCAAGCCGGGCAGGCCCGCTTCGAGGTCTATGACTCGATCCTTTCAGAAGCGGCGGTTTTGGGCTTCGAGTATGGGTTCAGCCGCGACTACCCTGAAGCTCTGGTCCTTTGGGAGGCGCAATTCGGAGACTTTGCCAATGGCGCGCAGGTGATGATTGACCAGTTCATTGCCCCCGGCGAGGACAAGTGGGGGCTCCTTTCGGGATTGGTCTTACTCTTGCCTCATGGCTTCGAGGGGCAGGGGCCGGAACACTCGAGCGCCCGCCTCGAGCGCTTCCTTCAACTCGCCGCGCGAGACAACATCCAGCTCTGCCAGCCCTCAACCGCTGGACAGTACTTTCACCTCTTGCGCCGTCAGGCCCTGCGCGTTTGGCGCAAGCCGCTCGTGCTGTTCACGCCCAAGAGCCTGCTGCGGTTTTCGGGCGCCTCCTCGAGTCTCGAAGCCTTGACTTCCCACCTGTTTCTGCCGGTCATGCCCGATCACGAAGCCACCCACGCTGAGCGTGTCTTGGTTGCCACCGGCAAGATCGTGCACGACCTGCGGGCCGAACGCAAGAAGCTGAATGACACCCGAACCGCAATCGTCTCCCTCGAGCAGCTTTATCCGTTTCCCGAGAACGAACTGGTTGCGGAAATCGTCCGGCACAGCGCGGCGCGCGAAATCGTCTGGGTACAGGAGGAGCCGGCCAACATGGGAGCGCTTTTCTACGTGATGCCGCGCTTGCGCCGTACTTTCAGAAATCGTCCCGTGCGCTCGGTGAAGCGCTCGGCGAGCCCCAGTCCTGCAACGGGTTCTGCCAAAGCGCACGAGTTGGAGCAAAAAACCTTGCTTGCCCTGGCCTTCTCCCCGGCCAAGGTGGCGGCGCGATGAAGCAACCTACAACCCTTAGCTATCAGCCATCAGCCTTCAGCTTCCCACCCTACTGTCATTCTGACTCCCGACTTGTCGGGACGAAGAATCTCCGCAGTTTCTTTGAACGGTTAGGGAGTGAATTTTCCCCGCGAACTGCGGAGATCCTTCGTCGTCCCAAAGGGCGGGACTCCTCAGGATGACAAGTTTGGGGGTCGCTCGCCCTGTCATTCTGACTCCCGACTTGTCGGGACGAAGAATCTCCACAGTTTCTTTTCCATCCCGCCCTATCGGGTGATTACGCCGCAGACAATTCGGGCGCCGGCGTTTCCGGCGGGGTCGGTTTTCCCATCGTCCGGTTTTTCGTGGATGACAACGGAAGTGCCGCCCTCGTGAAATAGCGACTTCGGCCCTTCCCCAAGCGTCGCCCCCATAATCCGAAATCGAGAGCTGGCTTTTCCGTCCTGACCCACTTTCAGGTTTTCCAGGTCGCCCACGTGGTGGCCCTGCGGATTGTCCCAGCCGTGCTGTTTGCCCTCAGGATTGAAGTGAGGGCCGGCGGACTTGAAATCGGGCGGCTCACATTTCCCCACCGAATGAATGTGGAAGCCATGAATCCCAGGTGGGAGATTAAAGGCCTTCAACTCCAGTTGAACTCCATGGGCTCCCTGGCTGAATGTTGCTGTGCCAACGGGCGTGCCCTTGGCATCGATTAGGTCTGCCTTTGCCGTCTTCGCGGCTTGCATGGGGATTGCACATGCCAAGAGGCAGAGAATTGTCGAAAGAAGCAGCAGTTTCTTCGTCATTGAATATCCTCCTGTGATGTTTGCTGGTTATGGCCCGCAGCTTGCGTGATCCCACGCCCTCGAAAGAGAGTTCGCGGTCCGCACTGCTTACAGCTTTTCCGCTCCGTCAAGCTTGCCCAATTCCCGGTCGAACGTACCCAGTGGCAAATGGCCGGCCCTCCGAGCCAGTTGGAGTAGGAGACAGTCGGAAAAGCCCAGCGCCGGCCGCTCGTGAAAACGCTTAAGCGCTGCCGTCACAACATCCGAGTCTTGTAAAATTAATTCCTCGTGGTTAAGAAGCATCTCGACCGCAGACGCTATCTCCGTGGGACTACGGTCGTACACGGATGAAAGAACCCACGTTGCTTCGGCGAGAGCCAAGATTGAGACCCACGCGCCGCTTTCCACCCAGCGATCAGCTATTGCAGCTTGCCGGGCATCGTCGCGCGTGACGAGTCTGACGAGGACGTTGGTATCAACGGCGCGCATGTCGCTCCCGCATGTAC
>Ga0315282_10011037_pt1 | contig 14059 bp, 11 predicted proteins | sample YL17G07_20_MG_FD_203693 | JGI IMG/M metagenome (GOLD analysis project Ga0315282, IMG submission 203693) | Sediment microbial communities from Yellowstone Lake, YNP, Wyoming, USA - YL17G07_20 | ecosystem: Environmental > Aquatic > Freshwater > Lake > Sediment | place: USA: Wyoming | collected... | reverse complement strand
AATCATCAGACAGAGATAAAGGGTTCTCCCGTCTTCCTTCGCCCTGTGGTTCACCAGAGGCTCGATCATTGAATCGACACCACACGCAAAACAGGTGAGATAGATGAGTCCGTCCACCTGACCGCCACGGAGGTAGTGAAGGCTGGCGCCCACGATTTCCCTCCCGAAGGTCCAGTAGATATCCTTTCCCAGCTTTTCAATCTCAGAATCGATCTCTTCTGAACTCACCCTCTCCTGGGTGAAGACCAAGGCCTGGGCCTCCTCGAGGATCTTCAGAAAGTTGAAATTAAAATAAGGATCGTAAAGGCAGTAAGGGTGGCCAACAAGGGCAATCTTTTTATCCACGACCTTTTCAATCTGACCCGGACCGTTCTTTCCATGTTTCGGGAAAAGTTCGGTGACCCTCTCTCCCCTTCTCATTTTCTCCTTGAAGAGGCCTAATGCCTTCTCCCCATTCTGATATGCCTGCTTGATCTCCTTTGACCTCTTTCCCAAACCCAATCCCATCTCCAACAGGGAATGGGAAAGACGCGTATTTCGATATCGCTCATCCACATAGGGATCCAGGATGGGTGGAAGATCGGGAATGGAGTATTTGAGCATCTCCGGAAGACCCGCCATTCTTGGGCAACAGCACGATTTCGGGTCGAGACTGAGAAGGCGCGGAATAAATAGAAAATCAACCTGATCTTTTATATTGATGGTATGCGAAAAGGCCATCTTGATCGGAAGGCAGGTATCGTCGTCGGCGAATTTAAAACCTTCTTCGATCAGCTTCCGATGAGTTGGCTTTGAAACAACAACCTCGAAGCCCAATCCCTCGAAGAAGGCGTTCCACATTGGAAAATATCGATAATATAACAAGGCTCGGGGAACTCCGACTCGTACTGTCATCCGTTTATCTCTTCCCTGATACTTTCATGACCGTCTCAGTCACCGGGTGCCTACGTTCATCTTTCGTTTCGGGAGACTGTATTGTACGTAGAGAATTAAAGCCGATCCTTCGGAGGTTCACAAATCGGCCAAGGGACAGAGAGGCAGCTGAGGAAGCTTTAGAGCGGAACCTTCTACCGAATAAATTCATAATCTCGTTTACCCGGGAAATATTATTATTAACTCATCAGGTTTGTGACCCATACCTTCAATGAACCGCAATTCTAAAGCTTCAGAAGCTGCCCCTCTGTCCCTTCTCCCTCATGGGAACACGTAATAGATTTTGATCTCTCCCTTCGCTTCTGTAGAAGGTCGACAAAGGCGCTGAGTCGCGTGGTAATCGCCGTTTCAGAAAGATTCTCATCCAAAGAAAAAGTCAGGATGGGGAGGTTATGCTCCCGGCTCACCCGGACTAAAATATTCTTGGCAACGGCCTCCAGCATGCATCCTAAAGGAAGGAGGTGAATCGCTGCTTCGTAACCCACTTTTTTATAAAGAATGGGATAGCCGATGGAGGAGTTGCACTCCCCTCCGACGTTGTGCCTCAAATAAGGCCTTGAGGCCTTGATCGCTTTCCGCTTCGATCTCGGGTTCAAAAAATCTAACCGCAAGGCATGGGTGATCTTACCCGTAATCCATACGGTCCGGGTCACCTCGACTCCCATCTCCCCGAGTCTTCGCTCAATCTCCTGGTTGGCGTGGGGATTGATAACCATATACCCTTCCCCGGTAATCACGACTTTGATAGGATTCCTCGTGGTATCCTTTTCGATGTGATCAAATTTCTTTAAGCATTGTTCCCGGGCTTCTCTCAACTCTTTGAAGCTAGAGGCCTCATCAATCAATCTGAGGCAATCGCTCTCCACCCTCGTCGTTTCTCCCCTTTTTACTTCCAGGGGTCTGACCTTGTGGACGATTTTATCAATTGCCTCACAGAGCCTCAACTTTCCCCAGCCGAACCGTAAGGCCCAGAGCGTGTCCCCCAATGACGCACCCCAATCTTTTCGCTCCTGATTGAAGCGCTGGAAGTAATTACTCCAAAGCCGGGTATCATCCATCGCAATCCAGGTGAACTCGAACCCGAGGTCTTTCAGGATCTGTTGAATGACCACATCGTACATGCCTACCCGGCACGGTCCATGATCACTGACCATGGCGATGGTGTCAGCCCCGTTCTCGAGGGCTTCGATGAAGTTTCCCAGGATAAATTTAAAAGGAAGGCAGGTGGAGGGAGGGGAATGTTTTATTCCAAGATGGAGGGTTCTCTGGCCGGTCTTCGGTGGAAAGACAAACTCCGGCCCGACCGTTCTTGCCATCGCGCCGAGGAAGATATCGATATGGCCGATACTGGGAACGGTCAGTTTCATGGATATACGGGATCTCCACAACTGTCATCTTTTCAGTAGATTTTACTCAATCCGAAATCAGCAATCCGCAATCTAAAATTTCTTTCCTTGTGTTTCCCATTTTCCGCACCGGTCTCCCCAGTAAGAAACGGGGTGGTCCTCCATGACGAATTCGATGACCTCACAGACATTTTCACAATCTTTACAGACAAAATTTCTTGTATGGCAGGAGATATCCACGATGCCGAAGCCTTTAAACTGGGTCTTTGATCCATCCATCTTCTCCCTGGCCAAAAGGGCGGCGCCGATGGCTCCCATCACCGCATAGAATTTGGGGACATGAACTTCTGTGCCCAGCTCTCTCTCAAAGGCTTGCTTGATCCCTTTATTTGCCGCAACCCCTCCCTGAAAAAGGATCGGCTTCTTGATGTCTTTGCCCTTGGCCACATTGTTCAGATAGTTTCGGACTAAGGCCTCAGACAGACCGGCGATGATGTCGTTGAGATGACAACCCATCTGCTGTTTGTGGATCATATCGGACTCGGCGAAGACCGTGCATCTTCCCGCAATCCTGACTGGCGATTCGGATTGAAGCGCATACTCGCCAAAGGATTGGATGGGAACGTTCAGCCGAAGGGCTTGCTGGTCCAAGAAAGAGCCTGTGCCCGCGGCACAGACCGTATTCATCCCGAAGTCGATGACCAGTCCATCCCGGATGATGATGATCTTCGAATCCTGCCCTCCGATCTCCAGAACGGTTTTGACCTCGGGATAGAAGTGCATCGAAGCCATGGCATGGGCTGTAATCTCGTTCTTAACAACATCGGCCCCGGCCAAGATTCCGGTAAGCTGCCTGGCGCTCCCCGTCGTGCCGACACCGCAAACCTCCACTTCTTTCGGAAAGGAGGTCTGAATCTCCTTCAACCCTTTCTGGACAGCCTGAATCGGTTGGCCATGAGTAAGAAGGTACTGGTGAGCGACCACTTCCCCTTCTTGATCGATGACGGCGAGATCCGTACTGACGGAACCTACGTCAATTCCCAAGTAGCCTTTCATCTCAGCTCTCTTTTGCTTTCAGGTCTGAAGACGAACTCCTCAGAATTCCCGAGACCCTTTTCCTTCGATTCTCGCCACACCCGGTCGGCGATGCCTCCATACTCCTTCGCATACCGATCAACGGAGTCGGAGAGATGGCCGAAGAAGGTCTCTACTCCCGGATGGGTAAAGTAAACCCCGGGCCATGAAACCATCTCCCTCGCTATCTCTGGACGATCGATCAGCATGCAAGGACGGAGGAGATTTTCAAGATAAGGTTGGCGGGAACGGATCTCCCTGAAAAACGGAGAATCGAGGACTTCGAGGAGAGATTTTCCCTTGATATTATCGGAGGCAAAGTGGCAGAAGACACAGGGCTCCACATCTCCCTGCGCATTGACGTGAAAGTACATCTTTCCTCCCGCCATGCAGCCGTTGGTCAACCTTCCATCATTCCAGAAGTCGACGAAGAGAATCGGTTTGGTTGCGCGGAAGCGGGTAAGGGCCTGCCTTAATTGGTCCCGCTGAGAAGGAGTCGGCATCCATTGAAGATCCGGACTTCTTCCGACAGGAATACACATGAAATACCAGATGAGGATGGCTCCTTTTTCGATTAAGAAATCGATATAAGCATCGCTGGTGAGAACGGGAGTGTTCCCTCGGGTTTGCGTGAGAGAACAGGCGAAGAGAATTTTTGCCTCACGAAGCAAGGCGATTCCTCTCATGACCTTTTGGAAGTGTCCCTTCCCCCGTCTTTGATCGGTCTCTTCTTCGTATCCTTCGAGGCTGATGGCGGGCGACACATTTCCCAAATTCGCGATTCTTTGAACGGTCGCCTCATTCAGGAAACCTCCATGGGTGAAGATATGGAAAAGCATTCGAGGATGATCCTGGCAGATGTCGAAAAGATCTTTGCGGAGAAAGGGCTCTCCTCCAAGCACGACGACCAGATGGATCCCCATCTCCTCTGCCTCGTTGAGAATGCGATGCATCTCTTCTGTCTTTAATTCCTGCTCTCTCGAATAATCCCCTGCATAACATCCGTAACAGTGAAGGTTACACCGCATGGTGGGACTGATGAGCATCGCTCGGGGAGGATAGTATCCTGTTTTTGACTCAAAGGCTTTTCTCTGATTGGTCCCTTCTAAAAATTGATCGACCAAAAAATGGACCAAGGTCTCGCGCTGCTTGGGGTTTGTCTCTTTGATAAAACGGCGCGTGAGTTCAAGAATAGGATGATCCCGATCAAAGAGTTCTCGCACCCATTCGATCTTTTCACGATAGGAATCCTTTTGAGGGATCTTTTCAGCGAGGCGTGTTAAGCGGATAAGGTTTTCCTTTGAGCTGCTGGCAAGCAGGGAAAGGGCAAGGGTTGAAAACTTGATGAGAGAGATTCTCTTCAGGTGAGACGAATAATCCATCATTCCACCGTAGATCTTTGTTGCAATAAATTAACTCAAAAAGGAACGTTTTGCAATTCCTCCCACCTGACCGTTAGCTTATTTGAAAGACCATAAGCAATGCCGGATCATTTGCTGACAGAAGATGAAGCGCAATGTCTACCTAACGATATCACAAGATATCAAAGCGATTTTTGTTGCAATGTCCGGGCAAACGATTTACATCATTATTTGCTCCCCTAACCAACCCACCCTCCACCTCGAGCAGGAGATGACCCAGATAAAAATGAATACTGTCTATTTCGAAGAGGCGCTCGCAAGTATAAAGTCTCCAAGCAGGATTCCCATGTTTTTCGGGAGATCGCGGTCACTGCCGCCGAAGGAATATGCGGCCCCGTATGCATTCGGGGCACCAAACAATTCTTTCTCTGCAACCAATGTGCCTTTCGCATCACTGAGTTTGACGAGAATCTTCATGTGTGAGCGTCCCGCCATGGCTCCCACCCAAAAACGGGCGCCGCCACTCACGATCCGCAAGTCAGTAAGGGTCGCATCCATGAACAAAGTTGGTTCATCAAAGATTTTATCACTCCCTTTCTCTACCCGCCTAAAAAGGTTCTTCGTCGTCAAATAGCTCATCGAGGAATTCATACAGTCTACGATCGCTGCCTCGGGGGAAATCACGTTGGGGGCGGCAATAAAACTCCTGAAGACAACGTTCTCATAGATCAGGTTTGATTTGACAACTTCTACTTTCTGTACAGGTGTCCTCACGGCACACGCTGCAAATGTAAAAAAACAAAAAATGACCAACAGGAAAACGATCCGCTTTGTATCGGTTCTATTCATAATGAATGCCCTCCTTTCGTTCTTTTTCTGTTCTTACCACTGAATCTTCATAAAATTGGGAGACTAAATCGCATTAAACAGATGCGATCACGATTCAAATAAACTGCCGTTGGCTAAAGAATACACGAAGTAATAATTTTGTCAAGGGGTTTTGGGAGGCGATTCAAAGGCAAGATCTATTTTTTCGAAAACGGCTACCTACCAGCTGCCGCCGCCGCCCCCTCCGAATCCGCCCCCGGAGGAGCCGCCCCCACCAAAACCACCGCCGCCCCCGCTGGACCTCGGTGCGGAGAACATGGCAGATCCAAGGCTTGAAGTAACCGAATTGAAAGAATGAGTGAAACCATAAGGACTGAAAGTTCTGAATCCTACAGGTGAGACATACCAATCGGGAGGATCCTGATAAATCCCTTCGAAGGCTTTTGCCCAGTTGTCGGCCACGTCGAGAGCGATGGCATACGGCAAAAATCTTGAAAAAAGGTTGGCATCCGCCATCCGCTCAAGTCTATCCTTTTCTGCACGCTTCATGAATTCTTCAAAGCCCAGAATATCCATGTAGGCGGAAGCCCCTGCCCTCGTCTTTGCAGGCATAAATTTCGCAAAAGCAAGGATCGGGATTCCCGTCAGTATTCCCGCGACGAAGCTCTTCACTCCCGCATTGGGTATAAGGAATACAAAGGCAAGGACGGCAAATATGATAACGACAACCCCTGCGGCAATGTACGAATTCCTAACCTTCTCCGGGCTACTGAGAAAGTACTTCTTTCTCATCAGCTCGCTGTACAGGGCCTTTTTTAATTCAGGTAAATGAACATAGAATTTGTTTTTTAGATCAGAGACACGAATCCCGGAAGAGCCTCCAGGAAGAACCCTTTCCATCAGTTCTCTTTCAAAAGGACTGACGTCCGCATCGGGCCCTTTCACTTTCCTGAGATAATAATCCGTTTTTTCAAAAATCAATCCCTCGTGTTTTACCTCTTCAATCTTGATATAGCCCTTGACCGCGAGCCCAACAATCGATGACGTGATATCTCTTGGGTCGAGCTTCTCGTCGATGAGTGTTCCGACCTCGGCCGGAGTAAGGGGTTGATTATCAAACTTGGGAGGCTCATACATCACCGCAACGGACTCTCTGACCTTTGGGTCCCTTCCCTTTTGATACCAGCGATTCGCCATGTAAAGGAAAGAAAAAACGGGGAGCAAAAATATCCAGTTCTCCCTCGGATTGATGGCCCACAGGAATTTCGTCCACGAAGACGGAGGAGAGACGATCCCTTTATCCCATCCAAAGGCGAGGGTTAGACCTTCACCCATGTTCAGGCCTCTCTTTGCAGAAAATTTTCCGCTGTTATCGTAGGTCTCGAAGGCACATTCTTCTTTCGAACCATAGCCACCCTCAAAGCCTGTGGCTATTAAATTCTTGCTCTTAACGTTTGTCGTCAAGGAAACCGTTGCAGAGGCTTCTTTGATCGGGGCCTTCCAGTAATTTCCTGTCACATTCCAGTAAAGTTCATCATGGTCATCAAAAAAGAGAATCACATTTCCAACTTCATAGGTAATCACATAAGTCTGATGCCCGCCCACATACCTTTTTGCATCTCCAACTCTGATATGAATGATCGGGCCAGTTTTATCAACCCGGTATTTCCATGCCTTTCCTGATTCGTCCGTCACGGACAAAACCCTTGTGGGTGTCATGACGACCTTTCCCAGATCATCCCGATATTTGAACGGGATCTCCCGATAAATCCCATGCCGCGGCTGATGAAAGTCTACGTCTATCGTTTCTTTGACAATAATAGAAGAATCTCCCTGAACCATGATATCGGAGTGGAACCTACTAATGGTGAAAAATTGAGCCGAAGCAGGAGAAACAAAAAAGATAAGGCTAAGGTTGAAGGTGAGGAAAATAACTAATCTAAGGTATTTTGTATGGCTTTTCATTTTCGCCTCTCGCCTTTTTCAATCTGCAATCTACAATCTGAAATCTGAAATTTTCTAAAAACTCACCTTCACGGGTTTTCTTTCCACCTCGGGCGTCTCGAGCTGAAACAGCTCCGCCTGTTTAAAATTAAATTGGGATGCGATCAGATTTGAGGGAAATGATTCGATCAAAACATTATAGTCTCTGACCACGGCATTATAGTATCTCCTCGCATACTCGATATTGTTCTCAAGTTCTTGAAGCTGGGATTGGAGCTGCAAGAAATTCGCATTCGCCTTCAACTCAGGGTAAGCCTCTGCCACGGCAAAGAGACTCTTCAAGGTATCCCTGAACATATTTTCTGCCTTAGCCATCTCTGCAGGAGTGGTTGCCTTCATTGCCATCGACCTCGCCTCGGTTACCTTTTCGAAGACAGTCCTTTCATGGGAGGCATACCCCTTTACCGTTTCGACCAGATTGGGCACCAAGTCGTACCGCTTCTTACACTGGACGTCGATATCGGACCAGGAAGACTTAACAGTGTTCCTGAGCCGGACGAGCTTGTTATAAATGGTGACGACAGCAATCACGAGGATGGCGATGATGATGAGAATGATGAGTAGAGTCATTGTTCTCCTCCAGTTTTGAGATTGCCTGTAGATTACAGAATTTAAAGAATTTTTTCAAGGATAAAACGGCAGCATAAAACAGAATCATTCTTGATATCTTTGGGGGGAAACTCGCGTCGATCCGGGCAACAACATTGTCGAAAGTTCGTAATCCTTCATAACTTAAAAGGAAATTCTTTCCTCCTTGAAGAGACCTCGACAAACTTTTCCGACTCAAGCTATTCAACCTAAGACCAAAGTGATCATTGGGCTCCGTACACCTGTCAAATGATGCCAAATTTCTCCAAATCTCAAAAATCTAACTATTTGAAAACATAAAGCAAATCAAATTCATTCATCCTACGCAAAAAAAGACCAAAGGTCTTGAAACGGATTGGCACAGCTATTGCTTTTCCAAAGCACAATCGCATTTACTATTGGCAATCCCTCCTTCACCCTCCTTTGCATGGCGGGGAGGAAAAGATTCCTCCCCGCCCCGCTTTGCTCGCATAGTAAATACTATATCTTCCCGCCTAAAATACCGATTCCACCTTATTGCCTTTTGTCAGATCCCCTCATAGAGTGGAAAATAAGGAACATCAGCGGAGATCTTCTGATAAAAAAACGGAAAGGAGCAAGAGATGGTAACAGGGAAGATGTGGTCTTACAAAAATCTTCAGATCAACGAAGGGTTCAAACCTGAGAGCAAACATTTTCAGTACTTCTTCACAGTTTCAGAAAAAGGAAAGAAGAAGTGTAATTACTGTATCTGGATCGACGATGAGAACCTGACACAATTGACCAACTCTAACGAGATTGAGGGAATTGTCTCTCTCAAAAGAGAAGAATGGAGTAAATGGGTTCAGACAAAAATTGACGAGGGAGATTTTAGAAACTTAGTTTTGAAACTTGAAAATAAAGGTCAAAAAGAGATTGACCTGGATAAGTTAGAGGAGAAACTTAAGCCAGAATAATTTTAGCAAACGACAAATAAGTTGATGTCGGCGATGTGCCATTGCGAACGAAGCGAATCAATCTCACGGGATTGCCGCGTCGCTCCTGCATACCGCAGGCAGGTGCTCCTCGCAATGACTATTTTTCGAGATCGTTTATTATCAACTGTTCCTCTAAATGGGTTTCCCACGCAATCTTCTGAAATACCCCTCTGCTTTTTTGACGGCAGGCCAGAGGCCGAGGTTCATCGGTCCAAAGATGATCAGGCTTCTCCGGATATGAAAAGGATTGAAGATTCTTTTCAGTATGGAGGGAATCGAATAGAAAGACCGATTCACCTTCCAGAATCCTTCCTGAAGTTCTTCCACCGTCATTCGCTTGGGTTGAAAGACCACCGTGGCCATATCATACTTCGACCAATCCTCAGTCAGAATCCTTCCCTCCTGCTTCAATCTCTGGTAGATCCGGGTCCCCGGGAAAGGCGTGAGCAGAGGAAGGAAAGCACCTTCAATTCGGTTTCGCTCAGCAAACTCAAGAAACTGATCGAAGACCGATGAGTCATCGAAGTCATAGCCAAAGACAAAAGAGCCATAGACCCCGATGCCGGCGTCATGGAGTTTTTGAATTCCTCTCTCATAGGTTTCGATTCGATTAATTCGTTTTCCCATGAGGCTGATGTTCTCCTCGCGAAGGCTTTCAAATCCGATGAAAAGTCCGTGGCATCCTGCCTTGGCCATCAGGGAAACCATCTCTTCATTCTCGGCAATATGGATCGGACCTTGACTCACCCAACGCAGCCGATAATGGGAGAGCATGGTGAGAAGTTCTTTGGCATGGGAAAGGTTCCCAACAAGATTATCGTCTACAAAAAAAATATATGCCTTTGACCGCTCCAGGGTTTGGACCTCTTTCTCAACTTCCGTCACCGGCCTCATCCGATAAGATCTCCCATGAAGGGCGGTCACCGAGCAGAACTCACAGTCATAAGGACAGCCCCTTGTGGTCTGAATCAGATTATGAAAGAGGTACCCTTTCGGAGGGAGAAGATCCCTTCGTGGAATGGGAAGGCGGCTAAGATCTGTTCTCTCTTCTTGACGATAAAAAGGTTGCATCCTTCCTTTTTCAACATCTTCCAGCATCTTGACCCAGAGCTCATCCGCTTCACCGATGGCCACACTATCGCAGTGGGCTTTCGCCTCCTCGGGGAGCCAGGAGGCATGGATTCCACCGATGACCACCTTCTTCCCTCTTCTTCGAAATTCATCTGCAATCTCATATCCCCTTGGAGCCAATGGGGTAATCGCAGTGATCGCGACGAGATCGACCTCTTGACCGAAGTCGACCTCAGTGAGGCTTTCATCCACAATGCGAAGTTGATGTTGCGAAGGGGTAAGCCCGGCAAGGAGAGAGGTCGAAAGCAAAGGGAATTTAAATGCGATCACGTCCCAGAAGCTGTCCTTTGGCCACCTCGGAATAACAAGGGAAATCTTCATTCCAACTTCTTTCCTCTTAGGAATTGAGCTAAGGATTTAACTTCCACTCCCTCAGGAGGAACCCATCGAAAGGCATCCTTGGGCAGGGGCTGATTGATGGCGATCTCCTTCAATTTCACGTCCAGGCGAGTCTCCTTCTCCGGCATTTCAATCCGAATCCGGTCTGGAACGTCGCTGCCTTCAGGCTTCTCCGTAGAAATCCTAACATTTGCTTTGGCGATGAGGTTTCCAAATTCCGAAATCTCCCCGGTGTAGGCCCTGTTCTGTAAAGGGCTGAAAAGGACGAACTCTCCCCCTCTGTAAAGCGCATCAAACACACCCATTCCAAACGGATGGTAACCCAAGATGCGAAGCTTATCCGGCTTCTCGTAGAGCACGATCCCGTTGAGAAGGAATTTCAACTCCTCACCCCTTCTCACGGTGTCAAGGCGAATCGAGGCCTTTGCCTGGACAGATTCTGCGGAGGAAAAGGCTTCAAGAAGCTTCGCCATGGGATCCTTCACAGGAGGTGCTTCTATGGAAGGAATCGCAACCTTCTTGGGGCACCCTGAGAGAAGAGGTATCATTAAAACGAGACTCAGGATTACAAGCCAGGGTTTTCGACTCATTTCAATATTCTCCTTTCGCAAACCGGTTCAATACAGCTTCTGCAGTCAATTCCCCTGAGGCGACTACCCCGGCAATCCCTCCGCCGGGAGATGTCCAATGTCCGGTGAGATAAAGATTCGCAATGGGAGTGGTGCGTGATAGACGATAGATCCCCGATTGCCTGGGGACCTGTGCCCATCCATAGGCGGCCCCCCACCGATTCCCGGTCCACTGTTCGATCGTCTTCGGTGTCGTCTCTATTTTGACCGCGATCCTCTTATCGAGATTTGGAATAAAAGCGGACGCCTGGTTGATGAGGCGTTGAGAAAGCTGGTCTTTAACTTCTCGATCCCAGCGCGGGCTGAAATGATAGGAGGTTTTATAGCTCAGGCACAGTGTGCTTTTTCCCTTCGGCGCATGGGATGGGTTCGCTTTTGATGGAGCGAGCAGGTAGAAGGGAGCCTTTTCCGAAATTCGATTCTCGTAGAGAGATTGAAATTCTTTCCGGAGTTGAGCTTCGAAGAAAACCTCGTTATTTGAAACGGGAAGCTCGTCCAATCCCCCTTCGATTCCCAGATAGAGGATGAAGTAAGAAAGAGAAGGCCTCATCCCTTTCAATTTTGACCGAAAGCCACCGGGAACGTGGTCTTCTCCGATAAGGTCTGAAAACGTGCGATGGGCATCGATATTCGAAATGAGCACCTTCCCTGTTATCTCCCGACCGTCCTTGAACCGCACGCCGATTGCTTTCTTGTCTTCGATCAGGATTTGCTCAACCTCGTGGCCGGTTAAGATCTGGGCTCCCGTCTTCTCAAGGGCCTCTCCCATTTTAAGGGGGAGTTGTTCCACCCTCCCTTCCACGCAGGACACCCCGTAATTAAAATAGGAGACCTCAATGCCCGCCATTCCCACCACAGAGATTTCCTCCGGTGGAAGCAGACCATAAGAACTTCGTATCGAGAGGAGGGTCTTCAAAAAGGGATCGGAAATAAACTCGTCAAGAAGTTCTCCGTAGGTCTTATCCCTATATCGCGAGAGAAAAGGATATTGAGATGAAAAGGAAGAAGGCTCAAACCAACTGAGAGAGGACGGGATGCTGGAAAATTCTTCAAAGATTTTTCTCAAAACAGCATAAATCTCTTCAATTCCCTTTCTCTCCTTTGGAAAAAGTGAGGAGAGGTTTTCGATGTGCGTTTCGAGTCTGGAAGATTGCGTTACCCTCTGATCCGGAAAACGATATTCTCTCGCTGGTTCGAGGGGGATGAAGCGAATTTGATCTAAGAGGTTGAGCGTCTCCAGGAGATGCCATATCCTTCCGCCTTTCTGGCATTCACCTATGGACTGCACGGAGAGATCAAAGGAAAATCCTTCTCTCTCAAAAGAGGTGCAGCACCCGCCCACCTTCTGATTCTTCTCGATCATCAGAATCTTCAGCCCTTTATTGGCGAGAAGACAACCGCAGGTGAGCCCCGCCATCCCTGCCCCAATGATGATCACGTCCTTATCCGCCATGATGGAAAGTATAACACAGCAGTTCACATTTCGTCGAACTCCGTCGGCCATGAACCTATTGGGGTAGCCGAAAAAATGTGATCGTCTTACAATAGGGCATTAACGGATGAACCCCTTAAGGGACCGTGCCATAACGTCATTGCGAGCCCGAAGCCCTGCACCGTATGCCTGCCTGCCGGTAGGCAGGGTGTACAGGGCGAAGGGCGCGCCTGCGCGCTGAAGCGCTACGGCGCGCAAGCGTGGCAATCTCTCGCTTTGAGATTGCGGAGCCTGTTCCGAACGAAGTGAGGAATCTCCGGGTTTGCTTCGGCTCTGCCTCGCAACCGCTCTGCTCCTCGCAATGACCTACCGGGCTAACGCAAACTATCATATGCTCCGCTTAATAAGAAACAATGATGGCTGAAAAGAAAAAATTTATCTCAGGAATCGTTCCCCCTGAAGAGCGATCTGGGCCTGCCTGGTGGTTTGCCTTCCGGGAAAATAAACTTCTCGTTTACGAGGAGCCTTCCGGAGTCAGACTCCCACTCCTTGCCGATTTTTCAGAGTTAGGACTGATTCCTTTATCTAAGCACTATCTGGGCAGTTTTGATCATCGGCCTTGCCATGCCGTCGAAGTGGCTGAGGGAACGATTCCGCCAGCAGGCATGACCTTTGAGGGCTTGCGTCAGCTCTATGGTCTTCTGGACGAAGACCTATTTTGGATCGCCGGCCGGGCGGCTCAGATTATAGATTGGGACAGAACACACCATTTCTGCGGCCGGTGTGGAACTCCGCTAAGAACCAAGAGCACCGAACGAGCTAAAGAATGTCCCCAATGCGGTCTGCTTCATTTCCCACGTCTGGCCCCAGCAATCATTGTTCTTGTTGAGCGAGACAGCAAGCTCCTTCTGGCCAGATCGCGCCACTTTATGCCGGGCATGTACAGTGTTCTTGCAGGATTTGTGGAACCCGGCGAGTCGCTGGAAGAGGCGGTAGTTCGCGAAGTGAGGGAGGAAGTTGGAATAGACGTCAAAGATATTAAATACTTCGGAAGTCAGCCGTGGCCCTTTCCTCATTCTCTCATGATTGGATTTACGGCCACCTATGCCGGCGGTGAAATCATCATTGATGATACTGAAATCGAAGATGCGAGTTGGTTCTCAGTTGATAATTTACCTCGCATCCCTGGAAAGATCAGCATCGCCCGAAAGTTGATAGATTGGTTCCTCGCAAAACAAGGAAGACAACATGAAGGTTGATTTGCACTGTCACACCAAATACTCAGGCGATAATTACCTCGAGCCTGAGGAGTTACTAATCAGTCCAAAATAGTATAGACATTTGTGACAGAATTATGTATAATCTCGGCCATGAAAAGGAAAACGATCGATGGCCGGAAGTTGAAGCATGAAGTGCTGACGGAACTTCGAAAACGAGC
>Ga0315282_10011036_pt1 | contig 14060 bp, 10 predicted proteins | sample YL17G07_20_MG_FD_203693 | JGI IMG/M metagenome (GOLD analysis project Ga0315282, IMG submission 203693) | Sediment microbial communities from Yellowstone Lake, YNP, Wyoming, USA - YL17G07_20 | ecosystem: Environmental > Aquatic > Freshwater > Lake > Sediment | place: USA: Wyoming | collected... | reverse complement strand
CGTTGTATTTGAAGAGGTCGCCGAGGTGGAACCGCCATTTGTACTCGATCTGGTCTTGGTTTGGGTCGGTGGCGGTGGTGGTGTAGGTGTAGTCGTGTCTGGGGTAGACGAAGAGGGGTCCTTGGGGTTGTGCGGGTTGGGCTGGGGGATCGTTCGGAGGTGAGAGATCGGCTGTAGTGCTGTCTTTGTCGTTTTGGAAGAGGTAGATGGTGAAGAGGTCTTGGATGAGGTCTTGAACGTCTTGGATGCGGGGATATTTCTGGAGGAAGTCTTCGATGTTGAGGTTGAAGTCGTCCTTGATTTCCTGGGTGTTTGTGAGGAAGCTGGTGTTGCTGTCGAGGTCTAGGAGGTTTTGGAGGGTGGTGATGAGGATGTCGATGCTTTTGAAGGCTTGGCCGAGGATGCCGTCTCGGCCGAGGAAGTCGGCGAAAACATCTCCGGTGGAGTTGAGGAGGATGAGGTGGATGCGGTAGGTGGCGGCGGGTGCGCCTTTGGGGAGTTGGAGGCGGATGTATCCTTGGGTGCCTTGTTGGGTGGCGATGAATGATTTTTCTGTGCGGTATCGGTAGAGGATGGGGTAGGCGGGGTGGAGTGGGTTGGATAGGTAGGTGGGGACGAGGATGAGTTTGACGGTGACTTTGTCTTCGGGGAGTAGGGTGTGGACGGTGAAGGTGACGTTGACGGCGTCGTTGTCCTGGTTCTGGTCGGTGGTGGAGTCGGTGTAGGTGTAGGTGATGTCGTTGTCGAACCACGCATCGGGGCGGTAGGCGAAGAAGCGGGTGACGTTCCAGATCATCTCTGTGGTGAGATTGATGTCTTTGGGGTAGTAGTAGTCCATGGTGTCGCCTTTGGTGTGGTTTTCGCCGTCGCGGTGGTGTCTGGTCCAGTTGAAGTCTTTGAGAAACAGCACGGTTTTTATGAGTGGGCGTACTGATAGTTTTTTTGCGAAAGCGCCTTCATTGCTGAGTGATCCTAGCGGAGTCCATGAGAGTCGTAACTTGGTACTGTCGTTGAGTCGGTCTTCATAGTCAGTAATGTCCGTGATATGTTCTAGTATGGGTTTTAGGTACAACCTGTTGGTGGCCACGTTCATGGTAAGATTCAAAGACGGGTTTTCTTGTTTGAATCCGAGTTGATTCAGATCTATAACCGATGTAATATTTTCCGAGGATTGGTTTTGTTCATAGTAGGGAGCGCCTGCACCGTGTTCCTCTCCTCCGAAGAGGACGAACCTTACGTCATATCTGGGGATTATGTTGAACGAAGTGTTAAGTTGATTCATGTATTTAGCGAGGGAGAGGACTATACCGGCACATATTGCCCCGTCTCCAGTCCCTTGGTCCCAAACTGAGTCATATAATCCCGTGATCAGGATGGTTTTATTGTGATTTGTACCGTTAATCTGTCCGACGATATTGTAGCTGATGACGCTGGTGTTCCATCGTTGGTTGAGCGTGAAATTTAGTTGATAGTCGTTTATGTTTTTCATTAACGTTCGACCGATTGAGCCGTTAATGAAGATGACGGGCACTGGTGCTCCACCAATAGCCATATTGTAAGTATGATTGTCATAATCGTAGAGGACAAAGGCATCGCATAATGGCATTACTCGAAACAATGATAAAAGTATAAACTGTCGCGCCAATTTGACATAGTGTATTAAACGATGCAACTCATTGATTTCAAAATCGATTCCACCTTCGCTTTTATTCCATAGAAAATCATGTATTTTGTGTGATAGGAATTCTAGTTCCGGAATCAGGGTCAGATTTGGGTTGAATCTCGGTTCTTCACCGATAAAGACATAATGATGAAGTCCATTCCATAGACTTGCATTATACCAGGGGAGTCGAGTCGCGTTTTCAGGATGTTCAAGGATGCCCTCGAAGGTGAGGTTGTAATAATCTTCGAAGAGCCTTAGCAAGTAATCGATTGAGGCGTTTTCATCTTGCAAGGTCTCATTATTATAGAATTCTTCAAAAAATGACTGGTTAAACGTGTGGTTTATACAATCATCGGAATACACCGACCAATCTGGCATTTTCTTAATTGTCAGGTTTGAGAATGTTTTATTTCCAGTGAGCGTATTCATATCAAAATTTTTACGAAAGTGGTTATTGCTCTCATTTGGGCTGATGAAAAAGTCAGAAATATAGGTAATATTGTTGGTAGTGATATTGCGGATGGTCAAATTTGTGTAAAGTATTTCAATTGAATGATTATAACAAGTAGTTTTGTTGGCTATATTTGTGAATGACAGAATTTGCTGATGATATGGGAGATTGCAATATGGATCAAGGTGTGGATCATAAAGACTTATGTTTGCCATCTCATTGGCTGAAATATTGGCTGCAACATGTTCGCCCACAGACCCAAAATCGCGTCCTTTCGCAAGTTGACCAGGCAAATAATTATATTTAATAATATTAGATAAATTAAGACTAATATTGTAAATAAGCCCTAAATCAAAAATTGAATTTTCATTAGGAGAATCTTGGATAGCTCGAACATCTTTATGATTAAGAGCAATATCAATATAAGTTATCAAGAACAAACTCATGATAAAAAGTGCACAAAATTTTTTTACTAACATTCCAAGTCTCCTCCTCCTAAAAGATATATTGTTTCTACTACATTAGATTTTCCTTTTATTAGGTTTCAAGAAAAATATTTATAGAGCAAACAATATTTTTAATTGAAGGAAGGTATCCAATTATGATAATAAAAAAGTTTTTACCAATCGGCATTATCTTACTGTCATTTTTGCAGATTCTAGTCTTACCTTCAAATTTGATTAATGCCCTAACGGAAAAACGGGATACATTAGATAATAAATGCTTTTTCTACAACCAATATCCATTTGAAAATTATATGGATAAAATTCATTCGAGAAGTCATCAAATAGAAAACAATATTGAACCAGTAATTAATTCTTTTCCGAACGTGAACTCTATTTTTTCAAATGGGCCAATGAACTCATCCTGGCCGATGAAATCCTACAACGCCCAACGCATCGGAAGAACACCAGTCAGTACTGCCGATAATCCCGGTATAGAAAAATGGCGATTCCTTGCAAGTACAATTGGCGGAGTTGAATCCGGCGCGGCGATTGCATCAAATGGGACAATTTATTTCGGGGTATTCAATGATTCCGTGTATGCATTAAATCCAGATGGGACTTGTCAATGGCAATATAAAACAGGTGGCAATATTTACTCAGTACCAGCCATCGCCGCGGATGGAACCATATATATCGCCTCAAACGACTGCTACCTCTATGCCTTTAACCCCGATGGAACTGTGAAGTGGCGGTTTCATCTAGGATACCTCTCATTCTCCGGGCCCGTAATAGCAGCTAACGGGACGATCTACATCTCAACTGCCGAAGGAAAAGTATTCGCAATCGACCCGAACGGAACCAGCCAATGGTGCTACAACGCCATGAGCGAAATATATGGCGACCCAACGCTCGGACCCGACGGTACCATCTACGTAGGAACCTGGGACAACAACCTCAACGCCATCAACCCGAACGGGACGCTGAAATGGCGGTTCCCCACCGGCGACCACGTCAAAGGCGTCCCTAGCATCGCACCCGACGGCACCATCTACTTCGGCTCCTGGGACGGCTACCTCTACGCCCTAAACCCTAATGGAACTCAGAAATGGCGCTGCCACGTCGGCCTCGGCACCCAAACAACACCTGCCATCGCCACGGATGGCACCATCTACGTCGGCGGAGACTATCTTTACGCAGTCTATCCAAATGGGACCATCCGATGGATGTTCTCGCTTGGACCCAATCGTTTTATTTTCCATTCATGCCCCGCAGTCTCCGCAGAAGGAACCATCTACGTCGGCGTCGACATCGGCAGCGAAAACGGCGGAGAAATCCTGGCAGTCAACGCAAACGGAACGGAACGCTGGCGGAAAACGATTTCAGGAAATGCTGTTGACTCATCGCCTGCAATCGGCCCGGACGGTACCGTCTACATTGGTTCCAGTACTTTCTACTTCCATGCCTTCGGAAAGATTGAGTCCAACCAACCACCCCTCACCCCCACCATCACCGGCGAAAACATAAGTACCCCCGGACGATGGGCAGGATTCTACGTGAGCGGAACCGACCCGGACCGCAACCCAATCCAGTTCTACATCAACTGGGGCGACGGCACCAACACCAACTGGACTGGCGAAGTCGCCTCCGGCGAGACACGATTCTTCAGCCACACATGGCACACGAACGCAACATACACGGTCCGGGTGAAAACCCGGGATACCCTCGGCGTGGAAAGCAACTGGAACCAAACAACCATAAACATCTCCGGCAGACTCCTAGAACTCATCTTTGCCGTCGGGCGCACCGAGAACTACCACACCGTCCCCGGACACGGGGACGAAGTCCAATTCACCGCAAAACGACTCTGGGTCATCGACTTCAAACCATTCACCATCATGCACCTCACCCACGGGGAACGACTCTACGTCAGAATGGGCGGCGGCATCGTGAAACTCAAATTCACCTTCGGACTCTTCTACGCCTGGATACAACCCTGATCTCTGAACACTTGCATATAATATACCCCCAACTCGGTCCAATTTTAGATAACCGCTAAACGTCTCTGGATCCTCGACCTAAAACCCCTCAAGGTGATGCGAATGACGAACGGAGAGATTCTTCATGCAAACAATTACCAGGCATTATCTACCAACATTTGTCTTTGGCCTATCAATCCCGTGTTCCAACAAAAGTAATAAAAATTACGTCTGAACAGGCCGCTATCGATAAAAACACTGCAGCGATACTCTCACCCAAGACAAGGTGCCAGCCATGAATGAACCCACACCCGTCCCAGAAGGCTACTACCCACCGGAAGGACCCCAGGAGCCGTCCCAGCAGAAACGCTCCACGTCACTACCGGTCATCGCCGGCGTCCTCCTCATCATCGCCGCCCTCTCCGGATTCCTCACCTGGTCCAACCTCCTCGCTGCAGACACCTCCATGTACCAAAACGTCCTCCCACCCGACTCGCCAATAACCCCTCAACAGGTCCAGTCCTTCCTCCAGACCTGCAGCATCATCGGCGTCGTCTTCTCCGCCCTCGCCCTCATCGGAGGCCTCATGGCCATCCGCAGAAAATCATGGGGACTCGCCATGATCGGAAGCATCCTGGGCCTCTTCACCATCGGCGTCTTTTTCACCGCCAGCGTCTTCTCCCTCATCGCCCTCGTCTTCCTCCTCATGACCCGCCGCGAGTTCACCTAAAAAAAACCTAGCCTTCCTTCACCGGCCTTTTCCGCACCACGTCGCCAACCTCAGAGATTATAAGACCGATTCCGAGTCCGCCGACGACCCCGGCCAGTATCCCAGTAAGCAACCGTACCCCGTTCGTACTCTCCCATAAGCCAAGAAACTGCCCACCCCCATCCACCATCAGCGGAAGCAGCCCAAGTAAAAACACCCATGCCAATCGAGAATCCAACGGCACCTCCACAAAAGCCCAGATCAGCAATCCAAGGAACAACCCCAGCCAGACCCCCGTGCACCGCGCGCAGAACGGCAGCTCGTTGCCCCCCAGGAAAAACGACCGGTCCGCCCGCTGATGACAGAGTTGATCCCCCGCACTGTACACCAACGCCCACGGCCGGGGAAACCCCGAGAACAGAGCCGCATGATCCGAGACGCCCACCGTACCTGATAAATCCTGACACGACCCTGCAGGAACCTCATAGGGACTTAGCACGAGAAGCAGGAACCAAAAGAGGAACACCACGGACGCGAAAAAAACCAATGGCCGGAACCTCCACGTCACCCGCTTCAACACGCACACGCAATCAGGCACGTCCTACGAATACTTTATCACCCATCCCACATCCCGGCTCCCTCCGAACAAAAAAAGGCGCCTACTCCAGGGAAAACCGGACAGCATGTTTAAATAGGGTATGCATGTTCACAAGAAAAGAAAGGCGGTCACCCAATGACGCGATTTCCAGAGGCAGAAAGCCGACTGTTAAACAAAAAAATCTGCATGAAATGCGGGGCATCCAACGCGATTCGCGCCCAACGATGCCGCCGATGCCGATCCACCGAACTGCGGATCAAAGCCAAGGAAGGACGAGGCGCCTAAAGGGACCTCATCTACCGCCTCACACCACTAGATGACGCGCTATGCCAGCCACCAAAGTCAAAAAGGATGAGGATTTTAACGAATGGTACAACGAGATCGTTGAACTCGCCGACCTCTGCGACAAACGCTACCCTATCAAAGGCATGAACGTCTGGAAGCCGTACGGCTGGACACTCATGACCAACATCGACGGCCTCATCCGTGACGAGATGCGCACCACCAACCACAAAGAAGTCATGTTCCCCCTGCTCATCCCTGAATCCCTCTTCAAAAAAGAAGAAGAACACATCGAAGGCTTCGGCAAAGAAGTCTTCTGGGTCACCCACGCCGGCACCACCCCCCTCGAAGAACGATGGCTCCTCCGCCCCACCTCCGAGACCGCGATGTACCCCATCTTCTCCCTCTGGATCCGCTCCCACAACGACCTCCCCCTCAAAACCTACCAGATCGTCAACACCTTCCGCTACGAGACCAAGCAGACCCGCGCCTTCATCCGCGTCCGCGAGATCCACTTCTTCGAAGCCCACACCTGCCACGTCGACTTCAAAGACGCAGAACGACAGATCCAGGAGGACGAAGACATCGCCGGGCGCCTTATGCAAAAGCTCTGCCTCCCTTACATCTTCAACAAGCGTCCCGACTGGGACAAGTTCGCCGGCGCCTACTACACCATCAGCATCGACGTCCTCATGCCCTCAGGACGCACCCTCCAACTCGGCTCCATCCACCAATACAAGGACAACTTCGCTAAACCCTACGAGATCTCCTACGAGACCGAAGACGGGAAACGCGCCTACGCCCACCAGACGACCTACGGCATGAGCGAACGGATCCTCGGCGCCATCGTCGGCATCCATGGCGACAACAAAGGACTCGTGCTCCCACCAGAAATCGCACCACTCCAAATCGTCATCATCCCCATCATCTTCAAAGGAAAAGAAACTGCGGTCCTCGACGCCTGCACCAAGCTGCACGGCCGGCTCCTCCATGCCGGCATCCGCGCCCACGTGGACGACCGGGAGATCACCCCAGGCAATAAATACTACGACTGGGAGCTGAAAGGCGTACCGCTCCGCATCGAAATCGGCCCCCGAGACCTCGACCAAAAAGTCGTCACAGTTGTCAGACGGGACTCCGGGGAGAAAAAAACGATCCCGCTTGGCACCATCGAAGACGGAGTCCGAGAAGAACTCAATGCAGCGGCCATCGCACTCTACGCCAAGGCCAAACAGCTGCTCACCGAGAACATGCACATCGTCCGCTCCGTCGAGGAAGCCAAGAAAACCTCCGGGATCATCACGATGCCCTGGTGCGGCACGAAGGACTGCGCACTTGAGATAGAAAATGTTTTAGAGGGCAATACGTTAGGGGAGCCTATCGAATCGCCCAGTTGTACCGAAACCTGTCCCGTCTGCGGGCAGAAAGCGGAGAAATGGATGCGGTTCGCACGCTCCTACTGAGGTGACACAGAACCATGGGAAAAATCACGAACTTCCTACGAGAAATCGTCTTCCCCGCCAGTATAATCCTGACCATCATCGGCCTCATCCTCATCGTCTTCGGGGTTCTCTACTACGTGTTTAGAACCATCACGGAAGTCCAACAATCCCTACTGTTCATCTATAATTTAAAAGACTGGAACGCGTACATCCTCACCTTCGGCCTCATCCTCTTAGGAATCGGAGTCTACTACCTCTATAGCTACCTGAAGAAGAGCCGCTTCGTGGTCAAAGAGCTCAAAACCAACAAACGTTCAGAGATCATGGGGAAGCATGCAGAGCTCCGCCGCACCGTCAAACACCTTCCGAAGAAGTACCAGCGGATGCTGCAGGAAAAAGAGGACGAGCTGAAGATCAAGTAACCAGACTGTTTCTTGGGGGTCGGGGCGAGTGCCTGAACTCGTTGTCGTACTGGTAGAACCGAAGTATAGTGGGAATGTCGGGGCGGTCGCCCGCTCCATGATGAATTTTGGCGTCAAGCGCCTCGTCCTTGTCAACCCCGCCTGTCCGCTCGATCAGACGTGCTACGCGCGGGCGATGCATGCGAACAAGATCTTGGATGAGGCAGTGACCTATGCGACGTTTGCGGAGGCGACCAAGGACCTGGATTTCCTCGTTGCGACCTCCTCCGTCGAGGCCCATTCCGAGAAATACCATCTGCGAAACCCGGTTCCGCTGGAGAAGTTCGCCGCTGACTCTACGAAGGTCGAAGGCTCCATTGGTCTGGTGTTCGGACGCGAGGACTTCGGCTTGTTCAACGAGGAGATCGCGGTCTGCGACATCATGGTGAAGATCCCCACCAGCGACGAGTATCCCTCCTTGAACCTCTCCCATGCAGTGGCGCTGGTGCTCTACGAGTTGTATAAGGGGTGCAGGGCGAGCGGCCGGAGACGGAAGCTGGGGCGGGTGGAGAATGATACCCTCCAGGGATTTTTCGCGGAGCTGCTGGATACGATCGATTACCCGGCGCATAAGAAGGCGCAGACGAAGATCATGTTCCGCCGGATGATGGGCAGGGCGATGCCGTCGGTCTGGGAGTACCATACCATCATGGGCGTCCTGAGTAAGACGCTGTCTCGGCTGAAAAATCCTAGGAAATAGTCTAGGCGATGGTCTCTATCGTGAAGGAGACGTTGCAGCGTTTTAACGCGGAGTGGACCTTGTCCGCGAAGAAGACCAGCTCATCGATATCCGCGTGGTCCTTCCCCCAGTCGAAGACGAAGTCGTAGCTGCCTCTCGCCGCCTGGAACCCCATGTTCATGAGCTGGGTCTTGACGTCGGAGGGGCTGGCGCCTTCGCTGTTGAAGAGGATATGGAGATAGGTCTTCATGCCCATACAACCTAAGAATTCTTCTTACCTATTTAAACCATTGCGAAAAAATTGGCACGGAAAAGCTCCCTGCGTTCATCCTGAAAATGGCACGGGCGCGAAGCTGAGGATGAAGACGACGAGGATCGCGACGGCGATGAGGAGCTCCCGGCGGCTCAGCGGCGTGACTTCATTGAGGGGCGGCTGGTGCTGAGTGCCGAGGAACAAGAGGACGATGAACGCGAACATGAACCATCCCGTGTAGAAGAATCCCAGGACGAGCAGGAGGATGATGATGCCCCAGCTGATGTACCGGTGTTTCTCTTTGAAGACCGCCCGGGCGACGTGCCCGCCATCGAGCTGACCGACAGGCAGGAGGTTCACGGCGGTCAGGAAGATGCCGACCCAGCCGGCGAACAGCGTCGGATGAATGAGGGCGTTACCTGGTATTGTGAAAAAACTTCCTATCCCTTGGATGAGCATCGGTTGGAAGCCGAAGCCGATAAAACCGCTGGTGATGGGAATAATCACAGGATTTTGCTGCATGAGGAAAAACCCGATGATGACGACCGGGATCGCCGTGAAGAACCCGCAGAGGGGACCGGCTGCGCCGATATGCAGGAGTGCCTTACGGTTCGGGATGGGGTCCCTGGTGGAAATGACGGCACCGAACGTACCGAGGGTTAATGCCCCGGGAACTGGAGGTAGGGGGATGAAGAACGGTAAGGAGGCGTCGACGTGATGCTTTCGCGATGCGAGGTAGTGGCCAGTCTCGTGAATTCCCAGGATGAGCATTAGGGGAAGGGCGAAGGTCAAAAACCCGTATAAAAGATAATACGGCTGCACGCTCTTCGCGTACGTGCCAAGAACACCAAAGTCTGTGGTAGGAAATTCATAATTGACCCATAAGAGGGCACCGGCGATGGTGGTTGTGATCACCGTGGCCGCCAGCAGGATGAAGTTGACGTAGACGGACCTGGCCTTCCGCTGCTCTTTTTTCAGGATGTAGAGGAGGTGTTCGCCGTTCTGCAGCTGCAGCATCGGGATATAGCCTTTTTCTTTGAGGGAGCGGCGGAGGTCCTCGAACTGGTCGCCGACCGTCTGGTCGTCGATGCGGCAGAAGAAGACGATGGCCTGCGGCGTGACCTTCATGTCGTAGAAGGGGAAACGCTGTCCCACCTCCTTCTGGAGGTATGAGATGTCCACGGGCTCATTTGGAGTGGTATTGGGGTCCCCTGGGGTCGGCATGTCGTCGCCGACATGCAAACCTCCTTTTAAAAATCCTTCGGAACTCTAAACAGAAGTTATATATGTTTCAAAAGAGATACCCGGAGGCACGGATGGGGTAATGCACCGACGCGGCTCGCCTACGAGAGCGCAGACTAGTTTTCACTGGGTCAGCCGACACTATGCCTCGGGAGGCGATGCCATCTGAGGCTGACCATGAAGGTCCTCATCGGCAATCTGCTCTTCATCGCTGTCCTGTTCCTTATCATCGCCAGAATCTTGTCCGTGACCTCCGGGGCGGTCTTCCCGGTGGACATCGTCACCTCGGAGTCTATGAGCCCCAGCCTGATGACCGGGGACCTCGTGACCTGGGCGCCCTCGTCCATCCACGACGTCAAGGTCGGGGATATCATCGTCTACAAGAGCTGGCTGAACTGGCCGGACACCAAGCTCGTCGTCCACCGCGTCGCCGAGATCCGGGAGGACTTCGGGAAGATCGCGCTGGTCACCAAAGGAGACGCCAACCAGTGGACGGACCAGGCCGGGCCCCATGTCCCGGAGCCGTATGTCAACGAGAAGAACTTCGTGGGCAAGGCGATCATGCTCGGACCGGTGCCCCTGAAGATTCCGCTCGTCGGCTACGTCGGCATCCTGGTCAACGAGGGGTTCCGCTTGCTGACCCAGCCCTCGGCTGCCAAAGGGACTACGACCACGATCTGGGTCTTCACGCCGCTGACGGTCTCAGTCGTCCTGCTGGTCATCGCTGTGTTCCTCCTCCCGGAGCGCAGGAAGACCATCCAGGAGAAGATCCGCTACTACATCCTCAGCTCACGGTCCTTGAATCTGAAGAAGACCGCGGTGTTCTTCTTCGTCCTGTTCACCCTTTTCTTCCTCATCATCCATCTCTTCGCCTTCGACACGGTGACCGGCGCGGTGGGCGTCGGTGAGTTCGCGTCGAAGGACGGCATGGACCTCGGCGCCCTAGAGCCAGGCCAGACCGGGTTCCCCCGGGAAATCCCCGTGGTCAACCCCAGCGTCCTGCCGGTCAAAGGCATCATCTTCGGCAGAGAGGGCATGGAACCCCTCCTCAACCATGTCGTCTTCCAGGTCGGGCCCGGGCAGACCAAACCACAGAACATCTCCGCCTCCGTCCCGAACGGCACCGCGAACGGCTCCTACGTCGGGGACATCGCGATCTACTCCTCGCCATTGTGGCTGCTCTTCCCGGACTCTCTCCTGCTCACGGTCTCTCAGGTAGATCCCGCGTATGTGGTCGTAATCCTGGACGTCCTTTCCGCCGGGATTCTCACCGCCGTCACCATCCTGATCATTATCGGGGTCGCGCTGCTCGAGGAGATGGCCCACGTGATCCAAGTCAACGTCTCCTGGCAGTACGCCCCGCGGCCGATAGTGAAGGCCCGGTGGAGGGAGCGGTACGCCCGCGCCCGCATCCGGTTCCGGCACGGGCTGAGGACCAATGTCTTCTGGATCAACCAGGTGAACCTCGCGTCCCTGCAGGCACGGCCGTACCTGGTCGGCGGCCTCATCGTCATCCCCTTCTTCCTTCTGATGCCCAGTCAGATGACCGCCATGATCGTCGGTGGGGTCCTCGCCGGGCTCGTGGCCTATCTCTTCCACTGCCGGCTCCGGCAGAAGATCGTCCTCGCTGTTGTCATCTCCCTTTCTGTCTCGCTAAGCCTGCTGATGGGGAAGGTGAGCCTCGATATCCTCTCCACCTCCCAGTCGGTGATGGAAACCCTGGGGCTGGCGATGGGCGCGCTCGGGGTGTATCTGCTCGCGTTCGCCTTCGTGATAGTTCCGGTGGTGTTGACCTCCTGGTCCATCACGCATCTGTGCCGAAACGTTAAAGAACAGCGTGACCCATTACTGGTCTTGGAGGGTGGATGCGACCTCTGACGGTGAGGGTGATGCTGTAAAATGTCTCTTTTGAAAAAAAAGACTGTAAGAGAGCCGGCGCCCGCATCGCGCTCGTCTGAGGCACCACCCGCGGCTGCGAAAAAGCAGTCCCGGTTCCATCTTTTCAAAAAACCTACAACCCCAACGGAAGTGGGAACCGCCACCCCGTCGTCCACACTCTCTGACGCGTACGCGTTCCTCGATTCCGACGAAGTCACCATGCCTTCCCCGCCCTCTTCAGAGGCCGTTGATGGCCAGCCGGAGGCTCCCTCAGATGCCCGGAGACGGGTCTTCTGGCAGAAGGACATGGCCGGCAAACCCGTCTACCTCGAAGACACCGGGGAGCGGCTTGGCGAAGTCTCCGACCCGGTCCTGGACGCGGAGCAGCGCATCATCGGCTACCGGATCAAGGACAACAAGTCCGACGCCATCCTCACGTTTCCCCTCGATCAGTTCGACGAGGACAAGGACGGGCTCATCTTCATCCCCAGCTGGTACAGCAAGGGTGTGAAAACCGTAGAGAAGCTCGAGTTCAAAGACCGCATCACCCCCGAGCTGATGTGGCTGATCTCCGACAACACGGTCCCGACCGAGGACCTGTACCGGATCTTCGTCCGCCATGACGACAGCATCACCGGATACATAGAGGAGGCCAGCGGCCTTCGGGAGCAGCTCACCCAGCGCCTCCGGATCCTCGAGAAGGAACGCCTCTCCCTGAAAGAGAGCATCATGGACCTGACGGAGAAGCGCCTGATCAAGGACATCGACCGTCGGGAGTTCTCCGACATCGTCATGGAGCACCGCCGCAAGGTCAACGTCCTCGATAACAACATGAAGAAATGCAACGACCTGCTCGGCCGTCTGCAGAAGACCTCGTTTGGCATGCTCAGCCTCGCCCTCCGACCAGGAACGACAGAGCCACCACAAAGCGCACACGATCCCCTCGGGGATCAGTCGTACCAAGAGAAGTATTATCAACTCAGACAGCAATACACCAAGCTGCAAGAGGGGTATGAGGAGTTGAAGACCGCTGTCGAACGACTCCTGACAAACCACGACGTCTAGGTATTTCCATTTCCAAAAGTTAATAGGAAAGGACCGCATTTCCTTTCCTAAATAATCACTGAGTGGGACACAGTGGGGTGAGGAAGACAATGCCGGAAGATTTTCATACCGAGGCCAAGGGAAAACTGACCGTCGACCCGTCAGACTCTCATGACACGGCACACTTTATCCTGAACAGCCGTGGGGAGATCCTCGACGTCAGCGACGCCTTCTGCCAATGGGTCGGCAGGCCCAAGGAGACCCTGCTGGGAGCCACGCTGGAGGACGCCGGGCTCCTCACCGAAGACTCTATCAAGACCCTGCGGCTCCGCCACGTCTCCGTCCTCATCGGGAAAGCACCCTCGACCTACACCCTCGCGGTCCGCGCCAAGGACGGCAGCATCTCCACCCTCCAGATAAAGGCCAAGCCCTTCATCAAACAAGGCAGACTCCTCGGCGAGCTCGCCACCATCCACGACATCACGACCACCCCATCAACCATGGATCTCACCGCCTCCGCCCCGATGCCGGAGCCGCGGCAGCAAACCGACCATACCGCCATGCTCCAGGACCGACTCGACGACCACCGACGCGAGCTCCAAGAGGCCCACCAGAAGCTGCGAAAGGCGTTCGACGACCTCGAAGAGAAGACCGCGAAGAACCAACGGCTGCACGAGGAGCTCGATCAGACCGAGCAGCAGCTCCGCCAGCGGCTCCACGACCTCGACGACGCCAACAAACAGCTCAAACAACACCAACTCCTCCTCGACCAAAAAGACCAGGAGATCACCAGGATCCACGACGACCTCGCCCATGAGCTCACCGACGGCCACGCCCGGACCCAGGAGCTCGACCACCTCAGGGCCATGCTCCACGAGGCACGCGCGACGACTGACACCCTGGAAAACGACCTCGCCGAGACGCGACGGCTCCTGA
>Ga0315282_10011035_pt1 | contig 14060 bp, 13 predicted proteins | sample YL17G07_20_MG_FD_203693 | JGI IMG/M metagenome (GOLD analysis project Ga0315282, IMG submission 203693) | Sediment microbial communities from Yellowstone Lake, YNP, Wyoming, USA - YL17G07_20 | ecosystem: Environmental > Aquatic > Freshwater > Lake > Sediment | place: USA: Wyoming | collected... | reverse complement strand
TACTTCGAATATAGCTCATGTTATGCCTAATATAGGCACAACTTATATATCTTTCGCCAACCCCGATGAAGGTACAATAAAATTAGGCACAACAGATCGACTCACAACCGTCTATCGCCGCAATAGTAGGAAAGGGTGCCTTGGGTGTTTAACGATTATGTTTCAAGATATTGATAAATCTGATTTCTCGCCAGTCCGTTGAGGTCCTGCCGAGTTGGTCATAGACTTTCACCATGATCTCATGGTTTCTGAGGGAGCGTTTGTTAAGATGCCATTTGAAGGGCGCCTCGGTGGTGGAAAAGGCAAGCCTGCCGTTATCATAGAACTCAGCTTTTACGATTGGTACCGTCGCGAATTGCACCTCTGCCCAGATCCATATATCGTCAACGACGATTGTCTTGAATTCACCGATTGCGCGTTTCGTCATCCCGTGGACATACAGAATCCCTACCCGTGGTGACGTGATACGGACCTGCGGTGGGGTCTCCGACAGATCAGCAAGGTACGCAAGTGTTCCCGCAATCATCCGGGTCGTTTTCACAAGGTAACTGAGGTTTACGTTGCTCAGGTTGTCCTTTGCGGTATGGATATTTGGGTCATGATCCCATTCCCAGCAACAGACAGACTCCCAACCGTACGGGAGAAACGATGCGAAATCGCTCCCGGTCATTTTATGCCCGACTCTGGTTATATTACCGCGGTGTACTGTCAACCCAATACTGTAATTACTGTTCACCATCTGAAATATATCCGCTACCCAGCTGGCATCCTCGGTTGCGGTCACGGTCATGGTTCGACTGCCCTCATCATGTCCGATCATATCCGCATTGACTTCCACAAGGATATTGTCGTTACGCCCGTACGCTTCTTTTGCATACGCGCGGCTGCCGGTAAGTCCGATTTCCTCTCCCGCAAAGGTCACAAATTTGACGGTACGATTAAACTGAAATTGACTGAGGGCGTACGCTGCGGCTAGTACTGCTGCGGTGCCTGATCCGTCATCGTTTGCAGCCGGCCCTGCTGCCACACCATCATAATGAGCGTTAAAGATGATGATTGAGTCATCGGACGGGTTTATCCCCGACAATGTCCCTTCGATGTTCTGACCGCTGTAGATATGAGGATGGAACCTGTTCCCCCAGGAAGTCCAGTTTTGGTATCGTGTCTTCAGACTCATCTCCTGGAACTGTTTATGGATGTAATGCGCTGATAGGACGCAGCCGTAGGTTCCGTCCGTTCGTGGCCCATATCCAACGAGGGTTCTGAGATACCCGAGGATAAGGTTTTCGTCGATCATGGAAAGGATCGCATCGATTTTCGGGTCGCCGATCATCCCTGTTTTTTGGTACTCTGAGTCGTGAGAAGGCAAGGTTAGCCTCTGAGAGAATGCGAGTGATGAGGCCTGGGTGCAGAACGAGAAAGCGACGAAGAAAATACATGCAATCCGGAGGGCATCGAGAAATGATTTTTTCATGGGTTTTCTCTATGATATAAGGAGTTACCAATATTATATAGTTTTGCCAATAGAATTTAAAAGAGGAGCTCAATTATTTACTTTCGCTGTCGTTGCGCGTGCCGTTGTGCGTTTTTTTTGACGGTTTGGAGCAGCATGTTGATGTCGAATGGTTTGGTGATGTAATCTTGGATGTACGGGTAGATTTCATTGATCTCGTCTCCCTGGACTCGTTTTACGGTGAGAACGATGACGAGGTTATTTTCGAGGAATCCGTCGATATGCATTTTCTTTATGGTTTCTATGCCGTTCATGACCGGCATCATCAGATCAAGGAGGATGATTCCTTGGAATCCTTTTTCAAGCTCAAGGAGGCATTTTCGTCCGTTCTCGGCGACCCGTACCTCATAGCCTTCTTTTTCGAAGAGGGCTTGGAGACTGTAGAGAATATCAACGTCATCGTCAACGATCATTAAATTATTACAGTATTGCTCTGATGGCTTCATGCAACCTTCATTTTCTTGCTTATGCTATTTAAACCTACGGTGGTAAAATATCAAAAATGGAGAATTTGTGTTGGGATGGAAGAGAGGTACCTCCTGGAAAAGGAGAGACGGGATGCTCGGAGGAAGAGGTACCTCATCGCAGTAGGAAGGTTGTTGCTCTGTTTGATATCCTGATAGATGGGATGGAGAGAGGCGATGGGAATGAGGACGAGCGGAGATCCACATGGTGTTGATTTGGAATCATAATTGTCGCTATGCCTCCCCGGGCGGTATGTTGTGGGTATGCAAGGTTTGCAGCCCTGTTGTTAGAGGAGTTATTCATATTTTATCCCTTCACCACTCTGCCATGCATTTCTGCCTGGCATTACCTACATCGATGATATTATATTTATATTTTTCTGTCTTTGCATGGCAAAAGTGATATGCAAAAACGAAATGCATAAATAGACACGACTCGATTGAGACTCGTGGAAACATACCAAAAGGAACTATCACACATTAAATCGATTCTTAAAAACAACCCGAAAGGCATGACCGTCACCGATATCGCCCACGAAATAAAAATCAACAGAAACTCGGTCGCAAAATACCTTGATATCCTCCTTATCTCGGGCCATGCGGAAATGGTGACATTTGGGCCTGCCAAGGTATTTTTCCCGTCAACCCGCGTCCCCCTGTCCTCAATGCTGAATTTCACCCACGATTACATTGCACTCCTTAACAAAGATTTACAATTCTTACAGGTGAACGAAAACCTCTTGGAAGTCCTCGGGGTCCAACGGGACGACATCATCGGGCATCCCATTGACACCTTTACAGCCCTCTTCTTCCAGATACCGGAGATTGCACAAAATTCACACCAGGCACTCAACGGAAAAGAGGTCACCGTCGAAAAACGATACACCGACAACAATCACACATTTTATCTCACTATAAAGCACATTCCCACGACTTTCGATGACGGTGAACCAGGAGTCACCCTCATCATCGAGGACATCACCGATCAAAGACAAGCCGAAGCAAACATGAGACGCGTAGTCCAAGAATGGGAAACCACCTTCAACGCCATCGCCGATATGGTCTTCATCCAAGATAATAAGTATACTATAATTCGCGCAAATCGAGCGTTTTCAGATTTTCTCCACATGGCACCCGAAGAATGCATCGGAAAAAAATGCTATCACCTCCTCCATGGATCACAAGACGTTCATGCATCCTGCCCGTGCGCTCAGATACAGCTCACAAAAAAACCTGTGACCGTCGAATTTTTTGAGCCGTATCTCAACAAATACCTTGAGATTTCTGCATTCCCGATGATCAACGATGACGGTAACATAACCAGTTCCGTGCATATCATGAGAGACATCACAGAGCAAAAGAAAAAAGAAGCGTAAGAAACACACGCAGGTCTTTTTACGAAATTTTCAATATCGTGAGAAGTTTGAGGGTGACCAGGACAAAGAGCGTAAGAACGGAATTTGTTTTCAGATCAAACACCTTCACCCACTCGAGCAACGCGATAATAACATACGATAAAATAAGCAGTAAGACGAGCTGAAGAATAATCAGGCCGATGGTATACGTGATATTCGCGTATGTTCGATTCAGCCAGATATCCCAGATCGTCGCAAAAAAGGCAAGCAGCCCTATCGTGAGTTGCGCTTTCATCACATCTCGCATAGACGTTGTGAGTGATTATTTCTTTATAAAGGTTTTTCAATTGTCGCTCGACGGCTAAGGTTCTCAATGTTTATTTCTGTTGAAAAAGCGATGAGCACCATAGAAAAGAATGAAAATAGGTTTAAACAGAACTATTTTATCCCTGGAGAACCGGAGGAATCAGACCCGTACAAGAATCATGCGGTCAATAGCGAATAAAAGTATCTCTCGCAAACATCTCTGTTATTTTGATGACAGTGTGTCTATTGAAGACTGGTTTGCACCGCTATTTTCACCGCATCGACCATTGTCTGCAATGGCATTCCCTGGGGATCTTGCGAATCGAGCAAAGGGACATGAATAAACCCCACGTTTGTGGAGGAATTCTGCGCATGAACGTACCCCAACAACTGGTAGAACAACCCGTTACAAACGTACATTCCTGCAAAGTAACTCTGTTGAACGGGAGTATTTACTTTTCGTATCGTTCGTACGATTTCATCAGTATGAAGCGATGTGATGCGGAAAAACGGGCCCGCTCTCTCAATTCTGTGGGGAAACGACCAGCGTCCATTCTCCTTTTGATATCGTTTAAGGTTCACCCCGATCTTTTCCACTCGAAGAGCATGGGAGCGTGCATTCAACCCAAGGCTAAGTACAAGAACTGGATGGTATTGCTTCATCGCATGAATCGCGATTTCCGCCGATCTGTTAAAATCCACCGGGAGCACAACCCCGACAACCGAAGCGCCTCCAATAGACGACCCGTTCAACGTTTCAGCGATCAACCCGGAAGGATTCACTGTATAATTTTGAAACGGCTCGAACCCGGTGACAAGCACGACTGATTCTGATGCATTGCACGGAGGAGGTGCTATCATCAAAAACAAGATTCCTATCGTTAGAAGGCTAGTGAGTGATGTCACGGATTTTTTCATAGGTCATTTTCCCTAGATACTTTCATTTTCATTGATTTAATGCTGATAAGAGAGTGCATAAATAATGATATCCATCTCATCATACGCGACATGCCCAGAGGTAGTGTACGCGAACACATTGAGGATATGTCTCCCGATGAGTGGGGTAAACCACCCTTGGATTTTCCATTCATATGGCGGCTCCGAAACCCAAGAAATAAAGTACCCATCGATGCAGAAAACCACATACTTAATTGGCTCCTTGCTTGGCACCATCGCGGAAGCCGTCGCTCCACGTCCAAGGATAATCGTGATTCCTCGCAGACCGGAAAACCATTGTTTCGGGAACGGTGTCGGGATTCTTGGTTTTGAAAACAAATACAGGTATCCTTCATAGGGACTTTTCAGGATGACCTGAACCGGGATGGGTCGTTGTGCAAACTCTGCTGTTATCGCAAGCATCAGTTTCGTGGCCTTGACGAAGTATGTCCAGTTCAGATGGTCCGCGGTGTCGTTCGCTGTATGACCCCAAGGGTACCCATCTTGATGAGCAATCCACACGCCGTCGTACCCGTAGTCAACGAATGCCTGATCATCTGCGCCGCGATACGCAGGGAGCGTATCGACCGTCATGTCGAGAATATCATTGTATTTCTCGCTGATGGTAGATGCATCCTCCGCGATCCAATGGGAACGCGTTGGAGGGAAAAATCGAAGGATCCGACCCCCTTCCACTGAACTTGCGTACCCGATCATATCCATGTTCAGCACTGCGATGATGTTATCACCGCGCTCATACGCCTCCCGCGCATACGTGTAGCTGCCGTACGTTCCGACCTCCTCCCCTGAAAAGGTGATGAACCGGATCGTGTGATTGAAATGATACTGACTCAGGACATGCGCGATCGCAAGGACCGCTGCGGTCCCTGAGCCGTCATCATCTGCTCCAGGCCCACCAGCCACTGTATCGAAATGTCCGCACAACACGTACTCCGCGGTACTATTTGGATCGGTTCCGTATAATGTCGCAACCACGTCTCTACTGATAAACCCGCCATACCTCCACTCATGAAACTTTACGGGAAGCCCCATGTCCTGGAATGCATCGTAAATATATTGTGCGGCGAGGTTACAACTGATCGTACCGGTATAGCGGGGCCCGAATTTCATAAGTCCGTGATGGTACGAAAACAGCATGGATTCGTTTATCTGTTGAATCATGTCTCGAATATCTGATGTGTCAGAAACACCTGCAACATCCAATGTCTCTACGCGTTTCCCTGGCACCGTTGCGGATGATGGAATAAGAAGAACAGCTACCAATACCATGACGGGGACAGTCGTACGCATATGTCATAACCTATCTTCACTATTTTCCTGTCAATATATAAATATTTCTTATAAAAAGGAAAAGAAAAGGAGCGGGTTACGAGGCGTACCCACCGATTTGTAGACTTGGATCGCCTAACAACGCCCACTCCTGAACAATCTTACAGTCCACCTGGTCGTCCATGGGCGGATGCACGTTCATGTAATAGATAAGGTCCGTCGCATGGGTCTCCCCCAGTCTCTCCTTTCCGTCACGGTACGCCTTAAAGAACAACCATTCAAGGAACCGTCCTTTTTCCGTCAATGTGTTCTGCCCTGGCTCACCGTACCCAAGACCGGTATTTGCGATAACCGCGATCGCGCCGCCTCTTGTTTGACTTGCCATGGCCCACCCCCAGCATCGTGGAATCCATTCGTTATACCAGAATTTCCCAAACGGTTTTTTCATACTAAAATACTTCAACCCGTCCTCGAGTACTCCCTTGACCATATTGAGGAGACTGGTATTGAACTGTACGTTGTGGCAGCCGCCGACGATCACGATCGGCTGCTGGTCCCCATTGGAAAGTTTCCTCATCTCAAACGAATTCGGACCGTCCACAAACGAATCGTTCCTCGGCGGGTGGTTCGCCCAGACCATGGGGTTACCATGACCCGAGAAATGAACAAACCCGCAGCCTTTACTTATTTCTGCGATCACTGGTTCCGGGCCCGTGAACCTTCCGTTGGATGTCCAGAGAAATGACGCAGTAAACCCGAGTCCCTGCAGTTGGCTAAATGATGCATTCGTCGCCATCTCCCCCTCATAGTACGGATCATTTACATCAGGGTAGGTGTCACCCGCGACGCCAACGAACTTTTTGAACCACTCAGATCCATACGCGGTTGTTTCATAGGTGATAATTTTATTAACCATGGTTTTTACCTGACTGATACTGGTGCAAGGTAGACGCCCTACATACATGTCCGGATACATGTCAAGCACGTCCTTGGCAGTCGTGGTCCATTCCGCGAAAATGCCATTCCCGTTGGAATCCCAATTTGAGAAATTCCCATTGGCATCGTAGATGTCAGCGAAGTACAGATCAGTGAGGTATGAGCCCTCCCCGCCGTCATTTAACATTGAGTACCGGGCCGGTACCCACCAGGTCTCTTGGTTTATGCCCCCTTTCCTTCCACCGACGAGGAGCACGTAGGTGGTTCCCCATTGGTCGAACGCGTCTTTAATGAAATATTTCAATTTTTCAGCGCAATCTCGCCCCTCCGCTGGGAAATAGACGCCGTTGCAGACATCGCTTGTGGTCACGAGTTTTGTGGTGATTCCTTTCCTGATCTTATGGTTTACAAGTGGTTGTAACGCGTTCTTGAATTCCTTTGGTGAAATGATCACGAGCTGATACTGCGTTGTCGGTGCCGGGGAAGGTTTAGGGAGTACATAGGAAATGGTGATAGCAGCGTCCCTAGCAGAAAGGAGCAAATGTTCGCTAGGAACATAGTGAACCGGATATAAATGAACCGAGAGATACGTCACCTCCCCATCGCCATCGTGCCCTGCAGCAAGGTGATAACTGAACGATGGTGATGCAGAGCCCCCCAGAGCGTTTGTTAGTTCAGGGGTAACGGTTTTCCCGGTTTCATCAGCGATTGGTTGTGGTGCGAGGCGAATCGGTTTTGAGATGTGTGTTTCCTGGATATCTGAAAACATGACGGTCACGTCAGTGATCTTTGTTTTAAATGGAAAGGTATAGACGCGGGTGACCGCCGGTAATAAGTACCCCTCGATTGTGGTGATTGAAGAGGTCGCCTCAGGAAGCTGGATTCGAATATCGGTAGTATCCTCAAGGAGTTGAAGACCGGAAAATGAGCAATTCTCGGTTTTTACTCCAAGGTTTCCGTTGTTCTGTAAGCCTGCCAGAGCCCCAGAGCCGCTAATGAGCAGCATGGCAACAATACTCAATGGTAGATAGTTCTTCATATGTTTTCCCGTTCCATTTTATAAATATAGATAGTGCATAATAATAAAAACTTTGTGATGATCAGAAGAGCAAAAAAGAAAGAAAAAGAAGGGAGAGCCCCTTATTGGATGCCGGTGATGAAGACAAATAGGATTTTTCCTGTCGCATTTTTCGTCACAACGGGAGGTATCGCCTCGGTGCAGCTCGCGGACGCGGTGAGCGTTATTTTTCCAAGCCCGAAGATGAGCTTATCGGTAGTAACAGTCTTTTCTTCGCCCACAACTAGCCTTGGAAGAACAGTTATTCCTCCTATGTTGATCCGACCAAAGATTCCACCCACGACGCTGAGAGTCACGTTCACGCTTGTTGCATTCGCGTCACCGATGTTTTTCACGGTAATGGAAACTTTCCCAAGGCCGCCGGTGAAGTTCCCGAGTGTGAGCACCGGATAGGTCGGGTTACCGCCGCCGGTGACCGTGATTTTTTCCAACGTACTGTTGTCACCCCACCCTCTCGCATTGTTATGGCCTTTTACGCAGTAATAATAGGTTCCCTGTGGTTTATTCGTTATATTGTAATAGTTATGTGTGATTGAGTTTGACAGTATATTTACGGAGCCGAAATTAGCAACCTGTGATATATCATCGACATAGAACCCCTCCAGAAGAGTACTCTGATCCGTTGTATATCGGAAACGTATAAAGAGGGATTCGCCAGCATATTTATCAAGGTTATACTCCTTATAGACCCAATCACCCGAGGACCCTGTAAATGCATCAATGATATCATAATTACGTCCATCTTTGCTGACTTCAACAAATGCATAATCAAAATTTTGTTCAGTCGCGTACCAGCACCAGAATGAAAGTTTCATTCCAGCGATAATAGGAAGAGGAGTCAGTATGGTCATTGATGAGACATCAGCATCGCTATGGCGAGATTTGAAGCTATGGTTTCCTGAGTGATACCTCGAGGTTGAAAGGGCAAAACCATCAAGTTTCCAGAATCCACCACCTGATTCAGCGTCATCAGTTACCACCGAGAGATTCGTCATTTCGCTAAGTTGGAAATAATCAGGATTTGCATTTGGATTCTGTTGTTGCCAGGATACTTGATAGTTACCATCAGTATCATTGGACATTTTGTCAATAATCGGTGGTAGCACGCGAGGAACAACAGTGTCTCGTATATTCTGAGCTTCTTGAAGCAGATACATTGCTCCGTGGAAATTCTCAATACATATCTGATCAAGATAACTTGCAGATGGATGGAATGAAGAACATGCCTCTATAGTATATGCAAAGGTTGCCTTGCCCTGAACATAAAGACCGTAGCCATACGCCCAATCAATCGTGTCCCCAGTGGTTGGATAAAGCCCGCAACTTTGATAAGCAGCATACGTGCCAGACCCGCTTTGCCGGGTTATCCTCTGGGCAATCTGTGTTCCGACAGAGGCCAGGTATGAATTATCTGGTGCTTGACTAGGAGTATAGCCCCATGGCCACATGACCTCCTCGCCATACGTATGAAATGATATGGCGGCACTAATATTATTATTCAGGAAGATACGAGTTATCGCCTGATCCTCAAGCTCTGAGGTAGGTCCGGGACCGCAGTAGACCTCAGAAGAAGAATCATGAGACACTTGTCCGTTTGCAATTGACCCCCAGGCGCCCCAACTGTTGCCATCACAAGAACCATTGTAGTTCCGATTAGTATCAACACCGTAGGTACCATATTGTGAGAAATAATGCCTGTTTTTCCGCCAATCGTTTCCCAGATCATGACAATAGTAGTAACCATCAGGATTCGTTACGGGGACGATCCATATTCTCCGGTTGTTCACAAGATTAGTGATGGTTGAGTTTGTACCGTACTGTGACGTCAGTTGATTAGCGATGTAAAGGCAGATCTCTGGTCCAGGCCATTCTCGTGCGTGATGAACACCCATATAGAACACCCCGGGTTCTCCTTCATCGACACCAGGGTTGTCAGAGATCTCCAGGCACCAGATTGTGCGTCCTTCGTACGTGGTCCCAATACTATAAAGAGTGGCGATGTTTGAGTAATTGGTAGCAATTCCTTGCAATATATTCTGAATCTGAGCAAGCGTATGATAGGAACCCATCATTAATGTATCATAGGATTCCAGATCATTTATGAGAATTGAGTATTGTAAATTCAGATTCGATAGCTCCTGAAGTCTATATGTAGGGATAATCACATCAACCCATTCTCCAGGTTTATCACTGGCGATCTCCACACCTTTAGGAAGCGTCGGTACGTTGCCACCAGTAATAATTCTTACTAATACATGATGAGAATTCAATTCATCGAAGGTTCCACTAAAAGAGTTATTGCCTGTACCTACTACTGGATAAACGACTGTAATCATCAGCGTACAAACTAGAATACCTATTAATTTTCTATTTATGTACATATTATCCCCGTCTACCTTATTATGTTCGTTGGATATATAAACATTTGTAGCGAACACCTGGAGATTCTCAAATAAAATTCTTCATGTCTTAAAAAGAGTACCATTGCACAGACACCATCGTTTGTGAGACTTATTCCGTGATGTGAAATGGGAGGCGTTTTCGGAATCGAAACATTCGATGTTTCAGCGGTGGATACCACTATTCCACTGCCTCATGCCGAACATTTATCACTGGCTCATCCTATGGTACCTGTATCCTGGGTTATTCCTTACCACCCATCCTAATGTTCACATCCATGAATGAAAAACCAAACAAATGTTTCTCAAGGTTTTAAGGAATAATCTTAGAACACAGTATAAAAAAATGAGGGGTTATTCAACTCCCTCAAGTGTTATTTGTATTATCTTGCATCTCCACTATTTATAAGTATCCCCCGATTTGCAGATTTGGATCCCCGAGGAGAACAAATTCTTGAACGGTTTTACAATCAAGCTTCTCCTGCATTGGGGGGAACGCGTTCAGATAATCAATGAGTGCTTGTGTATGGGCCTTCCCAAGGATCGTGATATTGTTCACGCCGTAGTTTTTAAAGAACTGCGTGTTCATGTATCCGGAGTAGAATTGAACGCAATCAGGGATGCTGTCATTATTGTAGTCGCCCGTGGCGAACCAATCTAGCCCGGCGTACGCCATGGTCGCGATACTGCCACCGTTCTTCACGCTGACCAGTTTCCATGCCCAGCATTCTGGTACCCAGTCCCCAAAGAAAAACCTATAATTGAAGTATTTGAATCCCTCTTGTAGGACACCTTTGAGGATGCGCAGGAGGCTTGTGTTGAATTGGGCGTTGTGACATCCCCCGCAGACGCAGACCGGGAGCTGTTCACGGTTCTTTAACTCTCGCATGTGCTTAACCTGCAATCCGGTAATCCACACGCTTTCATTTTTTGGTGGATGCGTTGACCAGGTCATAGGGTTACCATGGCCGTCGAAGAATAAAAACCCGCAGCCGTCGCTGATAGCATTTATGACATCCTTCGGCCCTGTTAAATTTCCATTGGACGTCCAGAGTTTAATTCCTTGAAACCCGGTCATATATTGTAATGCGAGAGCATTTTCTTCTTCGCCCTCGTACCAGGGATCATCTTCTGCTGGCGCGGAGTCACCGCCGACAACAACCATTTTTTTGAACCAGTCTTTACCCGCGGTCGTATTTTCATAGGTAACGATTTTGTTTACAAGGGTCGTCACCTCCGCGGTGCTTTTACAGGCAAGGCGGCCGACGTACAGATCCGGGTACATGTCGATGATGTCTTTCCCTTGTTTATTCCATTCCGCGAAGATACCATTCCCGTTGGAATCCCATGATGAAAAGTTCCCTGTGGCGTCATAGATATCCGCGAAGTACAGATCAGAAAGGTAGCTTCCCTCAAAGTTTGCATCATCATCAAGGTGGGAGTACCGGACCGGTACCCACCATTTCTCGTTGAGAACCCCGCCGTATCTCCCCCCAACCAATAACACATATCTTGTTCCCCATTGGTCAAACGCATTTTTAATGAAGTATTTTATTCTTTCAGCGCAGTCTCGTCCTTCTGCTGGGAAATAGGTGCCATTACAAGCGTCCTCTCGGGTCACTAGTTTCGTGGTGATTCCCTTGCTGATCTTATGGTTCACGAGAGGTTGTAATGCTTGAGAAAATTCTTTGGGAGCAAGGATCACGAGCTTGAAATCCTCGGCCAGTGCTGGCTGGGCCGCAGGCAGTTCGTATGAGACCGTGATGTGCGCGTTTTGGGAATAGAGGATCGTGTTGTCTGCTGGTTTGTATTGGACTGGGAAGCATCGGATGGTGAGATAGATGACATGGTTCTCGTTTGAGATTCCTGCGCCAAGGTTGTAATCAAATCGAGCTGCTGGGTAGAGCGGTCCGATCGTTGGAGTCTCGCTGTGTGCGGTGATTGATGTTCTTTCAACGTTGGTAACCGGCGCTGGTGTTGGCATGATGGCCTTTTCTAAAGTATAAGTCTTTGGTTCTGAGAAGGCCACTGCAACGGTGTTGATTGTTGTTCCAAACGGAAAGACGTAGGTCGTGACAGTCGCGGGAAGCATCGGCGCGCCGATCGTTCGAAGCCATGAGTTCGTGTTTTCTATCGTGACGAGCGTGTACTGACCTTGATCTTGAATCACGGGATGTGAAAAGGTTATGGTTTGTGTTTTTATTGCGAATTGTTGTCCGGTTTTTGCGGTTCCAAAAGCCCCGAGCCCACTAATAAGTAAGACTCCTATAATAACGACTGATATGAGTTTCTTCATATTTTTTCCCCAACATGTTTATTATAAAAATCGGTATTTAAATCTATCTCACGCAACGGCTTCATTCCATAACTATCTATTTCAAAATAAGACCGTTAAGGGGCGATCGCTTTCGTTTGTATTTTTTTTCAGTTTCGCAAGATTCGATTCTTTTTTCGTCATCTGGGATGTGTTTCTTCCTGCGCTTTGGCTTTCGATCATAAAAGTGGCCTGAGTCATCGTCAAATGACGTTATTTTATGATTTGTTTTATTTTTACATGATAAAATTTTCATATTATTAGGCAGATAACAGAAATGCCACAGCTATACTCTACTCGCTCTCTTAAAGCGCCTTAATCGTCTCCATAATCTTTATATGCTAAAACAGATAATAAGTAGGTAAAATGACAAAGAAGAGTGCGAGAAAGACAGCATTGGACTTGCAAAGAACCGAGTGGAGAAAGACTCATCGGACACTCAACGGTAGGGTCATTTTGTACCCCGATGGAACTTTGGAACATATCAATGCACGAGGCAATCAGATCTACAACTGGTTCTGGAAGAAAATCCTTTTGGAGGTTCAACCACAGGAGATCCCAGCGATCATCTCTGCGCTTCAGGACGAAATTAAGGCAACACGTGATCAGAAAAAAATCCAGGTCTATCGAACCATGATTGGGATGGCAAGCGACGCGTACCATCTGAAGCAACTCGAAGGCATCAAGGAGTTCGACACGGAGCTACAGTTTGAGAAAAAACCGATCTATGATTCAGAGGAAGGAGTCATCTATAACAATGGAAACATCCACACGACTGATTATAACGAGGATGAAAGTGAAATCCTTCTTCGAGACATTGAAGGGATCATCATTGATGTGCTCTCGTCCGAGGATATCGCAGCAAATCTCCCGCGAAAGGCGCTTCGAAACAATGTGTATAAAGATTGGAACTATATGGAGAAAAGCTAGATTCGCCAACAAATAATATAATGAGGAACGGCACATCCCTCTTTTTTAATTAAAAGATAGTAATGCGGACTTTTTTTTCATATCTCTCTAAGAGTTTTTACCCCTGTTGATTCTTTCTTTAAAAACCTATACATCTAAACCTAACTTATTTTGTGTGCAGGTAGTCGCTGAGTTACCATCGGTCAGGGAACCTTTATATAATGTTCCCTCCTTATGCTACTCCGAGGAAATATTATGGCATTTGAAAAAGATGGATATGTCTTACACACACGCGAAGTCCAGTTGAAAGGCGGAAGAAACCAGAAAATATACTATTTTTGTAAAGCAGGAAACAAACCAAAAAGTGGCAAACCCTGTGATATGCCCGATGGGTATACAACTGGTGTCAACAAACGAACTAAATTACCATATCTGAAAAAGAAATAAATTTTTCTTTTTTTTCTTTTTTTAATTCAGTATATACAGAATCCATATTTCGCCAAAATTCTTTATCTTCTCTTAAACTTTCACTAAACAAATTAGTTTCCTCTTGCTTTTTT
>Ga0315282_10011034_pt1 | contig 14061 bp, 18 predicted proteins | sample YL17G07_20_MG_FD_203693 | JGI IMG/M metagenome (GOLD analysis project Ga0315282, IMG submission 203693) | Sediment microbial communities from Yellowstone Lake, YNP, Wyoming, USA - YL17G07_20 | ecosystem: Environmental > Aquatic > Freshwater > Lake > Sediment | place: USA: Wyoming | collected... | reverse complement strand
TCAACATGGGTCTATTGTCCCATTCTTGATTTAACATCAGTCTATTGTCGGATTCTTATACCATATAGTTTCCTTTCTTGACAATGGTCACGCTATAGGATAAAATGGTAAATGCTAAGAATAGTAAAAACGGGAAGGGAGGGAAAGGATGGAAGCCAAACTCACGCTAAGTATTGAGGAAGCCGCCAAGCTATTGGGTATCGGAAGAAACCTTTGCTACGACCGGGTAAAAACAGGAGAAATCCCAGTAATTAGGATTGGTCGTAGGCTACTGGTGCCCCGTTCGGCATTGGAGAAATTACTGGCCAACCCCAAGCCTTTAAACCCCACACCGGCATCCAAGTAGCTGGGGTATTCGTAGGGAAATGCAGAATGCAAATAAAACTGAACGGAACATACCGCACTTCTGATTTCTATGTTGCCGCGTGGCTATTAACGAAGGGATTTCAGCTTCAAGACATTGACCGCAGTAATAGCCGGCGGTGTGATTTCATATTTGTGGATCGGCAAGACAGGCCGGAGCTCGTTCACCAATTCCTATGTGGACGGGCTGTAGGCAATCTCGCCGATTTTGTTTTTAATCTCAGGAGGGCAAAACGGTTCCTCTATTCAACTGAGGTGTGAAAATGCCAGAGACTCGGCGGTGAGTCCGAGCCTCTGGTAGCGCAGGAGCTGAGCCATGTCCATTAGGCAAACTAATACTACAAAACTGGAAGGCAAAGGTCAAGCCCGACCCCGATTTGATTGGCCGACGCTGCGTCAGGCCATCGAGTTCTACGAGAAAGAACATCTGTGCTACCTGCCAGCCGGCTGGGGGCACAAAAAGCCCAGCGTAAACTGGGAAGAATACCAAACCCGTCTCCCCACCATGGCAGAGAAGGCTGAGTGGTTCCATGAGGGCAGAGCCAGCAGTGTTGGCGTGCTCTGTGGTGGTGTCAGTGGTGGGCTAGTAATACTAGCTTTCAACGACCAAAACGGTGCCCGTGATTTTTTTGGTGAAGAGCGGTGGCAAAAGTTACCTCAGGCAACTTTTATCACCAAGAGTGTCCGGGGCCATCATGTTTGGCTGCGGTCAGATACCCCGATTAAAAGCCAAAAGGTCGGCAAGGGCAAGAACGAATCCTGGCTTGAGATCCGCTCCGACGGCAATTTTACCGTGGCACCGCCTTCCCTGCACCCCTCCGGTGTCCTCTACCAAACGGTGGGTGTTGACCATATCTACAAACCCGACGACCTGGCTGGCTTTATAGCCAAGCGCCTATCCGAGCTGGGCTTAAAGGCACGGGGAAGCGAGGAAGCTCCTAGGGAGAAAGCTAAACCATCTGACAGGAAGAGGCCCGAGCGGTCGGATGAATTTAATGCGCTAGCCATCGAAAAGCTGCTGGAGTGCTGCGCTTTTATCCAGCATTGCCGGGATAACGCTGCGACTCTCTCTGAGCCACACTGGTGGCCTATGGTTCATGTTCTAGCTGTTTTTGGCGAGCCGGGAAGAAAGAAAATACACGAGTTATCACAACCGTACCCCAGGTATACCGAAAAAGAGACCGAGCAGGAAATAGAGGAGGCTCGAAAAGCAGCCGATAAAGATGTTGGCCCTCATACCTGCCTATTTATTGAGCAGGACCTCGGGTTTGATTGCCCCGAGAATTGCTTGGCCAAGAAGCTAGGCACTAAGTCCCCGGCTGGCTTGGCATCCAAGGTGGCAACTCATGCTGGCTTCAGGAACAACGGCTTGCCTGTAATAGTAGTTAACAACCGCCAATTAAGAGATATAACCAAAGATGCGCTGACTGCTTTGTACGAAGCTAATGTTTTAAACCCGAAAATCTTCACGCGTGGGGGTAACCTAGTCCGAGTAAGCATCGATGAAAAGCAGAACCCCTACATTGACCCACTGACCGAGTCTGCTCTACGAGGGCTACTAACCCGTGCTGCCGATTTCGTCAAGGTCAACATAAATGCAAAAGGAGAGGTAGGGGAAACCGAGGTATCGCCACCGTTGGATGTGGTGTGTGATATCTTGTCTCTTAGGGAGTGGCAGCTTCCCCCACTATTGAGTATAACATTGGTACCGGTGATACGCTCTGATGGCACTATAGTCAATAAAATAGGCTATGATGCCACAACCTGTTTATATTACTACCCATCACCAGAACTCAGAATACCACCGGTGCCTGATACTCCGACAAAGAACGATGCGAAGGTAGCCAAAGACTTAATCCTAGAGGTGATTTGCAACTTCCCATTCGACAGCGAGGCTAGTGGCGGCAATGCCGTTGCCGCTATGCTCACTCCCATTGTCAGACCAATGATAGACGGTCTAGTACCCCTAGCTGTTTTTGATAAGCCACAGCCAGGTACTGGTGCCAGTCTTCTAGCAGACGTGATAGCGCTTATTGCTACGGGGCAGACGGCGGGCATGCTCGGCGGCCAGAGGAAAGAAGAGGAGTGGAGAAAAGCCATTACTACCATCCTTCTCAGTGGCCGTTCTGTTATCGTTATTGATAATGTCGATGGCCTTCTATACTCCACAAGCCTAGCGGCAGTGCTTACCGCGAGAGTCTGGAGAGACAGAATACTTGGGCGGAATGAGGAGGTTCTGTTGCCAAACCTAGGCACTTGGATTGCGAATGGGAACAACATCCGCTTGCTAGGCGACCTACCAAGGCGAGCTTACAGAGTTAGACTCGATGCACAATTGGCACAACCGTGGCTGCGCCGGTCTAGCGAGTTTAAACACCCCGACCTTATCAAGTGGGTGAAGGAAAAGAGAGGCGATATCATAGCCGCTATGTTGACTGTGGCGCGGTCTTGGGTAGTGGCAGGCAAGCCTGCGCCGCAAGATTTAGTTACAATAGGGAGTTACGAGAGTTTCTGCGAGGTTCTCGGGGGTATCCTCAGCTTCATGGAAGTGAAGGATTTTCTTAAAAACCTTCAACAAATGTACACGGAGATGGATGTGGAAACGCCACAGTGGGAAAACTTCCTTGAAGCGTGGCAGGAGGTCTTCGGCGATTCAGGGGTCACCGTGGCCGAAGTAACCAAATACCTTAACGAAAACGACGGTTTCGCTGCCGCGCTACCCGATAGCTTAGCTGACAAGGATGCGAAAGGCTACAGCCGAAAACTGGGCAATGCATTGGCGAGGCGTACAGACTTAGATTTCCTAGCGGCTTGACAATTCAGAAAGGGGTCCTGAAACAGCGCGCAATCGCATGGAAAGTTACTCGGGCTGGTAGTAAACTCACTGGATTTAGCTTTAGGAGTGAGTTAAGTGAGTTAGCCTCTACGCCACGCGGGTGTAAGAATGAAAAAGATAACGATAATAATAATAAAAGTAAATGGGTACACCGTAACTCACCTAACTCACTTTTAGATACAAAAAGTAGTGAGTTAGCAAAAAATAACCCAGATTACCCTCATGAACCTTGCCCAACCTGTGGCAGCATTGATTATTGGCTAACACCTGATGCGGGGTGGCTCTGCGAACGATGCCACCCGGAGCCAAAATAAAGATAGGGGGGCGGAAATAGTTACAACCAAAGTTACAAGCGATGAAGGAGGCAGCTGATGTTGACTGGTCTAATCCGCTGCGAACCCTTTATGGCTACTCATTTGAGGAAACCAGGCAAAAGAACAAGCAATCCAAGCAAAAAGTCAAAGAAAAGCTAGCCAACCTCACCCCCTTAAGATAGCCCCGAAACTACACCCCTTAACTGATTTTGTTCCCGCCATCTATACCAATGAAACATAATCCATATAGTTTCTTTTATTTATCATAAAGGTCTTTTGATAGATACTATATGTAGCATTTTAACAAATACCACTTACCCCAAAAAGTTCTGGGGCAAATACGAACCTCAACTTACCGACAATCTGGGGGGTGATGGTCAAGGGTGAATAGATAATGAGGGTCAAAACCCGGTCAAAGTTGAAAGCCGTTGATTTAGTGGTCATACAGAATAGTTCAGCCGTAGTGTAGTGTGGCTATGCTCAATAAGTAAAAAGAGAGGTATTGAGCACAAATGGAAACGCCTAACTACATCAAGAGCTTACTTATCCCGACTATCAGAAAGCCACAAGGTCGCAGAGTGTGGTCTATTGATTTAGAGCAGGTTTGGCTTCCGTTCTTTACTGCCACTAACACTATGGGCGACACCGCTATACCAGCAGACGCTTTGGGTTGTCCGTTGCGTCTAGGCTATGATAAGACTGGTGCGGTGCGGTTTTCGCAGGCTGGTCGCCCAGTTGTTAGAGTAGCCAAAGAGCTAGGCGATAGTGTCCGACTAGTTCGTGATAACTTTACCGCAAACCTCTTAAACTATGCTGGTAGTGTTATCCGTGATAATGCCGAAGGCTATAAGACACAAGTCGCACTAGCCAAGAAAGCTGGCGAACCTATTGTCCAGCACGATAGGTTACAGCTACACCTAGCATTGGAAGCCAAAGCCAAAGCGGAAGCGGTAGCCAAAGCAGAAGCGGTAGCCAAAGCGGAAGCGGTAGCCAAAGCAGAAGCAGAAGCGGAAGCGGTCAAGTCTAAAGGTCGCAAAGTGCGGGAGTTAGTCCCCGCTTAACCCAAAACGAGCATAGCCACACTATACTACGGTTGAGCAGAAGGGGGTAAAATATGGCTACTTTACCAAAGTGGTCAACCCCTAACCGACAAGTGTTGCTAGTCAAGCTATTCCTTGATAGTGGCGGTTTCTGTATATTCGGGCATAGGAATTGCCCTATTCCAGAGCATCACTATGAGGTCTTTATTGAGGGGCTTATTGATGACTGGAAGGCAGAGGATAGAGAGCAAGCTACCCTAGACTGGAAGGCAGAGAGTAAAGCTATACATAGTCTTGGGGAACGCAGGCTACCGATAAGAGGTAAGTTTAGCAATATCGCCAAAGACATATTCTTTGATAAGCAACCGCTATTCTACTTTGAAGCTCTAGGGATGGATGGGCTAAAGCTACAACCCTTTGCCAAAATTAAACTAGCCAGTAGCTACTTTCATCTATACATTGACTTGGGCGACAGCTTGAAAGGCACTAGCAAAAACAGAAGGCGTAAAGCTATCAGATATGGGAAGGCACTTCCGCTTGAAGTTGAAGCTAGAGTAAAAGAGCTGGTAACGCTTGCGGTTAAGGATTATTTAAGCCACTAAAAGCAGAAAACGCTTCTAGGTTACTAGGGGCGTTTTTTGCTTTCTAATCGGTTGTTTTGGGTGTTACGCTTGCGTAGCACCCTCTTTTTTTGCAAGTTTTAGCAATTCTGGTAATTCTTGCAATCTTAGACTTACGGCTTGATGGCTCAATCGCACCCCCCCCACAGCTTGGGGGCTTTTTACTTTATGCCAAAGGAGGTGAGGGCTATGCTCAAGTTTCCTATGTTCACCCGTAAAGTGCCACCGCCTACTGAACCTCCATCAGCTCCCCCACCAGTTCATTGTCCCAAGCCTATAGAGCTGGTCTTATTCTGCCAGTGGCGGTCTGGGATGAACTGCACCGACAGCGCCAGGCGTTGTCTATGCACCGGCATCTGGGAAAAAGGCTTAGGGAGGTAAGAGTGAGATGAGTACAAGAACCATACAGATTCTTCTTTGGCTACTGTTTATCCTGGGCTGCTGTGCCATGGGTATAGCTGTAGCCTGTAATTGGTTATCTTAGAAAGGAGGTGTAACGTGGCAAGAATATTCATTGTAGACGGTACCACTTATCCAGACCCGGGTCCTGAGGTAACCCCGGACCAGTTCAAGCAGATGATGGCTGGCTTTTTACCGGAGCTAGCCACCGCCGAGATGACTGAGTCCAAGCAGGGCGAGGACACGGTCTACCATTTCCGAAAGCGCGTCGGCGTGAAAGGCTAAACTATGGGTGATATTGCTGAAATTCTAAAGAGCGTCCCAGAGGTTAAACTGAAAATCATACCGCTCACCTGGGAGCTTCTTGATGAGAAGGGCCGCATTGACATCAAAAAGGCATCCTACAACTCCAAAGAGGTCGACGCCGCCTTAGAGGAAGCGGAGAGCTACGCTCGGCAAACGGAGAGCTCCGTCTCTCATCTGAAGAATCTTCTCCGGCAATAGCGAGGTATAAGTTATGTGGGACTTGGACACCCTACACAGCATGAACGAACGTGCATACGAGGAATACAAACGGAAACAGCCTACTACCCCGCTGGAAGGATTGAGAGAGAAGCTGCGCAATGCTCGCCCCCCCTCTATCTCCATACTCCTGGGCGTCTTCCGGAATTTTGAGACCTACAATGACTTTGTGAACCTGGTCAGGGAATACCTCCCGGAAAGGGAGAAGGAGATACTGGAGAAGCCTACTCCTCACGAGCAGATGGCATGCTTTGCCTCGCACTTTGAGGATCGCTACCTTCCCTTGCATCCTAGCTTTAGGGATGAGATGTGCGAAGACGACTATTATGAGCTCCTGCGCGAAATACCCGTCATGGTGATGGGCTTCGGCTGGGAGGATTACCACGAGTTGAATAACGCCAGGCTGGGAGCTCAGCTTATGAGCTACCTTTTTGAGTCGCCCTTAGAGGGTTACGACGAAGGCGAGAGAGTTTCCCTGATTGATGGGTTCACGCCTGAATACCAGAGTGAGGCACAGCGGGTCCCGGCGGGCGGCATCACTCTTGACACTGCCAAACGAATACTCAGGGGAAAGAGGTGGGTAGGTTTACGAAATTGGGCTCAGTATATATACCAAGCCACTGGCAACTGGTTCCTTGATACCGACGATGACATGCGCTACTCCGGGATGCAAAACGACTGGGATAAAGGAACTGTCGAGGCGATGAGCAAAGACTGGCGTGAAGCCGAGGACCGTTACAACAAAATGATGGAGTTCGCTGGATGGCTTGAGGACGAAAAAGAAGGACTGGCTCGCTTCAAGCAAACGATAGATTTCATTTTAGCCCATCTTGAAAAGGAGGTGTAAATGGTACAGGAACTAACTAAACAACCAGTAGGCTACCAGTGGGCGCTGCCGGAGAATGTTGTGGTCCCAGCCGACGAGCTGAGGGTGCGCCTCGACTTCTACGGACAAAGCGTGGTGATGTACGTCATTGGGGAAGGGATTATTACCACCAAGATGGTGAGCGCCGAGGATGTTGCACTGGCATTACTCCGGGATATACCGCTCGGGTCAGGGGTACTCCCCGAAAATACTCTCTGGTGGCAGCACAGGCAGGACGGAGCTCCGGTAGTAGCATTATGGCGCCCGCCCCAGGTCTGGCCAGCTGCCTTGCAGCTCGAGCCCTTCAATCCGCCGCGGCGCTTTAAGCTGCCCATGCCCGGGCTTATCTTTATATGCCGGCCGGGACAACCACCAAGAGTAGTTGCCGTGAAGAAACGGCCTACTACACCCGAGGAGCCAATCTACCGCGCTCCACTTTATAACATATTCCCCGGTGGCGATACTTGCCCGGGCAGCCACAAATACTCGGATGATATCTCCAAAATACCAGAGGAGTTTTTTACCGCCTTCTTCACGCAGTCTCTGGGCGGTGAGGTTTCCCGTAAATTTGGCCACGAACTGCTCAAATTGTGGGAGAGCATTGATGGGAAGAGGCGATATCCGCTACGGGACCTGGTACCGTGCGGCAAGGTAGCAAATCTGCTGAAGTAGGAAGACGATGACCAAACCGGTGAATTATTTGACTAATTCGTTGACAGGTCTCGAGGGAGAGCTGGGAGTCTTCTATAATTACATCCTGGCTGCCGATGGGCTATTTATCCAGGCAAAGAACGCTCACCTTGCGGCTACCGTCTGTATTGCTCCCCAGCTGGTTAGAGGGCTGGCGCCGCTTGAAGAGAGCATCCAGCTCCTGCATGGCAAGATACCAATGTATTTCCTGAACCTAGCTCTCTCAGTATTATGCATCAAGCCGGATATCGAGCAGTACTTGGCGCTTACCTGGCAGGGTAACTACAGCCTGGGCGTACCATCTCAGTCGCAAACTGCCGCCTCGGTGACCTATGAGACCTTGCCCGGCACAGTACTGGATATCCATAGCCACGTCGGTGGTGTGCCCCCACACTTTAGCGGTATAGACGACCATGACGAGCAGGGGTTTTGTCTTTATGCCGTCGCGGGAGATCTCCGCAACCTGTTCCCTACAGTGGAGCTCCGGCTCGGAGTGTATGGCTACTTTATGCCCCTCGAAAAGGAGGAGGTCTTTGTATAGAATCGCTTTGAGCTGGAACGACAAAACACTTGAGGTAGATAACTCCCGAGTAGCCGCGATTATTGTCATAGGCTGTGGTGGTACCGGTGGATTTGTCGCTGATGGACTGGCCAGGCTGCTTCCCCAAGGCGTAAACCTGATACTCATTGACATGGATACCGTTGAGGAGCGCAATCTAAGCCGCCAGAGCTTTACTGCTGCCGACGTGGGGCTCTTTAAGAGTGAGGCCCTGGCAAAGCGCCTGGCTGGTAAATACCAGCGGCCGATACAATACAGCGTTTTACCTGTCGGAGCCGGCGATTTACCCAGAGGAATAGTTGTCGGGTGTGTTGATAGCGGCCCAGCTCGCCAGGCGATCGCCGACCACCTCCATGATGGCCAATGGTGGGTAGATTCCGGGAATGGTCCCAACTTTGGCCAAATACTCGTCGGCAACTCAAAAACCGAAAAGCTGCGGCCGGCTTTCTTCGCCGACCTCTGCTGTAGGCTGCCGCTCCCCACCATCCAACAGCCAGCTATCCTCGCCCAGGTACCCAGGCAGCGGAGCTGCGCCGATGCGGTTGCCGCAGATGACCAGAGCCCAACAATCAACCAGGCTATGGGTGCCCTGGTGCTCGAGGTGGTGAGGCGCATCCTTGAAGGAACCTGCCCCTGGATGCAGCTGTATCTTGATTTAGATACCGGCACACTAACTCCAACCATGGCGACACCGGAAGTAGTGTCCCGGCTAACAGGAATAAGACCTAGTAGACTAATCGAAAGAGAAAGGAGGTGAGACATGTCTAGGGAAGAGCTAAAGGTCAACATTATCATCAAGGGGGACCGCATCTTTCTGGGTGCTCAGGCGACTGATTGCGACCCGAAGATGGCCACACTGCAGGGCAACCTGCAGACGGCTCTCGAGCGCATACCCTCATTCGTCGAGGAAGCGAATCAGCAGTGGGATGCAGCTCCCCGCAACCCCAAATCCACAATTCCAGAGCCAGTAGCACCGGTTAGAACGGCGACAGTAGCAAGTAAGACGGCTGCTTCAAAGGCCAAAGAACCAGCACAACCAAAATTCTTCTAATTGTTGGCGGTCGCCAACAATTACACAAGCCCTCAGCCTGATCTCTGAGGAGCTGAATAAGGGGTCAAAAGGAGGTGATAAAGATGGAAATTCAAGTTAACAAACTGAGAGAGCTGATGGAGCTGTTTAAGCCGGTGGTCCCGAAGAAAACGGCACTCCCGGTCACAACCTACATCAGGCTTGGTGAAGGGAAAGCGATTGCGACCGACCTTGAAACCATGGTCATAGCAGACCTGCCCGAAGCCAGAGAGCCTATGCTGCTCCCCTATGCCTCGCTTGCCGAAATGCTGAAATACGTACCCGGCAATGGGACGATCAAGATTGAGGCTCAGAACAAGAAGGTTTCCCTGGTATGGTCCGGCGGCACCGCCAGCTATCCCACCGAGGCTGTCCAGGACTTCCCAGTACTGCCGGAAATGCCAGCCAAGGCCGAGGGGATGATTGACGGCGACACCCTGATAGCAGCAATGCTGGCCGCTTTACCCTATGTTGCTGCTGACCAGACCCGGCCCGTGCTTAGCGGTGTAACCCTGGTGTTGGGGAGTCCCATTGAGGTGGCTGCCGGAGACGGTTTTAGAATGAGCCACCAGGTGCTGGGGCTTTCCTTCCCACTTGAGGTGAAGATCATAGTGCCAGCCCATGCCGTGGCCATCCTGGGGCACGTCTTTGCCAAGACGCCCCGGACACCCCCTTCATCTGTCGATTCCCTGATACCGATAATTATCGCCAAGCGGCAGCTCCACATGGCTCTCGCCGGTGAAAACAAGGTCAGAGTGGACTTCGGCCGGACGGCATCCGTTGTCATCAACCTGGTTCAAGGCAGCCCCCCAGAGTGGCTCAAGCTCATTCCGAAAGGCGAGCCTATACTGCAGAGCCAGGTCTTTGCCCCACAACTGGAAGCAGCCGTAAAGCGAGTCCGGGCCATCGCCAAAGATGGCAAGGGCATTGTCCGCTTGGTTTTCGCTGATGGCAACCTTACCGTTTCCGCCAGAGCAGAGGACCAGGAGATCAGTGCCACCATAGACACTCTGAATACTCAGGGCGAACCCGGCAGGACGGCGCTTGACTACACGTACCTTCTCGATTACCTTTCCGGCAAGCAGGGTATCGTCATCCTCTCCAAATACGGCAATACCAGCCCGTTAGTCTTCCAGTACCAGAACTCGCCGCGTGTTCTCATCATGCCCATGTTTGTAGAATGGGGCGATGAGAAGCCGACAGCTGCGGAAAAGGCAGAGCCGGAACCAGAGACGATTGAGGAAAATCCGGAAGTCGAGCCAGAGGAGGAACTGGAATCCTCTCTCGAAGAGGAAGCTACTGAAGCAAAGGAGGAGCCCGAGCCAGCAGCGGCAACACCGACCAAGACACCGGCAAAGCGTAAGCGGAAACGCTAACCACGTAATCCTGTGTCAACCAGGGGTGCTGGGGCGGGAAGCTCCAGCACCCCACTTTATTAGTTAGTAATATTCCATGAAAGGAGGCTTTATGAAAGAGCTGACGTTGAACGATTTGGCTCAATCAAGAGGTCCAGGGCAGCTCCATGACTCCAAGTTTATGTCGGCAGCCGAGAAAAGTAAAGTCCTGAGGCACTGGGAGATGTTTTTGAGAAGCGGCCTCGAGAAGGATAAATTCACTAAGGCGCTTTATGAGCACCTCATCAACCATTGCTCCTTCATCGCCCACTACGACATATATGGCTTCTACGCCACTTACTTTGAGAGTGGAGATGATACCCGGCACTTTCTCTCCCAGTTCGACACCCGACGTGGGATCCCTCGGAGCATCGAGTACGGCATGACCTACTGGATTACCGACGAGGAATACTACGACATCAATACCGAAATGTGCCGGATTGCCTGGAAATACATACCGGTGCTCGAGCTGAAAGCCGAGAACGACCAGAGACATGCCGATCTAGCCCATGCTGAGGTGTTATTGAAGAAGCATGGATTATCTTTACCTGGAGGAGTTGAATGACTACAGAGAGAAAGACTGAGAGATGGATAGACGATCTAGTTGGCGCCCTCTTCGACCCCATCATAGTAATGCCCGGGGGCTGGGGAGATGACCTGCCCGAGTGGCTGAGAACTAGGGTTACTCTTGAGCGCCTTGGCGAAAACATTGTGGCACTGCGAGAGGGGAGAGAGCTGACCGCTACCAATGCCGAGGCTGCCTGCTACCTGTTTACAGCTTCGCTTACGGCCCCGATGGACCATGATTGGACCGAGATATACCTGTACGTTGCCGGCGGGGAAATGAAAGGCGAAAAGAAGATCGAAATGCCAGAAGATATAAAGGTAGATACCTTAACCGAGAGCCAGTGGCGTGACTTGAAGCAGCTGAAGGATTGGATTTACCAGCAAAGAATAAAACACCGTAAGGAGAAGGCAAGGGGAGAGCGGCGCCAAGCAAAAGAGGAGGCCAAGGCAAAAGAGCTGGAAACCAGAGCGGTCCAGCCATCCTTCTTCTAGGTAACTTTTGTAAACAGAAGTGAACAATAGTAACCAGTATTGAACAGAAAGGAGGCGACTGATGGTAGCACTTAGTTTCAAGGAGCAGAGAAAACAGGCCAAGCAGGAAGCCAGGAAGAGGTTTCAGAATCCTTACAAGGTGGGTGATATCCTTCACCACTCCTGGGGATACGACCAGACCAACTGCGACTTCTACCAGGTGGTAGAGGTTAAGCCGGCATCGGTTGTATTAAGGAAGATTGGCACCAAGACGGTACCCGGGTCCGAGGGGTTCATGTGTGAGTCTTTGATGCCCGAGAAGGATGCCTTCATCACAAAAGGCTTTCAGGCATTAACTAAGGATGACCGTGACATTACTCCTGAGAATCCCACCATTACCAAAAAGGTGGGGTTCTATGTCAAAGAAGACAGCTCGCTCCGGTACTACATCCCGGTGCCATACGGCTGGTGCGACCTATGGGATGGTAAGCAGGAGTACTCCAGCTGGTATGCTTAGGAGGTGAAAATGGAGCGAAAACTGCGCCTAGAGGTATATCCAGCAGCCTTTCATTTCTCCCTGGACCGGGAAGATAAGGCTATCATCTTCCAGTGGGTCGCTGAGACTTCAGCACCGAACTTGGTGTGGATGCGCTTAATCACAATAAAGTGGCGCTGGCCACCGATTAAATGTCTAACGGTTTTCACCGATGCTGACTAGAAATTGAGGGGTCGGGACCACAAAGCCCGACCCCCCTTTTTTGCTTATCAACCTCACCCCTTTACATCACGGACCTAAGGCTAGTCCATCCCCTTGCCTCTACGTCAGCAATACTACACTTCTTACAGCGACCGGTGAAGGTTGGACTCTTAAAATGACTAACAGTTACCCATCTACCCTCAGAACAATCAGGGCAGATCACCCAAATATAGGTCGCCACCGACCCACAAGGGAATTGACGCTTTGTTGTATCACCAGGCTCCATAGCTTACCCCTTTTGTCTTCCAGGCAGTATGCCACTTGCCTGATTACGGCTGAGGCTACCCACACGGGAGGGGGAAAGGAGCTATTTAAACCAGCGGGATGAAAAAATAAGCCCCCTAGTACCTCAGTTTCCCCTGGCAGAGCCCGCCTTTAAAAATAAGTGGTTTTTATCTTATTATCCTTTCACCGCTCCAAAGGTCAGCCCGCGGATGATATATCGCTGCATGAACCAGGCGGCAAGTAATGTGGGTAGAATGCAAATAGTCATATCCGCTGCCATACGTCCCCACTTGATCTCTATAGCGCCCCAGAAGGCGGCTAGCCCTACCGAAGTTGTTCTGGCATCTAGATTGGTAAACAGAAAAGAGTAGAGGAACTCATTCCACGCGAATACCAGGCAGAATGCCGCGGTAATTGCTGCTCCTGGCGCAATCAATGGAAATATAATCCTGCGAAAAGTTTCAAACCGCCCGTAGCCATCCACCATAGCCGCCTGTTCCAGCTCCTCTGGAATCTCTCTAAAAAAGCCAAATAATAAAAAGGTGGCAAACGACATATTAAAGTAAAAAATCAGTAGCGTCAGCCCGAGTTGGGTATCCAGCAGTCCTAACGCTTTAAAAGTGAGAAAGAAAGGTATAGCGGCTACTGCGCCAGGGAACATCCTGGTTGAAACAGTGACAAAAAGGAGGTGCCCGCTACCGGTGTTCCATCGGGCAAAGCTGTAGCCAGCAGGTAGTGCCACAACCATTGCCAGGATGGTGCTGCTGACAGCCACAATCAGAGTATTCCTGATTTCCAGGACGATTGGTGTCCAGGTAAATAGCTCCTGATAGTTTACCAGCGTAGGGGAAAAAGTGACTAATTTGTCCATCCCTATATGCATAGCGTCAGCATCTGGCTTAATTGCGGTCAAAAATATCCATATTATTGGGAAGAGAAAGAAAGCCAAAGCAATCGCTGTGGCTAACCAAAACCATACCCTTCGTCTCATTCTGCCCCTCCTTTTACCTTCACTTTATCACTCCCATAGCCTTTATCAAGTATCGGAATAGGATGGCACACAAAATAATAGTCAGAAATAGAGAGATTAGTGCCAGTGTCGACCCTTTCCCTATATCAAAGAAGGTGAATGCGATTCGGTAAATGTAGAAATCTAGCAACTCGGTGTTGGAACCACCTTGTGTGGTTCCATAGAGCGGGTCAAATAGCCTTATCAACCACATTGTCCTGAGCAGGATAATAATCATTGCCAGTGGCATCAACATGGGCAGGGTTATTCTGCGGAAGGTATACCAAGCGGAGGCGCCATCAACCCTTGCCGCTTCAAAGGCATCTCTGGGCAGACTCCTCATACCGGCAAGGAAAACGAA
>Ga0315282_10011033_pt1 | contig 14061 bp, 19 predicted proteins | sample YL17G07_20_MG_FD_203693 | JGI IMG/M metagenome (GOLD analysis project Ga0315282, IMG submission 203693) | Sediment microbial communities from Yellowstone Lake, YNP, Wyoming, USA - YL17G07_20 | ecosystem: Environmental > Aquatic > Freshwater > Lake > Sediment | place: USA: Wyoming | collected... | reverse complement strand
GCCGTTTATATGGCCAAAAACCAGTTTTCCTGATTCGAGTTCATCCTTGAAGTATGTGTTGACCGTCTTTTCGGCAAGCTCGCCGACCGCTATGCAAGATGTGCATTGGTGGGTTCCATGGAAATGATAAATTTCTACCCGAATATTGTTATTGATCGGACTGCCTGTTTGTAGGGTCGTTGAATTGGTCTGATTAGTCATTATGTTCTGGGTATTTGAAATACACCCGAAAATCACGATAGAACATACCAAAAGCCACAGCATTCTCATGATCTCAACCCCATAAAATCTTCCATCCAGTAGTCCGGCGATACTGATGAACACGAATATCAACAATACGTAAATGGCCGTTTCCTTGTTGCCCATATCTGCGACACCCGTTCCCGCCAACCTCGAATTTCATGTTACCACCCGTTGATTTGGTCTAAAACCTTTTTTCCCAATGGCGAGAGGGAGTACAAGTGCTTTACGCCATCTTGGCGCATCACGACAAGCCCTGCCTTGTGAAGGACTTTTAGGTGAGATGAAACGGTCGGCTGCGTCTTTCTTACCATGGCTGGAAGGACGCAGGCGCAAAGCTCGCGTTCGCTCAACGCATTTAGGAGCGCAAGTCTCGACGGCTCGGCCATGGCTTTCAAAATATTGATTTTCACAAATATTTATATCCGTCTATTTATTTAAATGCTTCGGCTCTCCCATGCCTCTCGCTCTTTCGGGATTGCGTTGATGAGCGTTAAGACCCGAACAACGAGCAGAACCTTGCTAAGGCGAACCGGGCCCGGAGCGTGTAAGGCGGGGTTCGGCCTAGACTCCAAATGGGGGCATCAGACGAAAAAGAGACCAAGAAGCCTTGCAGCAAGACCTCCAAGGAAAATCGCGAAAACGATCTCGAACACCGAAATGCCGAGCGCTGTCTTCCAGCCATGCTCTTTCTTCAGCGCGGCAATGGTCGCAGCACAAGGCACATAGAACATCATTACGATCGCGAATGTCATCATCTGTACGGGCGTGAGGACCGTATTGAACGCCTCTGCCCCAAGAAGCGATGCAAGCATGATGAGGGCCAGCTCCTTCCTCAGAATCCCGAAAATCAGGGCTATCCCTACGACAGTAGGCAGGTTGAGCCATCCGACGGTTATGGGGCTGATAACGTCCGATATCGGTCCAAGCCAGCCCAGCACCTCAGCCAGCTTTATCAGGAACGTTGAAACCGCGATGATGGGGAATGCCATGAATACGAAAGAGCGCAACTCCTTCCATGCTTCCATCAGCACGTTCTTCAGCATCGGCATTTTGTATGCCGGCATCTCCATTATCAATCCGACCGGCTCTCCGGGAAGCGCCTTGAAGGCGATCCTACCGAGAACCAGTATCACCAGCAGATTCAGGAGGTATAATGCCAAGGCCCACTCCAAGCCCACATAAGTGGCTACAAGGCCCATGATCACAACGGTAACTGCCGCGCACGGTACAAGGGTAACCACGAAAGAGGCCAGGAGCCTGTCCTTCTGCGTCTCAAGGATGCGGCATGAAAGGCATGCGGGCACATTGCACCCATAAGCCAGGATCATCGGAATGAAGGCTTTTCCATGCAGGCCTATCCTATGCATGATACCATCCATCAAAAAGGCCATGCGGGCCAAATAGCCTGAATCTTCAAGAATCGCAAGGAAAATATAGAATGGAACCAGGTACGGCAAAGCGATTGAAATGCCCGCTATTATGCCTTCCATCACTCCGTCGAGAAGCAGCTCCTGCAAGGGCCCTTCTCCTGAATATGGCAGCATTCCAGCCTTGAGAGACGAAAGGAAGCCGAGCAGATGAGACGAGGCGAAATCCCCAAAGCTGAAAATCGAGAGAAATACCGAAGCGGCTACAATCGCGAGGAAAACGTAGCCGAAAATGCGGTGGAGGAGAAATGAATCAAGCTTCTGGCTGAATGGCATCCCGGCTTTTTTAATATTCATAGATGCCCTTGCAATCCTTTCTGCCATTGCATATCGTTCCGAAGATACCACCACCGAGCCTGGCTGGCCGCAGCTCTTCCCTATCTTTTGCAGCTCCTTGCGTGCCTTTTCAATGATCTTTGGATTCCGCTCCCCAACCATTTCAGTGATATTTTCGTCTTCTTCAAGAAGTTTCAGCGCCACCCATCTTGGCGGATATCCGAAATCCTGCCCCTCAACATCCTTGCTAATTTCCCGGATTGCGTTTTCAATATTTTTTCCATAAGGAAGCGAAGGGGCATTTCCTTTCTGCCGGCTTGCGGCCATAGCTTTCTCCATAAGGGTTGTGATGCCTTTGCCTTCAATCGCGATTATAGGGACAACCGGGACGTTGAGTGCCTCCGCAAGCTTTTCCACATTGATTTCTACCCCTCTTGCACGGGCTATATCCACCATATTTATGGCAATGACAATCGGTCGGCCCAGTTCAATCAGCTGGAGAGTGAAGTAGAGATTTCTTTCCAGAACCGATGCATCAACAACGTTTACAACGACATCCGGCTTCTCCTTTGCTATGTAATCCCGGGATATGAGTTCTTCAAGAGAGAATGCTGAAAGGGAATAGATGCCCGGAAGATCGATAATGTCTATCTCGGTGCCTTTGAAGAATAATCCCCCTTCTGCTTTCTCAACTGTCTTGCCTGACCAGTTTCCGATGTGTTGCTGAAGGCCGGTGAGGCTATTGAAGAGAACCGATTTCCCGACATTTGCATTTCCGGCCAGAGCGATACGAAGCCGTCTCAACGCCTCACCTTCACAAATATCTTCTCAGCGATACCCCTCCCTATGGCCAGGGTGGACGAACGGACCGATATCTCGACAGGCCCCATCCTTGCCGAGGAGCGCGTCACATTTATCTTTGTACCGGGGGTGAGACCCATGTCCATGAGCCTCCTGCGTACGTTTCCTCCGCCTTCCAGCAGCAGGATTTCTGCTTCCTCTCCCTTCGTAAGATCCACCAAGCGCATGATATCCTTTGTCTGCATGCCTCTTTTTTCGAGCACCCTCACTGCTTTCCGAAAACCGTGCTCGACATCATCTGAAATCGCATGTTCAAGTATGCAGGCTTCCTTGTGTATCCTTTCCTTCCTTATGCCAGCCAGGGTGAGAAATCGTTCTATCAGATGATGCTTCCTGAGAACGGATCTGCCCACCTTTTCTCCTTTCTCCGTCAGCCGTATCTCTCCATAAGGTTCATATCGCACGTATCCTTTCGCAGAGAGTTTTCCGAGCATTTCGCTGATGCTTGCCGGAGAGATGCCCAAATCCTTAGCAAGGTCTTTGACTTTTGGTTGTCGCCCATCCCGAGCGTACCTCACGAGCATCTCCAGATACTCTTCCGTCTCCGGGCTCCTCTTCTGCATAGAATGTTAGGTGCACCTAATATTTATTAATCAATCGCTCAGGCTCAGCAAGGCCGTCTTAGCGCAGTTTCATGAATGCCGAACGGCGCTATTTTTGGCTTCCTGCTCCGATAGACCTGGACAAAGGGCAAGCCGCTGAAATGCTTTTCTATCCCCGCCATCTCCTCCGGTGACAGCGGCGTCACTTCAGACCGACGCAGAGGCGTATCCAGCTGCACCTCATCAGGGCCGATCTCCGCGCAAGCCGGGCCATCTCCCCCGGCTGATTCTTTCTTTGCCCCAATGAATATCATCTGGAGCGCAAGCTTTCCCTCGAATTCCTCACGGAAGGCCTTGATGCCCTCCACAATAGCCTGAAAATACAGTCCTTCAACGGGGTTGTTGATTTTTCTAAAAAAGCCCCTCATTCTGGGCGTCGAGTTTTGTCGCGACGATATCGGCACGGCTGAGGTCACGACGGACGCCTGCATCAGAAAGCAAGGAGGAATTCGTAAGCACAACCACCAGGATCCCGAAATGACCTGCATAATCTATCATATCGCCAAGCTGGGCTCTCCAGTCCCGGAAAAGGTTATCGCATAGATATTTCCCCCGGGTGCGGATTCCAGCTCGCTTTTCATTCTGTCAATAACGGAATATCCCTTTCTTTGGATGGTTTTGGTCCTTGCCCTTCCGAACTGGCAATAGAGCATTCAAAAGAGCATTCCTTTTCCTTCCTGCAAATTGGATCTATGCCAAGGGAGCGGCCAAATCTCCACTATGGCACAGGGTTATAAATAGATTTCATCCACTGAACCTGGGCGAACGGTCGCTGTTATTCGCAGTCTTCGCAGTCGTGGATCTTGTGGCGGGTCCCATCTTTGTGTATGCATTCATCCCCGACATGTTTGTGTTCCTTGCATTTTGGGTTTTTGCAGCCCTTTTCATGTTTATGTTCCATAAACCAATCACCACGTACCTAATTTTGATATTACCGAAACTATCGAAAGCTATCGCGTACGATATTTAAATCGCTTCTTTTCCCTCACTTTTTCGGCATAATCATGACCGCTGCGGCAATTACGGTCGTCCACAACCCGCTTTTATCGACGATTGCGGATTGGGTTATGTTGCTCGTCCTAACGATCTCCCCGCTCATCTTGAAGAGCTGCTCGCGCTCATCCCACGACTGGTCAACATCGAATTCGATTCCAAATGTCGAGGCGAGCATGGATGCCGCAAGGTCTTCCGCATAATCACCCGCATTTTCATCGGTTTGCCCGAATGAGTGGTGCTCTGAAAGGTAGCCATGGAAATTGGAGTCCGCGGGAAGCGCTATGCCTATAGAAGAGGCAATCAGCCTGTTCGGCTCATTAGATTCGTTCCTGGCCAGCACCACGTAGGTGATGTCGCCCGGCTTCAGATAGGTGAGACCCTCCTGTTTCGATACCAGCGTGCATTTTGGGGGGAAAATGCTTGAAACATAAACCAGATTGCATTTCTCTATTCCGGCATCCCTTAATGCGAGCTCGAATGATGCGAGCTTGTGCTTGTGCCGTCCAACGCCTTTTGTCAGAAATATTTTTTCTGGCGCCATAGTATCCATTTCGCAAACCTCCAAATCCTGAACGCAGCCTGAATTTGAATTAATATTCATTATATTAATAAGCTTTTTGATGACGGCTCCATAAGGGCCGGCTTGGGTAGGCAGATTTAGCATTTATTGAAATCTCAGGTACCGCCCGGACGCCTCGTCTCGGTTTCATGGATATCCAAGGGTGCCGTTTTTGGCTTCCTGCTCCGATAGACCTGGACAAAGGGCAAGCCGCTGAAATGCTTTTCTATCCCCGCCATCTCCTCCGGCGAAAGAGGCGGCACCGCAGAGCGCCGCAGGGGCGTGTCCAGCTGCACCTCATCCGGATGAATTTCCCGAGCGAGCCGGGCCATGTCCTCTGCGCGTCCCTTGTTCAGATCGACGAACATCATCTGGAGGGCGAGATTCCCTTTGAACTCCTCCCTGAATTGCATTATTCCATCAAGGGTTGCCTGGAAGCGCGAACCTTCGGCAGGGTTGTTGATTTTCCGGAAGACGTCTTCGTCGGGCGCATCCAGCTTAGCCGAGACGATGTCTGCGTGGCTCAGCGCAGCTCTGACCTCCGGATCTGGTAACAGCGAGGAATTTGTGAGCACTGCCACCGGGATTCCGAATCCCTTCGCGAAACTAATCATGTCCCCGAGCTCGGAATTCAGGGTCGGTTCGCCTGACCCTGAGAACGTTATCATATCCACACCCCTTTTCGGTGCGGTTTCGAGTTCCGCCTTCATCCCGTCAAGGCTCACATACTGCTTTCTCAGCATGGTTTTGGTCTTCGTCCTGCCGAGCTGGCAGTACACGCAGTCGAAGGAGCATATCTTGTTCCTGGAGCATATAGGGTCCACGCCGAGGGACCTCCCCAAGCGCCATGAAGGCACCGGGCCGTAGATGATTTTCATATCAATCCTCCTGCGCTTTTTTCTCCGGTTGTTTCCGGCATAGCAGCCCGGCCATCCTCTTCGCCATGCCTTTCAGCGACATGGCCGCGATTCCTTTGCCTGTGGATGGAGGCACCCCATCCGCAAGCATGCGGGGCACATTTTCATCGTAAGGTATCTCGGATATGAGCAAGTGGCCGAATCTTCTGGATATCTTCTTCTCGTAAGCTGCGGATATGCCCTTCTTGTTGAGCACCACCGAATAAGGGATCCCGAAATGGTTTGCGATCTCAAGGACCCGCTCAAGGTTGGCTAAGCTTGAAGGCGTTGGTTCGACGACCCCTATGACACGGTCGCACCCGCTGACCGCCGCGATGACCGGGCACCCTATCCCTGCCGGCGCATCGATAATCGTATCCTCTATCCCCTTGCTCGAGGCGATATCCTGCGCGATCCGTTTCAGTTCGAAGACCACCTTCCCGCTGCCGGCTTCTCCAGGGGCTAGCTTGCCATACACAAGAGGGAACGTATCCGTGTCCACCACGACCACATCCCCGCTTCTTCTCGGCTTCAGACTTATGCCCAATTCAGGGAATGCGAGCGAGCAGGCCCCGCAGCCCTCGCAGCGCGTTTCTATTATCCTGAGCTTGCCTCCTTCGCTGGATATCGCACCGAATTCGCACACTTTGCCGTAATCACGGTCCGCGGGCTGGTTGTTCCCGATCACAGCAAGCTTCGAGGCTGAGAATCCGTTCCTGCTCTTTTCCTTCCCTTTGAAAAGCAGGAACTGGTTCGGGCAATCCACATCAGCATCCACAAGCACGCAACGCCCCAGCTCAAGGGCGATTGCCGAGGTCGCGCAGGATTTGCCCGTGCCGCCTTTTCCGCTGACTATGGCTATCTTCATGGAAGCAACCCCTTTGCGAAGGCGGCTATCTTTTTCGATATGGGATGATCCGGCATCTCCCGGACGATTGACATTCCATTCACATAGCAGTCCACCATGGCGCGGTCATACGGCACCTCCAGCACCGCGCCAGGGACCTTCCTGGATGAGATTGTGCTGCGGTTCACTATGGTCTCGTGGGGGATTCCGAGCCTTCCCAGAAGCTCGTTTATGGCCTTAAGGTCGCTCTGGCCGAAAAGAGTCGGCTCGGTCACGGCAAACGCCCGCTCGCATCCTTCCAAAGCCCTCACTACCGGGCAGTGCGCTCCGGCGGACGTGTCCACGATGAATATCCCGCCGCGGCCCTCCTTCAGCCCGCGTTCCTTGACCGCCTCGACCATCTTCTCGGAAAGCGGTTCAGATGGCTTCAGCTTCGCAGAGAACAGCTCCAGCCCATGCTTTTCGGTCTTATACGTCCATCCGATGGCCTTGCTGCCCCCGCGAGCCGCCCCGTGAGGGCAGGAGAGGACGCATGCCTTGCATCCGTTGCACAGGGCAGGCACCAAGCCCGGAGGTTTGCCTTTCGGCATGTAAAGCGCATTGAACTGGCAGTTCGCAACGCATCTGCCGCATCTTCGGCAGGTCTTCTCGTCTATGACAGGCAGAAACGAGCGCACTTCGCGTTTTCCCCGAAGTTTTGCTCCTAAGAGCATATGAGCGGAAGGGCAATCCGCATCGCAATCAAGGTATGTGACCCTATGCCCCAAGTCAGCCAGCGCAAGTGCGATATTGACCGCAAGCACGGTCTTGCCGGTTCCGCCTTTACCGCCGGTTATTCCAATAATCATGAGGATACCCTTCAGTGGCTGCAGACATTGCTGGCTTCTGGTAATTTGCCCTCAAGGTATCTGTCCACTGCATCGCGCACCTCGCCTTGGGCGAAAACAACCCTGATCGATGCAGACTCGAGCATCTTGATGGCATTTTGACCTGCGGCCCGGGTTATCAGGATATCCACATTCTGGGAGATCAGGAATTTCGGCACCTCGCCAGGCACGTGGTTGTCGTAGAACGGGTTCTTTACAACCTCCCTGCCCAGGATTTTTTCCTCCCGAACTTCAAAGACGACAAACTCCATGCATCTTCCGAAATGCCCGATACCCCCGCCATCGGCACCGGATTCGGATGCAACTGCAATCTTCATACGTATCCCCAGTTACCTTCTTCCGAGGCCTCTCGGGGCCAGCCCTGATTTAGGGGGTGCCCTCGGCCGCTCTATAGAGGCAAGCTTGCCCTCAAGAAGACCTTTGATGGCCGCCCCCACATTTCCTGAGGCCACGTACACCTTGATTTCGGATGCGAGAAGCACTGCGAGCGCATTAGGCCCGCAGCTGCCGGTAATGACTGCATCGGCTCCCGCTTCAACCACTGCCCGGGCTGCAGCTATGCCTGCCCCGCCTCCAGCCCCAGCGCCGGGATTCTGGATTATGATAACCTCGGGTTGTTTTTCAGGAGCGCTTATCAGGGTGAACGTAGGGCATCTTCCGAAGGCATGGAAAACATCATCCTGCAGCCCTCCTTTGGATGTAGAAACCGCGGCTTTCATCAGCTCATTTCCCCTCAAGCTCTTTGATTCGCTTCCGGACAGCGTCGAGCTCGGAAGCCAGCCCATCTGCGTAAGCCTTCAGTTCTGCGGCGCTTTCTTGCTGGCTCTGCGCAGGATAAACCATCCGCCCGCGGCCCATCCCAAAACCCGGACCGCATCCGCAGCCCATCCCATGATGCCTGCATCTCCATGCTCCGCCGGCCCACCACGGACCAGTTCCATCTCCTCTTGCCATTCATTTCACCTCTTGCTGATGCTATAATTCCCTCCTTTGATCTTGATAGCTTTGCCCCTGGTAAGGGCATCGGCCACTTTATGATGCGCCGATTCCAGCAGCCTGTGAAGAGTCGGTTGGGAAATGCCCATGCGCTTCGCCACCGAAATCTGTTCCTGGCCCTCCCCATCGCCAAGCCGTATTGCCTCGAATTCTTCTACCGTAAGCACCACTTCTTCAAGTTCCATGAGCGGCACCCCCCGGGGTTTGAAGTAAGTAACATCCGGCTCGGCATCAACCCGCTTGCATTTCTTCGGACGCACCATTATTGAATATATATTCATAAATATTTAAAAACTTTTCTTTCTTATTTGTATATGAAAGAAATACGCTGGGTATGCCTTATGAGCGTAAAATATGTCATCCTGATCCTGTTGCTCTTCAGTTCGGTTTGCCATCCGATTGCGGTGGATCTTTATTACGGCGAAGGGTGCCCCCACTGCGCTTCGACCTCTGCGTTTCTAGAAACCATTCGAAACGAGTACAACCTATCGATATCCAGGCATGAAGTATATTATGATGCTGAAGGGCGCGCGGAACTGATAGCCCAATATGAGAAATTCGGCTATGACATCAATAAGGGCGGCGTGCCAACCTCCATCATTGAGGGGACGGCGATGGTGGTGGGGGAATTGAGCGAAACACAGTGGCGCACGCTTTTCGATTCATACGCAAAAGGGGACCGCCCGGCAGGCATATTCACCCATGACAGTTTCGCCCTGCCTGCTGAGAACCAGACCGCCTTCATGAATAAGACGACGAAAGACCCTATAGAGGAGCATAATGGCGCAACCGGGCTGACCCTGCCTGTTTTGATCGGGGCGGCGGCCGTGGATTCAATAAACCCCTGCACAATAGCGGTCATGGTTTTGCTTTGCGGAGCCGTACTATGCTCCAAAGGACGGAATCATGCGCTTCTTTCCGGATTGGTATTCTCGTTCGTGATCTTTTTCATGTATATGCTTTACGGGCTTGGCATACTGAAGGCGATATCCGAGTTCGAGCTCACCAGGGCGTTCTATGGCATCGTCACAGCAGGAGCGCTCATTCTGGCGTTGATGGAGATAAACGCGTATTTCAACTACAAACCGGGATTTTTGGCGGTCGAGATGCCGATGTTCCTCCGGCCGTATGCGAAAAAAGCCACTGCTGGCGCGACTTCTCCAATCGGTGTTGGGTTAGCAGCGATATTGTGCTCCATCTTCCTTCTCCCGTGCTCCTCCGGACCATACCTGGTCGTTCTGGGCATGCTTGCAAAGGCGGCCACGCTGCAAACCCTTAGTTACCTCGTTCTCTACAACCTCGTCTTCATCCTTCCGATGCTTGTGATAACCTGCGCCCTTTATCTGGGCAAAACTACGGTGGAAAAACTGAATGAAACGAAAGAAAAATATATCCGGGTTATTCATCTGGTCTCGGGTCTGATACTGCTGATCCTGTTCGCGATGATGCTCGGGCAGGCAACCGGATGGTACGGATGAGAGGGCAGAGAAAAGAGAAAAAACTTTAACGAATCTGATCGATGCGCATGCTTCAATGATAAAATATTTACCCTGTCGCCTCGACTATGAGCTTATGGTATATCATGGCAGACACGAACGCTCCGACAAGGACCAGGACAATCGCTCCTCCTGCCGCCGCATCAAGATAGAATGCCGCAGTAAGACCCACTACGGTCGATATCAATGCTATGGCCGTGGCGATGAGCATGGTGCCGCGGAAGCTTCTCGATATCAGGAGCGCCGTAGAAGCTGGAAGCACGAGGTAAGAGGATACGAGCAGAATGCCCACAATCCTCATCGATACCACGACGGCTACTGCTGTGAGCACAATAAGCATCGTATTAAGCCTCTCGACCGGCAATCCGCCTGCCCGGGCCGAATCCTCATCGAATGTTATGTAGAAAAGTTCCTTGTAGAAAAGCCATGCCAGGGCGATCGTAGCCGCACAGAGCACCCCTATGAACATGAGGTCTGTCTCATTCACTGTGAGTATGCTCCCAAAGAGGTATGAGAACAGATCCATCCCAAAGCCTTTTGACATGCTTATCAGCGTGATGCCTATCGCGAGCCCGAAGGAGAAGAATATCGCGATTGCGGCATCGCCATGGACTTTCATGTCCTTAAGACGCTGTATCCCCAGCGCCGAAAGCACCGTGAATGCGAGCGCGCTAAGAAGCGGGTACACCTTGAAGAACATGCCGCCAGCTATTCCAGCGAAAGCGATGTGGGCGAGTCCGTCCCCCATCATGGACATCCTGCGAAGAACGAGGAAAACGCCTATCACAGAGCAAACGATGGCAATTAGTACCCCGGCGATAAATGCCCGCTGCATGAAGCCATACTGCAACATATCGAGCATAATCATTCCACCTTATCCTGACAATGTTCCGAGCATCCAGAATGCTCGTGCCTGACAATCCTCATTTTATCTGCATACGCACAAACCAGGTCTGCCCTGTTAACTCCTTTGGAGACATCATGGAGCACCACTGTTCGGTTGATGCATGCCAGCTTATTCACATGGGCGCTTACGACACCTATGTCATGGGATATCAGGATGATAGTTATTCCGGCGCTATTGAGCCTCTCTAGGATGGCGTAAAACCTCGCCTGAGCATGATGATCAACCCCCACTGTCGGTTCATCAAGAATCAACAGCTCGGGTTCTGCTGCCAAAGCCCTTGCTATGAAAACCCTCTGCTGCTGGCCTCCGGAAAGCTCGCTGATGCGTTTATCGCGGTGCTCCAGCATCCCGACCTCACCAAGCGCTTTTTCAATCGCCTCGCGGTCTTTGCTGCCAAGCTGTTTCATCAATCCGGCCTTTTGTATCCTCCCCATACCGACGACTTCGTGGACCGCTGCGGGGAAGTTCTGATCGAAGCTCGTCGCTTTTTGGGGCACAAACCCGACCCTGGCCCTTGCGTCGACGCTTGTTGGCGGGAAACCAAAGAGCTTCACAACCCCCTTATCAGGCTTGAGAATGCCGAGAATAATCCTGATTAGGGTGGTCTTGCCCGAGCCGTTCGGGCCAATCATCCCAAGGAAATCCCCTCGTTTCACTTCCAGCCCAACGTCCTCGAGCACGGTGTGGGCCCCGTACGAGAAGGTGACCCCCCTCAGCAATATCACCGTGTTCTTATCCATTGCCATTCCTCTGCTCAAACTATCCACACTCTAAACCATTTTTAATGTTGGCCAGATTCCCTTCCATAAGCGATATGTAGTCCTCGCCTGATGCCGCCTCCTCAGGTGTCAGCCCATGCACGGAATTGAATGCGAGAACCGAGCCGTTTATCTCGCGGGAGATGGTCTGCGCCGAACGGGGGTCTATCATGCTTTCAAAGAAAACCACGCTGACATTCTTTTCTTTAGCCTGGTCGATTATAGTCGCAAGGTCTGCGGGGGAAGGTTCGGCTTCCGGGTCCACGCCGTTGATGGCTATCTGCTCACAGCCATACCTCTTGCAGAAATAGCCGAGCGTGGCATGAGTCACGAGAATGTCGTGCTTAGAGCAGTTTGACATCGCGGTCTTGATTTTGGAGTCGAGCGAGTCCAGTTTTGCATTATATGCTGCGGCGTTGTTTTCGTAATAAGCCCTTCCTTCCGGGTCTGCCTGTATCAGGGCGTCACGGATATTGTTGACCTGAACTTTGGCCAGAACCGGATCCAGCCAGAAATGAGGGTCGAAGCCTCCGGTATTCGCATGCTCCGCTTTATCGCTTTCATGCTCTTCATGGCCATCAGATTTGAGGAGGGGGATTCCTGCGCTCGTGTCGGCTACAATCAAGTCTTTTCTGTTGACGCCCTGCACAATGTTATCTGCCCACGGTTCCATCCCGGCGCCGTTATATAGGAAGACATCCGCCTCAGAGAGCTTTCTGATGTCTGAAGCCGTAGGTTCGAATTCATGCGGTTCAGTTCCCATCGGGATAAGAACATTGACCTCGACACGATTACCACCCACGTTTTTCGCAAAATCATAAAGAGGATAGAAACTGGCGACCACCTTGACTTTCCCATGCCCGCCCTGCGGAGCGCTTTCGGTGCAACCCGCAAGCATTATCGAAAAAGCGAGTAATAGTCCTGCAATCAATATTGCCGTTATTTTTGTGCTTGACATCGTTTCACAGTTAAAACCTGGAAGGCACAAGTTAATAAATTTATTTAATGATATTATTAACTAATCGCCGCAATACGGCATTTATTATTAACCGGGTCGATCTGCCATGAAAAAAACAAACTTCATGAAAAAAGGCAATGAGAGCCTGGCAATAGGGTGCGCATGGGCCATTGGTTCGGCGGCATGCCCATGCCCGCTTTGCATACTGGCAAGCGCAGGGTTCATCGCCAATGGGATACGTGAAAAGCTTTCTGATTAGGTGTGATTATGGAAATCGTCAGTATCTCGATGGACAAGGAAACGCTGTCTGAACTGGACCGCATACAAACGCGCCTCGGTTTCAAGAGCCGCTCGAGGCTGCTTTGCGCGACAGTAGGCTCGCTTCTCAACGAATATCGTCCACTTGAATCCCTGAAAGGCCATACGGATGCTGTTTTCATGGTAACATACCGCTCTGCGGAAAAGCATGGGATTTCGGACCTTCTCCATGAATTCGAGGACAGCATAAAAACAGTAGTCCACCAGCATCATGTCGGTATCTGCCTTGAGGTGCTGATAGTATGCGCAGATGCCAAGCGCATCAGGGAATTGTTTGCCTTGCTGAAAAAGGACAAAGGAGTCCGCACGGTGAGTTGTTCTGTTCTATAGCGTTTCCAGCTGGATGGAAGTTTTAAACCTGATTCGATAAATAAAATAGATGTGATGAACATGAAAGGATACGCGGCTAATCTGGAAAGGGAGACGGAAAAAAACACGGATTTCAGAAGGGTTTTGTATACCGGAAAGCACAGCCAGCTTGTGCTGATGTGCATCAAGCCAGGTGAGGAAATCGGTGAAGAGACGCATGATGACATCGACCAGTTCTTCCGCTTTGAGGGTGGAAAGGGGAAAGTCGTCATTGATGGAAAGGAACACCTTGTCAAGAACGAGGATGGGGTTATCGTTCCTGCCGGAGCCAGACACAACGTTATCAACACCTCAAAAAAGGCTGACCTCAGGCTTTATACCATTTACTCGCCACCTGAGCATCAGGACGGTACCGTGCGAAAAACGAAAGCCGATGCAGAGGCGAAAGAAGAGCATTTTGACGGTCGGACTACGGAATGAGCCGGATCTGGATAGACGCCCAGATAGAGCTTCCAATTCCTAAACCTGCATTCTGGATTTTTCGTACCAGTTTAGCCGATTGCAGTAGAAAGGCACAATAATTTTTCTGTCGTAGTGCTAATAGCTAATCAGTTAAATAATGGAACATTTTAGGCAACAAAGAAGGGCTGCCAAATACCTTCCGCAAATGATGCTGCATTACCGGGACTGACCGTATCAGCCGGTTCGCCAGCATCCTGCGTGCT
>Ga0315282_10011032_pt1 | contig 14061 bp, 12 predicted proteins | sample YL17G07_20_MG_FD_203693 | JGI IMG/M metagenome (GOLD analysis project Ga0315282, IMG submission 203693) | Sediment microbial communities from Yellowstone Lake, YNP, Wyoming, USA - YL17G07_20 | ecosystem: Environmental > Aquatic > Freshwater > Lake > Sediment | place: USA: Wyoming | collected... | reverse complement strand
CATAAAAATTTATCAACAGTGTATACAGATTTTCCTGCCCTTTTATCAACCTTAAGAACAGGAGATTTTAGCGGAATCATTGAAATTGAATTTCCTGAAAATAAAGGGGTTATCTTTGTTGATTCTGGGGAGATCATTAATGCAGAGGCCAAGATTGGGGGAGATTCAAAAAGTATCATTGGTCAGGAGGCGATTCAGACTCTTCTCACCCTCTCGAATCAAAAGGATGGAGTGATTAACATCTACCGATTGTCACCCGAACGAGTGGCCATTGTGGCCAGCAACCTCCAACACGAGATCCTCTTTAAGGGGCTCTCCACGGATTTCACCCAATTAGACCGGCTTCTTCTGAAATTGAGGGAAGAAAAACATAATGGTTTCATAGAGGTTCTCACAAAAGAACACCAAGCCATGGGCGTCCTGTTTCTTGAGGGGGGAGAGCCGGTGGAAATGTTCACCACTCCGGAATCTGGGCCCTCTGTGTTTGGCCGAAAGTCAATTTCAATATTTGTGGAAAATGCCATCAAACAGGGGGCCATTTTTGATGTTTACAGTAGTCAAAGTAAAACTCTGAAGAAGGAGACAAAAGAAACTAAAGAAACTAAAGAGACCCAGGAAATAAAAGAAAAAAAAGTTCCAGGACGAGGGGAAGAGCTGAAAGAACTCATCACGATCTTCCAAGAAGTTCTTTCCCAAGCAGAGAGGTTGGTAGATGGATCCTTACGAAGAAAAGGACTATTTCTTAAGTTATTTAAAGAATCCCTCATAGAAAAATCAGTAGAATTTGCTTTTCTCGATCCATTTGCCGGTGAATTCGAATATCGGGAGGGAACGATCCAATTTACAGGGGAGATTGGAGTAAAAAATTTTACTAAAGGGATCGTAGATTGTTTGGTTGCTACCCTGTCGCTCCTCGAAAAGGAATTACCGAAGGATAAGATATTGTCTTTAAAGTTGAAAGCAGGAATAGAATCCTCTCTGGAGCAGCATGGTGAGGCATTGAAGCGGTTGGGAGTTGGCGCTATTACTTCCTTAATTTTCAAATAAATCCTTCGTATCCAGTTGACCCTCCTTTAGAATTTGCCTACTGATTTTCCTTGACAAAATTTTTGTTCCTAATATACTTGTTAAAAAGTTCTCAATATAAATAGGGGGGGGATTTTGGATTGCCCCCTATCTTATTTTGAAAAGTTTCGGCTACTATTTTGAATTTAATGTAGACTTTTTTCATCAAAAAGGTTAGGAAGGGGGTGGTTAGGAGAATTTTAGGGAGTAATATTTTTAATTATAACTGTTTAATTTCAAAAGGAGGTTAGGAAAATGAGACATTGGAAGTGGCTATCTTTATGTTTGTGTTTATCAGTGATTGGATTGGTGGTTTTTACTTCTTCTGCATTTGCGCAGATAAAGCTCAACTATTCCATCTTTTTCCCGGAACCTGCTCCACAAGCCAAGGTTGCCACGGAATGGGCAAAGGAGATTGGAAAAAGGACTGGTGGAAAGGTTCAAATTACTATGTTTTATGGCGGCACGTTGACTCCTGCTGACAAATGCTACGATGGTGTAGCGAAAGGAATTTCAGACATCGGTTTTTCAGTTTTTGGTTATACCAGAGGAAAATTCCCACTCTTAGAAGTCGCCGACCTGCCTTTGGGTATTAAAAGCGGTTTGGTGGCCACAAAATTGATCAATGAATTTAATAAGAAATTCAAACCGAAGGAGCTGGATGAAGTAAAAGTTATGTACCTCCATGGCCATGGACCTGGAATCCTTCACACCAAAAAGGAGGTCAACAAACTTGAGGATCTCAAGGGAATGAAGATTCGCTGTACAGGCCTGGCTGCTAAAATCGTAGCAGCTCTTGGTGGAGTTCCTGTTGCCATGCCAATGGGCGATACCTATGATGCCTTGAGCAGAGGGGTGGTTGAAGGATCGATGGCCCCTCAAGAAGCGTTGAAAACCTGGAAATGGGGAGAGGTGGTGAAATTTACCACTGAGAATTTCGGCTCTTCTTACAGCACAGGGTTCTTTGTAGTTATGAATAAGACGAAGTGGAATTCTTTATCTCCGGATATCCAGAAGATCATCGAACAGATCAATGAGGAATATATTGAGAAACAGGGAAGGACTTGGGATGAGGTCGATAAAGCAGGAAGAGACGCCACCCTCAAATTGGGCAATAAAATTATCCCTCTTTCGCAGGATGAGGATTGGAGATGGGCGAAAGTGGTCAAACCCCTTCTTGACGAATACAAGAAGAATATGAAGGAGAAGGGCCTACCTGGAGAAGAAGTGCTGAGTTTCTATTTTCAGACGATATACAAATATCAGAAATAAAACCGGGGAAAGGGGAGGGGAAATATCCCCCCCCTTTTATTATCGTAATCAAGATTATAAAAATACCTGTTGAATACCGCCCAGCTCTTCGGGGCGGATGAAAACAGGTTCGCCGAAGGCGAAATGTTTTAGAGTTTTAAGTTGATAATTCCATGTAGCTTGCTATAAGTTTACCTCATCTGTCATTCCCACGAAAGTGGGAATCCAGACTTGTCCCTGTGAAAACAGGGAACCAATATAAACTGGATTCCTGCTTTCGCAGGAATGACAACATGGAAATAGGTTTTGAATTTTAATGCCCCGCAGCTCTGCTGCGGGGTAGTTTACTAATTAAAGAGGAGTAATTCATGGAAGGATTTTTAAAAACCATAAATGGAATAAGTCGATTCCTCAATATCATTGCGGGGATTAGCCTAACATTCCTCATGCTTCTCACCGTTACGGATGTGATTTTAAGATACTTTAGGAGACCCATCTTAGGCACCTATGAACTGGTGGCTTTTTCAGGGGCCGTCGTCATAGGGTTTGCCCTCCCTTTTACTTCCTGGGTGAGGGGGCATATCTATGTGGATTTTTTAATTTTAAGATTCTCTCAAAAAATAAGAAATGTTTTCAATATCATTACGAGATGTCTGGTCATATGGCTATTCCTGATGATTGGTTGGAACCTGATCGATTATGGAATGGATCTATATAAATCAGGAGAGGTTTCCCTCACATTACAGATGCCATTCTATCCCGTTGCTTACGGAATGGGAATTTGCTGCTTTATCCAGTGTCTGGTGCTTTTGTGCGATATCCCAAAGATCTTAGGAGGGAAATATGAATGAGGTCACAATAGGAATTATTGGCCTGGCAATGATTTTAGCCTTTTTCCTCACAGGTATTGAGTTAGGTTTTGCCATGGCCCTGATCGGTTTTTTGGGATTCAGTGCTATTGTATCCACAAAGGCTGCATTGAACCTTTTAGCCAAAGATATCTTCGATGTCTTCGCATCGTATGGTTTTACCATTATTCCCCTCTTTGTCCTCATGGGTCAGATCGCATTCAATGCAGGGATTGCGAAAGGCTTGTATAATGCCGCATATAAATTCATTGGTCATATTCCCGGGGGATTGGCCATGGCCACTGTGGCAGGGGCCACTGCCTTCGGGACTGTCACTGGATCCGCACCTGCCACGGCGGCTACCTTTGCCAGCGTGGCTATTCCTGAAATGGATCGATATCATTATAGCAGGAAGCTATCCGCTGGGATCGTTGCCGTCGGAGGGACCCTCGGTAGTCTCATCCCGCCGAGTATCACCCTTATTGTATATGGCATGATTACTGAACAATCCATTGGTAAATTATTTCTGGCTGCAACCATTCCAGGGCTGATTATCTCCCTCTTATTTATGTGCATCATCTATGGAATGTGTAAGATCAATCCATCCATGGGGCCTAAGGCCGAAAGATCGACATGGAAGGAGAGGTGGGTATCCCTCAAAGAGGTTATATGGGTTCTCCTTATCTTCATCGTTGTGACAGGAGGGATGTCGAAGGGGTTCTTTACACCCACAGAGGCAGGAAGTGTTGGGACATTCGCCGTTCTTCTTTTATCTATTGGCAAAAGGAACATCAATTTTCAAGGGTTTATAAAATCGGTCTCAGAATCACTACGCACTGCTTGCATGGTCCTGATACTTATTGCAGGTTCCACGATTTTTGGCCATTTTCTCGCAGTGACGAAGATCCCCATGATCGCCGCAGATTGGACCATGCAACTCCCTTTTTCCCGCTACCTCATTATGATTATCATTTTATTTATCTATGAATTGGGGGGCTCTTTTATCGATGACCTTGCCTTTATGGTTCTGGCCACTCCAATCTTCTATCCTGTCGTCATCAAACTTGGATTTGATCCTATATGGTTTGGTGTAATCCTTCATATTTTTGTAATGATCGGGGTGGTTATTCCTCCTGTGGCGATCAATGTCTTTGTGGTCAAAAATATTACCAAGGAGCCATTTGGCGTGATTTATAGCGGGGTCTATCCCTTTTTGATCGGTATGATCCTTTGTGCAGCTTTGTTGTTGGTATTTCCACAGATCTGCCTTTACCTTCCCAATAAATTAATGCTGATGTAGAAGGGACGTTTACCAAATCTTCGGCGGCTTCTTTTTAATTCTTTTGGCCACCAGGGTAATGAATCAGAAGGCACTGCATTTTGCAGAATGCGAGGAGTCTTCTCTCTCTTTGCCTGAGCCTCAATTCCAAATAAAAGGACCGCCTCTTGGAAATATTTCTTCATCCTCAATTTCTTAGAAATCACTCCCATTTGTATTGATTTCTTTAAATTCGACTGGGCCATTAGAATCTGATAAGCCATCTCCTTTGCCCCTCTTGGAAAAGAGAATGGGGTGAGGATTTGATGGACGGCCCAGCGGATTGTCTGGGTGAAGTAGAAGTATCTTTCTCTTTTTCCAAGAAAGGGATGCTGAGGCGTGATGGCTCGAAGGAAGGGAGTTATAAAGAGAGCGGAAAGAATCGATTCCGACACCCGTCTCCCTGTTTTGATCAATTGATCCACAAGATCGAAGAGCGATAGAAAAAATTCCCGGTTCTTTTCCCTCGAAAGGCTGCGGTCTCCGAGCGCCCTCTCGAGATCGGGGAAAAGTGAAAAGAGCAGACCTGTTTTGAGCATTAGGTGGAGAGAGGGCTTCGCCACGCCTTCTTTCAATTCCCTTAAGAATTCATCTCGAAGTCGAGAAGGAGAACATTTTTTTATCTCTTCCCGATGTTGAATGATGGCCTGGTAGGCCTGGTCTTCAATGGAGAATCCAGTTCGAGCGGCATGGCGGATCACCCGAATCATTCGGACAGGATCTTGCTGAAATCTTTCACCCGGATTACCGATGGTTCGAATGATCCGTCGCTCGAGGTCTGCGATTCCGCCAACATAGTCTATAATAGAGAAATCTGCAATATTGTAGAAAAGGCCATTAATCGTGATGTCCCGGCGCAGGGCATCCTCCGCGGGCGTTCCAAAACTGTCTGTCCGGATAATATCCCCTTCTTCCGTTTCTATCTCTTCAAATTCTGACCGGCTCCGAAAAGTGGATACCTCGATGATCTTTCCCCCTCTAAAAAATACCTGGACCAATTTAAATCGGCGGCCAATGATCCGGCTGTTTTTAAAGAGGGTATTGATCTCATGGGGGTGGGCATTGGTGGCGACATCAAAGTCTTTTGGAAGCTTTCCGAGAAGAAGGTCCCGGATGCTTCCTCCAACGAGATAAGATAAAAATCCATGTCGATGAAGGCGGTAGAGAACTTTTAGAGCCTCTTCATCGATACTCTTTCTCGAAATTGGATGATCAGCTCTTGGAATAATGAAAGGAATCATTTTATGACTTGGATCGCTCCAGGAGTACAGAATTTAGCACATTGGGGATTTCCGGGGCGCTCTTTTTTTAAGAATTATTTTCCCGGATTATAACAGAATTGGTCTAAAAAGGCCCCCTCACGCTCCCCTCTCCTCGATGGGGAAGGGATTAAGGTGAGGGGATAGAGTTTAGAATCTCCTTGACAAACAGCCAGAATCGTAAAACAATGTTATTAATAGGGTGGAGCGTGGATTTTTTCAGGTTTTAAAAAATTGTGGGGTTTGAAATGAAAATGGAAGAAGTGAGAGCGAAGGCAAAGGCTCTGGGGCTGAAAAATACCTTTGGATTATCAAAGGTAGAATTGATTCGAAGGGTTCAGAAGGCCGAGGGGAATTTTGATTGCTTTGGATCGGCTCAGGACTATTGCGATCAATTCCAGTGCTGCTTTCGAGAAGATTGTTTCAGATTCGTTAAGGATTGATTCTCGAGGCTGTTCCGAAAGTTAATGCCTCCCAGATTTAAGAAAAATTAATTCAAAGAAAGGAGTATATACTATGGCAAAACAAATTCAATGGGAGACCTCTCTCACCACGACGAAGGGTAGGGCAAAAAAGGAAAAGAAGTTGATTTTGATGGACTTTTATAACAACCTCTGAATTGGGTGCAAACAGCTGGCAGCTGTTACCTATCCTGATTCCAATGTCTGTTTCTCTGTGGAGAATAGCTTTATCCCCCTCCAGATTGATTTCAACAAGAACAAGGCTTTGGTAAAACGGTATAGTATTAAATGGACTCCTACGGTTGTGATCTTAGATCAAGACGGTGAGGAGCACCACCGCTTCGTCGGGTATTTGCCCCCTGAGGATTTTATTGCCCAAATCATCCTCGGCAAGGGCAAGGCAGAGTTCGATCTCGATCACTTTGAACAGGCCATGCAGTGCTTCCAGGAGATTTTGGTTCGGTTTCCCAAAACAGAGGGGGCGCCCGAAGCTCAATATTATCTCGGAGTGGCCAAATATAAGGTGAGCCATGATCCAAAGGAGCTAAAATTAGGATTGGGAGTCCTTCAAAGGGATTATCCGAATAGCGAATGGACCAAGAAGGCGCAAGTCTATTCACTCATTCCCGGATAGATTTTGTTTCGCAGGACCACCTTCGATTGAAAGTTAATCGCAAGACACTTTAGGAAATAGGAATACATCCAATTAATTATAGGTATCCATAGATTTTTAGTTAAAAAAAGGGAGATATTCCTATTTCCTAATTTAGAGAGAAGCAGGTGTTATGTGTTTTAAGCTACTGATTAGAAGACCCTGTTTTTGTTTCTGGATCTAAGGTGTAATACTTTTCAGGCATCTTGGGCTCTGATAGAATCGCTAAGTTTGGCACGGGGTATCGAAAGGCACCCTGATCCCTGACGTATTGCAATCCATTAATGACATTTTCAAATTTCGAATAAGGAATGGCAAATGACATCTCGTGATCTTGAGTCCCTGCGAATATCCTTTCGCCAGGACCCGGAATCATGTATGTGCATTCACCTGACTGGAGAACGCCAGCAATCCAAGCCGCGCAACCTCCGCGACCGGCACTAGATGACTTTACACCCGGCCCGTGCCCGAAGTTAGCTGCCTGGATGAGAAGGAGTATCTGGCCTGGGTTCCCATACACCACTGTCAGATCCGGATCAAAATCGCATCTATTCACAGGACACAGCCAGGTCTCACGGATTGAATTCACAGGCCATCTTGGAAAAGACTGTTCCATTTTCCTTCCACACTCATTTTGGTCTTGATAATAGTTAGCAATGGCTCCGTCGAGAAATGGGGCAGGGGCTACATGACCGAGAAAAACCGAAGCGAGTGGGCAGGCATGGTCCTCTTTTCTGAAAGCGATCGTCCAACCTATAGTTCTAGCGATCGTCATTCCTTGGCATACACCAATCCTGTGGCCCAAGTCTCTAAGAGGGTATTTTGCCTTCGGAGGAAGGCTCCCTGCTTCTTTGACCAGCCTGATAGCAACCGGCATGGTTGCAATTTTTAAATATTTCTCCAATGCCGAGGAAAGTTCCTCAATGTTTTTCTTCATCTCTCACTTAACCTCCATTAGTTTAATATTTTCTTGTTGACATATTAGTTGGAAAGTTTCGGTCGATAGGTTTCCAGTTTCCTGAGGGTTATGACTCGAAATTAACATCCTTTCATATGCCCTGTCAACCAACACAAACTTCCTTAGAACGGTAACGCGGAGGTAACTCCATGGCAGCGGGAGGCGGTGCTGATTAAGACAGATCGATTTGAATTCATCTTTTTTTTAATATCCTCCAACAAGTCCAACAGCGCTTTTGGTTGAAATCCTCCTATTCCCGGGCCAAGTTGAAGGCTCCGGATCACCTTTGATTCAAAAGGCCCTTCTATATCTTTTAAGATTTGATAGAGAGGTTTTGAACGTCTTTTTTTAGTTATGGTGCAATATTGAGCAGGTTCTGGACAATCTTCAGAGCAGAGAAAATTAGCAAGACTGGTATAGAGATCTCCTGTTTTACCTATCACGGGGTTTGGTAATCCCGAGATGGAAGGAATTCTCTCTCTTTTCGCCCCCCATGGTTTCATCTGATAGAGAATAAATTCGAAGACGAGGTGGAAGGGGACCGAAGGGATGATGTAGTTGGTTTTCCGACCCTCTGAAAAAAATTGGCTAAGATAGAGTGTGCCGTCGCAGATCGCGGATTCAATGGGGAGGTGAGAAACTTTTTGGAGTGCTTTTTTGTTTTTATCAATAATAATGATCTTTGAACGAGGGTCCTTTTGAAAGAGTTTTTTTGCAGCCCGACTTCCAAAATGGCCACATCCAATAATCAGGTAGGTGTGGGGGTTCCCTTTCATGTAAAATATTTAATGGCTTTTTGGAAGTTCACAAAGTTCGATGAGAACACCACTTGAGGATTTGGGGTGGACGAAGGCGACTTTCGTGTTGTGAGCCCCGGGTCTGGGTTTCTGATCGATCAACGTCGCTCCCTTCTCGTGAAAGGCCTTCACCTCTGCCTCCACATCATCGACTTCAAAACAGATGTGATGGATCCCCTGGCCTTTCGTCTCTAAAAATTTTACGAGAGGGGAATCCGGTTCTGCAGGCTGGACCAATTCAATATTAGATTCCCCAATCTTAAAAAATCCCACCCTCGTCTTTTGGGCGGTAACCACCTCAACCCCTGAAAGGTTAAGACTTAAGACGTTCTGGTAGAACTTGGCTGCCTCCTCAATGTTATTCACGGCAATGGCAATGTGATTGATTTTTTTGAGCATGGAGTCCCCTTTCTTTACGTAAGTCGTAAGTCGCAAGGGGTAAGGCGTTTATTTTTACACCTTACACCTAACGCCTTTCGCCTAACGGAATTAAGTGGTTTTCACATTTTCATTGATATATTTAATGATATCCTCCGTAGAGGCGCCAGGTTGAAAGATCTCCCGAATTCCAGCCTTTTTCAGCCCTGGAATATCATCGACTGGGACGATGCCCCCTCCAAAAACGAGGATATCTTCCGCCCCTTTCTCCCTAAGAATGTTAACAACTTTTGGAAAGAGATTGTTGTGGGCACCGGAGAGACTGGAGAGACCTACAATATCCACATCTTCCTGGATGGCAGCGTTGGCAATCTGCTCAGGGGTCTGTCGTATCCCAGTATAGATCACTTCCATCCCAGCATCTCTCAGGGCTCGTGCAATGACCTTTGCCCCCCTGTCGTGACCATCCAATCCCGGCTTTGCAATGAGCACTCGAATCTTCCGACTCATAGAACCCTCCATGCATAGCGCATAGCGCATAGGGTAACTCAGGGCTTAAGCCCTGATTATCAGCCCTAAAGGGCTGAGTTACACACTATGCTCTATGCTCCATGCTCTATGGGTTTTGTCATCGTTCTCTGTATTCCCCAAAGACCTCTCTTAAGGTGTCTGAAATTTCTCCCAGGGTGGCATAAAGCTTTACCGCTTCTAAAATGGGAGGCACCACGTTGTCCGTCCCCTGGGCAGCTTTCTTTAGAACAGCTAAGGCCTCCTTCACTTTTGTGTTGTTTCTTTCTTTTTTAACTCGAGCGAGTTTTTTCTTCTGATATTGCTCCACCTCAGGTTTGATACGAAGGATATCCCTGAGAGGTTCCTCTTCCATCTGAAACAGGTTCAATCCAACAATGATCCGCTTCTTGGCTTCAATTTCCTTCTGGTATTGATAAGCGCTTTCACCAATCTCTCCCTGAATGTAACCCGATTCGATGGCTTTGATAGCTCCGCCCATGGCTTCGATCTTTTCGATATATTCCATTGACTTACTCTCTATCTCATCCGTAAGGGCCTCCACCGCATAGGACCCTCCAAAGGGATCGATCATGTCGGCGACGCCGCTTTCATAGGCAATGAGTTGTTGGGTTCTCAATGCAAGCCTGACAGAATCTTCCGTAGGCAGGGCATAGGCTTCATCTCTGGAATTGGTATGAAGCGACTGTGTTCCTCCGAACACGGCCGCCAGAGCCTGAAAGGCAACTCTCACCACATTGTTGTCGGGTTGTTGAGCGGTAAGTGAACAGCCGGCCGTCTGAGTATGAAACCTCAACATGCACGACTCGTCCTTTTTTGCTTTAAATCGTTCCTTCATGATTTTTGCCCAAAGGCTTCGGGCCGCCCTGAATTTTGCAATCTCTTCAATGAAAGTGTTATGGCAGCAGAAGAAGAAAGCAAGCCTGGATGCAAATGAGTCTACATCAAGACCTGCCCGAATGGCTGCCTCTACATAAGCAATGCCGTCAGTTAGAGTAAAGGCCACTTCCTGGACAGCCGTGCAACCTGCCTCACGCATGTGATAACCACTGATACTGATAGTGTTCCATCGGGGGACGCGGTTCTTGCAAAACGCAAAAATATCGGTAACGATGCGCATCGATTCAAGAGGTGGATAGATGTAGGTCCCCCTGGCCGCATATTCTTTTAAAATATCGTTCTGGATCGTCCCCTGAAGAACTTCACTTTTAATCCCCTGTTTTTCTGCCACAGCGATATACATCGTCAGAAGAATGGCGGCTGTGGAATTGATCGTCATCGAAGTGGAGACCTTATCCAAGGGGATGCCATCAAAAAGGATCTCTATATCCTTCAGGGTATCAATAGCCACACCGACCTTTCCAACTTCACCGTCAGATAAGGGGTGGTCAGAATCATAGCCAATCTGTGTTGGGAGATCGAAAGCAACGCTCAAACCGGTTTGCCCGTGTTCCAAGAGATATTTGTATCGTTTATTCGTCTCTTCAGGCGTGGCAAATCCTGCATACTGGCGCATTGTCCAGAGGCGTCCCCGATACATGGTGGGCTGGACTCCTCGGGTGAATGGGAACTCTCCAGGAAATCCCAACTCACCACAGTAATCCAAATCAGCAACATCCAAAGGGGTATAGAGGCGCTTCAATTCAATATGGGAAGTCGTTTTGAAAGAAGGTTCTCGTTCAGGCGCCTTTGAGATGGCTTTGTTCAGGGTGGTTTTTCCCCATCTCTCAAATTCTTCTCGAATGTTCTTAGACATGTTTACCTCGATTCTCGTAAATCGCAAGTGGTAAGTCGTGAGGGGTAACTGCAAATCAAAAATGATTTTGGATACGCCTAACGCCTCGCGCCTTACGATTTCATTTACAGTGGAATATTTCCATGTTTCCGCCAGGGATTGGCATCGACTTTGGTCTTCAAAATATCCAGAGCCTGGATGATCTTGGGACGGGTTTCCTCGGGTTCGATGATTTCATCCACATATCCTAATTCCGCTGCCTTATAAGGGCTGGCAAATTTCTCATGATATTCAGCGACCAGTCGTTGGCGCGCCTCCTTGGGGTCTTTCGCCTCTTTGAGTTCGTTTCGGAAGATGATATTCACTGCACCATTTGCCCCCATGACCGCAATTTCGGCAGTGGGGTAACAGTAATTGATATCTCCCCGGATATGTTTACTCGACATCACATCATAAGCTCCCCCGTAACCTTTACGGGTGATGATTGTAATCTTCGGGACAGTCGCTTCACAAAATGCATAGAGGAGTTTTGAGCCGTGTCGAATGATCCCTCTTTCCTCCATATCCATTCCAGGAAGGAAACCCGGGACATCGACGAGGGTGACAATAGGAATATTGAAACAATCACAGAAACGGACAAATCGGCCGGCCTTCACCGACGAATCTGGGTCAAGGGATCCGGCTAGCCAATTGGGTTGATTGGCGACAATACCTACAGGCATCCCGTTATAGCGGGCCAAGCCGATGACGATGTTCTTAGCCCAATCCTTCTGCACTTCAAGGAAATAGCCATTATCCACCGTTGGTAAAATTACTTTTCTCATGTCATATGCTTTTTTTGAATCCTCCGGCACTGCCGTCTTTAAAGATTCATCCATTCGATTGGGATCATCCGTACATTCAATGATCGGCGGCTTTTCTCGATTATTCTGCGGAAAGAATCGGAGCAACTCCTTGATGAGGCGAACCGTATCTTCGTCATTGTCTCCAGCAAAATGAGCGACTCCACTTTTTTCCATATGGACCTTTGCTCCACCTAATAATTCAGAGGTGATAGGCTTTCCATTTGGAGTCTCTGTCTTACCTATAGCTGCCCGAATGACATCGGGACCAGTGATATGCATATAGCTTGTCTTTTTGGTCATTAAAATGAAATCGGTCATGGCAGGGGAATAGACCGCTCCCCCTGCACAAGGCCCCATGATGGCGGAGATTTGTGGGATGACACCAGAGGCGAGGACATTTTTCAGAAAAATATAAGCATAGCCAGCGAGACTCTCAACACCCTCTTGAATCCTTGCTCCTCCAGAATCGTTTAAGCCGATCACAGGCGCTCCCGTCTTCATGGCGAGGTCCATCACTTTACAAATCTTTTCAGCGAAAGCCATTCCCAGGGCGCCGCCGAATACAGTGAAATCTTGAGAAAACACATAGACCAGACGGCCCTCAATCTTTCCATAACCCGTCACCACCCCATCCCCAAAAAACTTCTTATTCTCCATCCCGAAATCGGTGCAGCGATGGGTGACAAAACGGTCCAGTTCAACAAAAGTCCCCGGATCGAAGAGAAGATCGATGCGTTCCCGGGCAGTCTGTTTTCCATCTTTGTGCTGTTTATCGATTCTTTCCTGCCCCCCCCCTAATAATGTTTCGGCTCTTCTCTTCTCCAATTCCTTACGGATCGCTTCAATAGACTTCATGAACGATTTCCCTCCTTGGCTTGATGATTCAATGCAAATTGCAAAATTAGCATCGCAAAATTCTCAATGTATCTATTCCTTTCAATGCTAACTTCTCAATTTCTAATTTACAATTTTCAATGATCTTTTAGTTCACTGGCCATCACCCTTTCCGCCACGGAATAGGGGTCTATTCGACGATTCATCAGGTCGTCGATAATCTTATCCCATTGTCCCTCTTTTTCCATTTTTTCAATAAAATGCGCCATGACTTCGCTTTCAAGGATTTCTAAAAAGGTTGTCTTTGTCCTTTCTCTCAGCTTTTTTTCTAAGACATTGTTCTGCTCCAAAGCTTGCTTATGACGGTATATTCCATAAACCAGTTCAAAAATCCCTTTCCCTAAGATCGCCTCTGTTTTAAAAATGAGAGGTTCCCAGTTATTCTCTTTCCTTCGGCCCATTTCGAGGACCATTCGGAGATCTCGTTCGATCTTATCTGCCCCTTCCCGGTCGCATTTATTGATGACAAAGAGATCTCCGATTTCAATGATTCCAGCCTTGATGGCCTGGATATCATCTCCTAATCCCGGGACGAAGATAACGATGGAGGTGTGGGCGGTGTTGACAATCTCCACTTCATCCTGACCCACGCCTACTGTTTCAACCAGGATGATATCCTTTCCCATCGCATCCATGACATGAATAATATCTTGAGTAGAACGGGTAAGTCCACCCAGACATCCCCGGGTCGCCAAGGAGCGAATGAACACTCCTTCGTCTGTGGCGTGGCGCTGCATCCGAATCCGGTCACCTAAGATCGCTCCTCCAGAGAAGGGGCTGGTAGGATCGACGGCCACAATCCCAACGCTTTTCCCTTCCTTTCGAAAAATGTCCACCATCTTATCCACAATGGTGGACTTACCGGAACCCGGAGGTCCTGTAATCCCGATGATATAGGCTCTTCCTGTTTTAGGATAAAGTTCTTTCAGTGATTCCAGGGCGCTGGGCATGCGGTCGTCAATATCCCTCATCAGCCTGGAAGCGGCCCGAATATCCCCCTCCAAAATTCGTTTGGCTAAACCTTTACCCATAGGCGATAAACTATAGCAAAATTTTTCACAACTCTCAAGAA
>Ga0315282_10011031_pt1 | contig 14062 bp, 11 predicted proteins | sample YL17G07_20_MG_FD_203693 | JGI IMG/M metagenome (GOLD analysis project Ga0315282, IMG submission 203693) | Sediment microbial communities from Yellowstone Lake, YNP, Wyoming, USA - YL17G07_20 | ecosystem: Environmental > Aquatic > Freshwater > Lake > Sediment | place: USA: Wyoming | collected... | reverse complement strand
GAAATGCAATTTGAGTTGGAATGCGACCGTGCGCGCGTCCAGCGAATCGCCGCCTGGAACGACCAAGTCACCAAGCTCGAGGGCTTGCGGCGCCGTCAACTCGAGATCTTTCACCAAGCCCAGCAGCAGCGCAAAATCCTGGACAACCTCCGTGACCGCCAGCTTGCTGCTTATCGACTGGTTCAGGCCCGGCGGGAGCAACAGCAGATGGATGATCGGTTCCTCATCACGTTCGCGGGGCAATCTTCCAGCTCGTAGTTGCCCGCATATTCTGCGATTCTCATCAGGAATTGCCCAGTCACTCGGCAAACCTTTCCCGTCCCGACACTCTTCCCTCCCCGAACCTCCTCTCCTCCCGCTTCGGCACAGACCCAAAAAACTTTAATTCCCAAAGAGTTCCGCGCTCTAAGCGTATTCCCTGCATCAATGCCGCGTTTGGCGTTGCTCATGCTCCTTGGTCAGGGGCCAACGATTGTATGGAAACCCTTCCGGTCCAACCCGCTGGCGCAGTAGCACCAACGCTACCCGCCTCGACCGTCTTGAGTGGCACACCCACTGGGGACGACTCATTTGCCATAACCCTCGGGCGTGCTCTTGAGAGCACGCCCAATTCGGTTCAAGATGGCTCCTCGATCACCTCCAAAGCATCTCCGCCATCTCCGCGCGGGAAAGGGGCCGCCAGCGACAGCTCCGATTCTTCTTCGATGGCGGGGATCTTCTTGACTTGCTTCGTTACTAACCTCACCCAATCCGCCCCGACCATTGCCCTGAACAGCGAAGCCGCGGAGTCCACAGTCGGCCCTCAGAGTCCCGCCGCAGAATCAACCTCTGATTCACCTCCCAATTTCCCTTCGAGTCTCAAGACCTCGGCGGGCGAGGCGAGCCCAAACACAGTAACACTCCCCGCTCCGGTAGGCATGGGGAGCGTTGCGGCGCCAGCCACATTGTCTGCGTGGACGGGCAAAGGCCTAGGGCTGGCGGAAACCGCCAAGCCTGAGGCGTCAAGATCCACCGCGCGCGAGCGCAGCCAAGTTTCTATTCAGTCCAGCGGTCTGGTCTCGAAAGCCGGGCAAAATCAATCCGACGATACGGCCACCGCCCCGCCCGTAAGCACCCCGGCTTGGTTCCCAGGGCTTCAAGAGAATTCTCTTCTCAGCCAGTCTGTAGAACAACAGGTTGGGGGGGCGCCATCCGAATCGAAACAGGTGCAAGCTTCAAGTTGGTGGTCAACGCAAGGGCCCGGGGGCCCTGAGGAGACGCAAACTTCGCGTAGTTTGACGGGCTCATGGCCACAATTTGATCCCGCACAAATACAAACCGCTCCCCTGCCGCCATCAAGCCAGGATTTGTCGGTAGCTTCCAGCCCTGCGCCGTCCGCGGGCCAAACACCACGGGCCGCTTCTGTGCCCGGCTCGGAGGCAAGCGATTCCTCCACGCCGTTCTCCACAACCGATCACCCGGAGCGGGCGGAATTCTCGAGCCTGCTGGGAAAGTTTGCGGGAGCAGATGTGCAGGCCGCTTCCAATCCCACGCTGTCCGCGGGCCAAACGGAACAAGCCGCTCCTCCGTCCGGCCTGGAGGCAAGCGATTTTTCCACCCCCCTCTCCGCAACCGATCATCCAGAGCTGGCCGAATTCTCGAGCCTGCTGGGAAAGTTTGCGGGAGCAGATGTGCAGGCCGCTTTCAATCCCACGCTGCCCGCGGGGCAAACGGAACAAGCCGCTCCTGCGTCCGGCCCGGAGGCAAGCGATTTTTCCACCCCCCTCTCCGCAACCGATCACCCGCCGCTGGCCGAATTTTCGAGCGTGCTGGGAAAGTTTTGGGGAGCAGAAATCAACCTTAAAGTTTCCGGGAATGAATCGCCGCAGGCCACTGCGCCGGAGAAGTCCACGACGGGAAGTGATCCAGTGGCCGCGGGCACCCTGAGCGGCGTTCTGCGCATGACTGGCTTGGATTCAGTCCAGATTCCGGCCGCACCCAAAGCCGGGAACCTGGTGAATACGCCAGCGAAGGGCGCCCTTCACTCCGTGCAGGTCTCAAGCAGCATGGCGGCTGAGGTGGCTGGGCAAAAGGGCAATGGACCGGAGGCCGGAAGCGCGCAAGCCCCGCTTTCATCCTCGGCAAGGGGGGTTCCATCCCTGCCGCTCGACACAAATTCGCGACCTGCCACCCCGGCGACGACTTTGCCAAAAGACGCGCCTCCGGAAGCCAACGGTATTCAGCCCAGTGGCGCAGTGCCGCCCGACTCAGGCGAAAGCGCGGCCCATGCCAACCTTTCCGACCCATCGACGAGTGGCCAAGGAAAATCCGGGCAACAAAGCGGGCCGGGGTCAGGGGATAATCCCCCAGGCTTCAAAACATTCACTCCCGTCTCCGCCAACAACCCCGCCGCCGATTCCACCGCAAATCTCCTCACCGCCCAGGCACCCAGCGTTCCCGCGAGCCATGCCAACACCTCGTCTCCCCAAAACCCGCCGTCTTCCAGCCAGCCGGCTGCGACGCTCTCAGCCTGGCAGAATTACGACGGCGGTGCAGGCAAGATTGTGAGGTCGGCGTGGCTCAGTGATTCTGCCAGCGGCGCGGAAATGCATGTGGAACTTCGCTCCGGCACCTTGGGTCCCCTGGAAGTTCACGCCGTCATGCACGAAGGGTCCGTGGGGGCAGAGATTCATGTCCAGGGTCAAGAAGCCCACACGCTGTTGGCGGCAGGCCTACCTTCGCTCGAACGCGCGCTGGGAGAGCGGAACCTGCGCGTGGAAAACATCACCGTTTACCAGGACCAAGTGGGGGGAGGAATGAGTGGGGGAGAAAAACAAGATCAGCAGTCGGGCTCTTCCCCTTCATCGCAGCAGCAAATTTTGCCTTGGGACAGCCCGCCGCAGCCCAGCAGCGCGGCGCACGGTTCTTTTGAAGATGAGGAATTAGCAAATCCGGCAGCCGGTCTAAGCGTTCGGGCTTAGCCGGGGCCGAAGGAGAATGATACCCATGATAAGTGGTCTTCACGCGTACGACACAACTACGAGCACCAATAGCACCAGCAGCTCCGCGTCAACCAGTTCTTTGACCTCAACCAACGGTCTGGATCCCAACGATTTCATGACTCTCTTGGTGGCGGAAATCCAAAACCAGGATCCGACGCAACCCATGGATCCGACAACTTTCATGTCGCAGCTTGTGCAACTGAATCAACTCGAGCAAGTGACGCAGATCAACCAGGTCGTGCAGCAGTATGCCATCTCGTCAACGGCTTCGGGTTCTACACCCACAACGAGTTAGGAGGAGAAACATGTCATCCTTTTCCACATCGCTTTCCGGTCTCAATGCCGAGGAACAGGCCCTCTCGGTGATTTCTAATGATTTGTCCAACCTGAACACCACCGCGTTCAAGACGGGGACGCCCATTTTCAGCGACCTGTTTTACGAGATGTTGGGCTCGACCGGGGCCGGTGACCCGGTGCAAGTGGGGGTTGGCGCCACGATGAGTTCCATCGCATCGCCGTTTACGCAAGGCAATATCGCTACGACCGGCGTACCGACGGACGTTGCCATCCAGGGGAACGGGCTCTTTATATTGGAGCCGGGCAATGGTACGCAGGTTTACAGCCGCGCCGGTAATTTCACTTTGAATTCTCAAGGGTATCTTGTGGACAGCAACGGGAACAATGTGATGGGTTACCCCGCCGTGAACGGTACCGTCAACACCAGCCAGACCCTGGCCCCGATCATCATTTCCAGCGGCCAAAACTATCCTCCCAACGCAACTTCCGACGTGCAACTGGACGTAAACCTGGATGCCACGTCGCCGGCGCCGGTGGCGGCCAGTGGAACTCTCACCCTGACCGCCAACCCGGCCAATAACGATACGGTGACCATCGGGGGAACAACCTACACGTTTGTGAGCGCGCTCTCTGTTGGCCCCACCGTTCCCGACCAAATCTTGATTGGGGCCGCCGACTCCGACACCCTCGCGAACCTGGCGGCCGCGATCACCGGGGGAACGGTCGGAGGGAATGGGATCGGCACCATCTACAGCACGGGAACCGCGGTCAATGGTCAGGTTACGGCCACGGCATCCGGCAACGCGCTGACCGTGACCGCCCTCGCCACGGGTACCGGCGGGAGTGCCATCACGACGACAACAACTACGGCCAACGGGTCATTTGCCTCCGGAACCTTAGTCGGAGGCGCCGCGGGAGGATCGTTCAGCGCCCCCATTATGGTCTATGATTCCCTCGGTGACAGCCATGTTTTGACCTTCAATTTCACTAAGGCTGCGTCCGGAAGCTGGGATTACCAGATCACCATTCCTGCCGCGGATGTGGGAGCAGCCGGCAATCCCGTGGTAGTGGGAAGCGGGACACTGCAGTTTGACTCCTCCGGAAATTTGGCTTCTCCCTCGGCAGATGTGACAGGGATTAGTATCAGTGGGTTGGCTGACGGAGCAAACACCTTGGGCCTCACCTGGCAACTCTACAACTCAGCGGGGACTCCCTACATTACCCAGACGGCAGAACCCTCGGCGACATCGGCGACCCAGCAGAATGGTTATAGCGCCGGAACTTTGCAGAACTATTCCATTAACTCTTCCGGAATCATCGACGGGATTCTCTCCAACGGCCAAACCGTGGCCTTGGGGCAGATTGCGCTGGCGACCTTTCCGAATTACGACGGCCTGACCCGCCTCGGGGAAAACGACTACCAATCGAGTTTGGCTTCCGGGCTTCCCAGTGTGGGGACACCTGGAAGCGGCGGCCGTGGAACCTTGGACGGGAGTTCGCTCGAGCAATCCAACGTGGATATCGCCACGGCATTCACCCAACTCATCCAGGCCGAACGTGGGTACGAGGCCAATGCTAAGGCCATCACCACAGCCGACAACTTGATGCAGGCTGCCATCAACTTGAAACAGTAATTAAACTTGCGTAAGTCACCACCGAAAGTGCCAAGGGCGGCGGCTAGAGGCCGCCGTCCCTAAAGGCCAAAGGGAGCAAGTGTAGCGCGGACCTGTTTTGTAGGTCCGCGGCTCCTCGTGCCACCGGTCGTTATAGAAAGCCAATGTGAGTCACTCCCCAAAACCCCGTCCTCGGCGTCCAGACGCCTGGGGCGGGGCCCCGCCTTTTTGCCCTATCGCAATTTGATTAAGCTCGCAGGGCTTCACCCCTGGAACGCCGAGTCAGACGAGGATATAATGCCGAGCGTGCAATCGGCCTCAACCGGTAATAATCTGGTCCCGCTATATCTCTTTTTGCCGCCGCATTGTTATGTTGTTTTTCCAGACAGACCGGCACAACCACGAAAGTTTGAGGCCGAGAGATGATGGGACGCGGCAAAGTCTGAAGAGAATGGCCCCAGGAGGCCAAACGAAAATCGAAAGGGAGAGGGGATCCCGGAATGAGTCCTAAGCTTAACCGTCGTGAGTTTTTAGGGACGCTGGCTGCCGCCAGTGCCCTTGCAGTCCCGGCCGCGGCAAATGTCAAGGAGCCGTGGGCGGGCGCATTCATCATCATGCAGACGCCGTTTCTTGAGAGCCTGGAGATTGACAGCGATTCCTTAAAGCGGGAAGTCGACTTTCTGGTTCGCTGTGGGGTGCAGGGAATGGTTTGGCCCGCCGGCGCGGGAGAGACCGCCGAGCTTTCTCACGACGAGCGCGTGAAATTCTCGCAAGTCATTGTGGAGCAAGCACGCGGTCGCACGCCCGTTTTGATCGGGGTACACGCACCAAATAAATTCGAAGCGGCTGAGTATGCACGCCAGGCTGAGCGGATGGGGGCGGACGGCATGCTCGCGATGTCCCAAACCGACGGGTCCTCGGATCCCGCGATCCTCACCGACTACTTCACCGCGATCGCTTCGGCATCGAAGTTGCCATTGTGCATCCAAGTTACCAGCCCCGCTTTGAGCGTAGACTTCCTGATTGACCTGGCCCGAAAACTACCCGCCTTCCGCTATGTAAAAGAGGAGCAGGACCCCGTGCCCGAGCGGGTCACGCGGTACGTGAAGGAGGCAAGTGGCCTGCTTGTGCCCATGACCGGCGGCGGATCGCGAAACTTCCTGAACGAAATGGCGCGCGGGTCGCGGGGCACCATGCCCGGCGCCGGATTTGCCGATATTCAAGCGCAAATTTGGGAGTGGTACCAGGCCGCCAAGAAGCGGGAATCCCGCGACCTGTTTGCGAAAATGCTGATGATGGCCGTCCTGGAACAACATACCGGGTACGTTGTGCAGAAGGAGATCCTGCGCAGGCGCGGCGTGTTCCAAACCGTCGTTATGCGCAATACCCGCAAGTTCAGCATGGACGCGGGTGACCTGCGCGAGCTCGACGAAATCTTCGATGTGCTGAGGCCTTACTTCCGCGTTTGATTTGGGCGTGCAAAAGAGGAGGCCTTATGAATGATGGAAAGAATCGCCGCTCCTTTCTCGAGGCTTGCCTGGTGGGAGGGGCGTTGGCTTCATCACCGGCTGCCGGGGCCAAATCCCAGGCGGCCACCCGTCCGCAAGGGGTCTTCAATGTGCAAGACTTCGGGGCGGCGGCTACCGGTCAGGTCTTGGATACAAAAGCCCTTCAATCCGCCATCGATGCCGCGGCTCAGTCCGGGGGAGTGGTCTACTTCCCTCCCGGGACTTACCTCTCGGGAACGCTGACTCTCAAGAGTCACGTGTCCCTTTATCTCGAAACCGGCGCCACCCTGCTGGGCAGCACGAACTTGGCGGACTACCCTCACATCCAGCCGTCGCTTCGCAGCTACACCGATAACTATGCCAACCAGTTTCTGATTTACGGCGAGAACCTGGAAGATGTGTCTTTGCTGGGAAGGGGAACCATTAACGGCCAGGGCGGTTCTTTTAAGCGCGTCCAGCATTACGGCAACCGGCCGTTCTTGATCCGGATGGTGAACTGCCGCCACGTGCAGGTTGAGGATCTTACACTTTTGGACCCGCCGATGTGGCTTCAGCATTACCTGGCCTGCCAGGACGTGGCCATCCGCGGTTTGACCATTCACAGCCGAAGCAACGCCAACAACGATGGATTCGATATCGATGGGTGCGAAAGGGTTCGCATCTCCGATTGCGTCATATCCTCGCTGGACGATTCCGTTACCTTAAAGAGCACCCTTGACCGGCCCTGCCGCGACGTGACCGTGACGAACTGCGTCATCAGCACACAATGCAACGCCATCAAGCTGGGCACGGAAAGCGTGGGAGGATTTGAAAACATCAGCGTCAGCAACTGTGCGGTTCATGACACGCAGCTCGCCGGCATTGCCCTGGAGTGCGTGGATGGAGGCGCGCTGGCGAACGTGAACGTTTCCCACATTGTCATGCGCAACGTGGATTGCGCGATATTCCTGCGGCTGGGGAACCGCGCGCGGCCCCCCTACGAAGGCGCGCCAACGCCCGGCTTGGGTTCATTTCGCAATGTCATGATCAGCGATGTTCAGGCCGTGGGAGCCGATAAAGTCGGCTGCTCCATTACTGGCCTGCCGGAACGCGCGATTGAGAACATCACGCTCTCGAACATCCGAATTCATTTTGCAGGTGGTGGAACCCAGGCTGACGCCGCGCGGGAAATCCCGGAACTGCCGGCACATTACCCGGAATACAAAATGTTTGGAGTGTTGCCCGCCTACGGGTTCTATTGCCGGCACGTTAAGAACCTGCGGTTGCTCGATGCGCAGGTGAGCTTCGCGCAGGAGGATTCGCGTCCCGCCGTGGTTTGTGACGATGTCGCAGGCCTTCGCATTTCGGATTTTGCCGCGCCCAATAGTAATCCCGTGATGGTCCTGCGCGACACGCGTGACGCCTGGCTGGAATCGAGTCGCGCCCCGCAAGGAAACCAAGTGTACCTTCGCCTGGAGGGCCAGCGGACGGAAAACATTTCCATCGCCGCCAATGACCTGCGCGCTTCCCAAAAGCCGGTCGTTCTGGGACCTGGTGTTCGCACGGAGGCGGTCTTTGCGAGCGCTCCCCTGAAACCTTATCGAGGCGAGTGAAGAAGCAAGCGTAGCGCGGAACTGTTTTGTCGGTGGCCCTTGGGTGCGACCGGTGGGAAGGGCCGCGGACCAACAAAACGGGTCCGCGCTACGCTTGCTACCTGCTCGCTTCGGGAAACCGCCTGTGCTCAAGGGGTTTTCGCCCTCCACACGCATCGAAAACCGAAGAAGTCAGACCTGGCGTCGGGCTTATTACTGTAGCGGTCGGAAACGCGGAGCAGTTTGGGATCGACAATCCATGCCCCGCCGCGCAAAACCTTCTCCTGGCCGGTCACTGGGCCCGAGGGGTTTTGGGCGGCGCCGCTTTGATAGTAATTCGGATCGTACCAATCACTCACCCACTCCCACACATTCCCCAGCATGTCGTAAAGGCCATAACCATTGGCCATTTTGGCCGCGACTTCGTGTGTTTTGTTTCCGGCGTTTTCCTTGGACCAAGCAATCGCGCCGAGGTCGCCGTAGCGCGCCTGGGGGCTTCCGCCGCGCGCGGCGTATTCCCACTCGGCCTCTGTCGGCAACCTCCCGCCCGCCCAGGCGCAGTATTGGTTCGCCTCGTCCCAAGTCACGTCCACAATGGGAAGGCTGTCATTATTCCAACCCCGGTAGAGCTTGGGAGCGACCGGCGGCATTTTCGCCCTTGCCCCTTCCACATAGCGTTTGTACGCTCCTACGGTCACCTCCGTCTGTCCGATCCAATAGGCCCTCCGCAGAGTCACCTGATGGGGGGGGTTCTCGGGATTGGAACAGTCTTTGTCCCCGGGCGAACAGCCGATCATGAAATTCCCGGGCGCAATCCAGACGTATTTGAGCGTGTCCTGCGGGTTCACCCGCAGGCCGTCGGCAAGCACCACCTCCACCCGCGTCTCCGCACCGGCAGCGACGACGACGTTGCGCGAATCATCCACCGCACCCCGCGCCGTGACCCGCAGCGCATGCGCTCCGGGAGAAATCCCGCTCAGCAAAAGCTCACCACTGGAGTCGACGGTTCCGCGGATGGAACTGTCCAGCCAAACGGCGGCTCCGGCCAGAGCTTTCACCCGCACGCTACCCGCGATGTCCGCAAGTGGCGCCAGGACGCGAGTGGGCTGTCCTTCCACGGCGGTCACCGTCTGCTCAAAATCCTGCTTACCGGCCAGCGAGACTTTCAGCGTGTGGGCTCCGAGCTTCGCCCGGAATTCCAGCACGCCCTGGGCGTCCGCTTGGCCCTGGGGGGTTCCATCCAGGAGAACCTGCGCGTTCGGCGCGCTTTCCACCCTCACCGCGCCCGTTGTCACGCTCGCCTTGCGCAACACGGTGATGAGCAGGTTATTCGCGCCTGCCCGCCGCAAAGTGCGCACGTAGTCGTCGTCAACCTGGAAATCAATGCCGCGGTCTCTAACCAGTTCTGCGGCGCGCTCATTGGGCACGCCTCCGGCCACCAGTTCCAGTAATTGTTTCTTGCTTAGCGGTTGCGGCTTCACAGCGCCTGCCGCCTGCCCGGATGCAGCCGCTGGTTCCGCGCCGATGCCGAGCTTTCCCGCCTTCCTCACCCCCTGGGCACAACTTCCACTCCCCGGGAACAAGTCCATCCGAAGATTCTTTTGCAGAATTCCATGGGCGGCGGAGACTCCCTGAGCCGATCCCAAAAGCAAGACGATGATGACGAATCGTAGGCGCGACGATTTCACAGCCGCCTCCTCTCTATGCCAAGAGCGTAGGACAGCATTGGCCTAGATTATACGACAGGACTGCCTTGAGAGCCCGTGTAAGGATTGCTTTTTTCCCGATGGGTATTAGTACGGAGCTTTCATAATTTCAGGACCCCCGCGATCTCGCACGGTTCTTGAATTGCCTGCGCGGTCTTGATACCTTACTTCCTTCAATATCTTCGAAAGGATGGACCATGAAGCGTTCAATCATGATTCTTGTTTGCAGTTTTGTTTCGGCCGCAATCCTCTGGGCGCAGACGAATTCGGCGCAGAATCCCGCGGCGCCGGCAACCACCACGCAGAAGACTTCTACAACGACAGCAAAGACGGGTGCGTCCAAGACCACTTCTGCTGCCACATCCAAGCCCGCCACTTCCAAGACTTCCCCACCCGCGCAGTGGACCACCACAAGTTCGGGCCTGAAATATCGGGATGTGGTGGTGGGTAAGGGGCCAGTGCCGAAGCCGGGCGACGACATCCTGGTAAACTACACGGGCCGATTTACCAACGGCAAGGTTTTTGACAGTTCCCTCTCGCCGGGCAGAAAACCCTTTGAGCTTCATCTGGGCCGCGGTGAAGTGATCAAGGGATGGGACGAGGGGCTTTCAACCATGCACGTGGGCGGAAAGCGCAAGCTGATCATCCCTCCTAATCTGGCTTACGGCCCGGGCGGATACCCGGGAGTAATCCCGCCCAACTCTACGCTGACGTTTGACGTCGAGTTGCTCAAGATTAAGTAGTAGTGAGTAACAGTCGTGTGCGCGACATAAAGTGAAAAAGCAGAGGTAGCGCGGGCGTCCCGCCCGCTGTGGCGGGAGCGTTCCGCTCCCGCTCTACAGCCAAAGCCGGAGCCTGGAGGGGCATGATACGTAAGCGGGGTCAGATGACAGGAACGCACGGGCAGGATGCCTGCGCCACAGCGGACGAGACGTCCGCGCTACGTCCGAGGGATCGGCTTTCACTTCGATGTCGCGCACCCGTAACACTTTCTCGAGCGCTTGAATCCCAGGCCGATTCCAAATAGAATCGCTTACATCGATTCAAAGGGTGACGATGGAAATCAAGTTTGCGCGCAGTGAATCCGTCGCGGACATCATTATGCGTCTGGTGCACGATGCGTCCAGCTCCATTGACGGGGCGCTGTATCGCTTCAATCATCCCGGGCTCGCGCAGGCGCTGGAAGAGGCGGTGCATCGCGGGGTTCGCGTTCGCCTGCTGGTGGATGGGAACAAATACAGGGAAAGCCGCCCCACGCAGGAACTCCTCGCCGGCGCCATCATCCCTTTCCGCCTGGCCTTCGGCCGGCAGGGACGCGGTTCCAAGATGCACCACAAATTCGTCATCCTGGATCAGCAGACGGTCCTCACTGGAAGTTACAACTGGACACTGGAATCCGAAGACGAAAACCACGAGAATCTCCTTATCCTTCGGGACCCGCACCCGGTCGAGGCCTATGCCCGAGAGTTTGAAGCCTTGTGGTCGGGCGCGGGCGGGGACGAATCGTAGGAGCCTATGGCGACCAGGGAAAATGATGAGGGCCGGGCAGCACGCCCGGCGGAATATGAGCTCTACATCATGCGCCACGGCATCGCCGTGGTGCGCGGCGCCACCACCATAATGGACGATGCCAAGCGGCCACTTACGCCCGAGGGTAAGCAGAAAATGCGCGATATCGCCGCCGGGCTGGTTCGCGCGGGAATTGAACCTGATTGGATTGTCTCCAGCCCGCTGGTGCGCGCCGTGGAGACGGCAGAGATTGTGGGAGAGGCGCTCGGTTCCAAGCCTCCCTTGGACTTCTGCGATGCTCTGCGTCCTGGCGGTGACCCGGAAGCGTTGATCACCTTTCTCGCCAAACGCTCCAACCGCCGGCGCGTTCTGGTGGTGGGCCACGAGCCGGATTTGGGTGAACTGGCCGCGCGGCTGATCGGCGCCGGGCGCAATGCCAACATGCCCTTCAAGAAGGGTGGCTGCTGCCTGATCACCTTCAGTGTGTTTCCCCCGAAAGCGCCGGGCCGGCTGGTGTGGTGGCTAACCCCCCGCGTCATGCGGAAACTGGCTTAACTTATCAGTAGTGCCGACCCTCAGAGCTTGCCCTGAGCACCGCGAAGAGGTCGGCATTGCCGCTACTATCACAACCTGCTGACCTGAAGGTCAGCTCTACTTCTCAATGTGTTCCTGGGTGACCTCCTCACCCCGCGCTTCGCGCCACCCTCAACGACGAAAGGTCGAAAATGGCGAATGCCCTCTTTGAAATGGGATTAGCCGCGATGTCAGCCTTGACCGCGGTGTTTGGCTTTGCGGGCAGTTGGAATCCGCCGGCTGCAGATATTCCGCAGGCTGAAATTACCAACGGCGAGCTCCGTGTAAAGCTCTACCTGCCCGATGCCCGCCAAGGATACTATCGCGGGACTCGCTTCGACTGGTCGGGGGTCATTGCCGCCCTCGAGTACAAGGGTCACAACTACTACGGGCCTTGGTATAACCGAATCGATCCACGCGTCCATGACTTCCAGTACGAAGGTGCGGAGATCGTTGCCTCCACATGTTCCGGCATCACAGGTCCCGTGGAAGAGTTCCAAACCAATCACAGCGCCTTGGGATTCGATGAGGCCAAGGTGGGCGGCACTTTCATCAAGATCGGCGTCGGGGTGCTTCGCAAGGACAGTGCGGAATACAGTTACGTAAAGCAGTACGAGATCGTGGACACGGGCAAATGGGCGGTCAAAACGCATGGCGATTCCTTCGAGTTCGCCCAGGAGTTGACCGAGTCAACCACGGGCTATGGTTACATCTATCGCAAGACCGTGCGCCTCGTCGCCGGCAAGCCGGAGATGGTGCTGGAGCACAGTTTAAAGAACACCGGCCGCCGCGCCATCCACAGCAGTGTCTACAACCACAATTTTCTGGTGCTTGACCACCAACCCCCCGGCCCGGATTTTTCCCTCACGCTGCCGTATCAGATTCATTCCCCGCAACCACCCCATAAGGACCTGGCGGCGATTCGCGGAAACCAAGTCGTTTACTTGAAGGCGCTGGCAAATCAGGATGTGGTGAGTACCCCCATGTTGGGGTTCAGTGACAGCCCCAAAGACAACACGATCCGCATTGAGAACCGCCGCGTAGGCGCCGGCATGCTCATCCGCGGAAACCGTCCGCTATCGCATATGAACCTGTGGTCGATTCGAACTGCGCTGGCTGTGGAACCCTTCGTCGCCATGACCATCGAGCCCGGCAATGAATTCACTTGGGAAGTGTCTTACCAGTATTACACGCTCGCGCCGAATCCAAAATGAGCGCAGCCGCGCTACCCGCAAGGTCCAACCGCGGCCGGACTCGAGCGGCCCCGGCGCGAGACGAACATCGGAGGGGCCGGGATTTCGGCGGGGCTAAACAAGGTGCAGAAATACGATTCCCAGTGTCGCGGTATAAGACCGAAGGGCAGGTTTTTGGCGCCCTGAAAGGGCACAAGTCAGTAGCCGGGGGCAACGCCCCCGGAAAGCGCGAGCCAAGTTCCCCGACCCTGAAGGGGTCGCACTGCCCCAGGCCGCGGGACCGAAGACGGAAGTGACGCCATCCGGATTCGACCCCTTCAGGGTCGCAGGTTGTGGCGGGGCGTTTTCCGGGGGCGTTGGCCCCGGCTACTGAATTTATCCCCTACGGGGATAAAGGCAGGGGAGCACTTGCAAGTTTTTCCGCAGCCTGTGAAGCCCCGCCTTTCCGGCAATGGGAAACCGCCGTCGAAGTCCAGGCTAAGCCATTACTTTTCATGAACATCTCGGGGGTGGCGGGAATTGACGCCAATAACTTGCTATCTTTTCTGTAAGATAGCATCCTGGGTGGGAAAGTGCGGGGTTTCCGGCATTTTTGGGGTGGGAATTTTATTTATCCTATTTATTTTCAATAACATCGCAGAGTTTCGAATAGCCGGCTTGTTTTCAAGAACATCTCAGGGTGGGTGACGTTTTGTCGTTCAAGGCTTGTTTGTTTTCAATAACATCTGGGGAGCAATCTTCATTTTTGATACCCTGCTCCCCTCAGTGCCCTTTCGCAACCCGCGTCAGGATGAACGACCATTTTGTCGCCAAGGCCGCAGCCCCAATGACCGACTTTGCGCCCGTCCCCCGCCATGTTCGTCCCTATCCCTTGCCCCGTCCCGAGAGACGAGCCGTCTGGCCACCCTGCCCCAACTTGGGCCTAGACATCTAACCAAAAGTATACTCCTAGGTTATCCATTTGTAAAGCATTATTTTGGGGCGTGTCAAGCCCGGATAGAAATGTCCCCATGCTTACCCAATTAGAAGTGTCCCCTTTTTGAGTTTTGGTTTTCTTGTTCTTGCTCTCTCATGGTTTTTGTTTTTTGTTCCGGTTGCGGTTGGTGCCGAG
>Ga0315282_10011030_pt1 | contig 14064 bp, 14 predicted proteins | sample YL17G07_20_MG_FD_203693 | JGI IMG/M metagenome (GOLD analysis project Ga0315282, IMG submission 203693) | Sediment microbial communities from Yellowstone Lake, YNP, Wyoming, USA - YL17G07_20 | ecosystem: Environmental > Aquatic > Freshwater > Lake > Sediment | place: USA: Wyoming | collected... | reverse complement strand
CGCAAGAAAATATCTTGCGGGTTTTTTTGTTTCAAATAAAAATATTATTTTTCAAATTTCTGAAACTACGCGCTCAACTTCCTCTAGGGTTGTTATGCCTGCTAATACTTTCAAAAGCGCGTCCTGATACATTGTCATGATTCCTTTTTTCTCCATATATTCAACAATATCAGCATGGGACGGAGCTTGGCTAATTAGCTTTTCTAGTTCGTGTTCAACAAGCACTATTTCTAAAACCCCGATTCTGCCTTTATAGCCAATGCCATTGCAAGCATCGCATCCTTTGGCTTTGTAAAAAATAGTTTTATCGAGCGGGGCATGGGTGATATTTTTAAGGGACGTTTTTATTTTTTCTTCGATTTCTTTTGGCGGTTCGTATTTTTTTTTGCAATTTTCGCAGAGACGGCGCACCAGCCTTTGCGCCATGATTAAATTTAAGCTGCCGGCCAGCGCTCCGGGCTCTACCCCTAAATCAATAAAGCGGGGAATAGCGCCTGCCGCATCATTGGTATGCAAGGTAGAAAACACCAAATGTCCGGTTAAAGAAGCATTAAGAGCTGTTTTAGCGGTTTCCGTGTCCCTTATTTCACCCACCAGGATAATGTCAGGGTCTTGGCGGAGAATCGCCCTTAAGCCCGAGGCAAAATCATAGCCAGCTTTTGGCTCAACTTGGGTTTGGGTTATGCCTCTCAGATGATATTCAACCGGATCTTCCAGAGTGATGATTTTTACCTCCGGTTTCATTATTTTCCTGATGAAAGCGTAGAGGGTTGTGGTTTTGCCGGAACCGGTTGGGCCGGTTGTTATAATCAGACCATTGGGCTTTCTAATTTCTTTTTCTAAAAGTTCCAGCGCGTCTTGGCGGAAGCCCAAATCTTCTAAATTCAAGCCGATTGTTTTAGGGTTTAATAATCTCAAAACTATATTTTCGCCATAACTGCCGGGAATAACAGATGTCCTGACTTCAATGTCGGTTTGGGTTAAGCGGATGGTAAAGCGGCCGTCTTGGGCAGAGTCTTTAATATTCAGCTTCATGCCGGATAATAGTTTTAGCCGAGGCAATATTAAGGCGTAGGCGCGGTTTGGCAGCGCAATAACTTCATAGAGCATGCCGTCAATCCGATATTTTAAATGAGTTTCGTTTTCTTTGGGTTCAAGGTGGATGTCTGAAGCGTCTAATTTGAAAGCGCCGCTGATAATTAGTTCCAGTAGTTCTGAAGTTTTTGACGGCGGCGTTTGGAAAATTCTTTCTTTAAGCCCCTCTATGCCCTTAATTTCTTTTTGAAATTCCGAGATGAGCTGGCCGGAGATTTCCACTTGGCCGGCCGGCTTTTCTTTGGACAGAGTCAGTTCGCTATAATGCTTTTTCCCTTCTGTAAAACTAGACTGTGATATTAAAATAATAGAGCAGGCAAAGCCCTTTTTTTGGAGGTCTGATAAAAGATTTTTAGTTTTGGCATCGTTGGGATCTACTGCGGCAAGTTCAATATGCTTGCCTTGTTTTTTAAGAGGAATTAAGTTTGCTTCTTCTGCCTTCTTTTCAGGCACAATTTCCAACGCTTCAGCATCAACCGGCAAGCCGAATAAATCCAAATATGGAAGATGAAGTTTTATGGCCAGGTCTTTTGTTTTTGCTTCTTCTTCGCGGCGGTAAATTTCGCTTAATTTTTCCGAAAGTGTTGGTTTTTGCATTTTTGCGCTTATTCTTTTCTGCTTTTGCTTTCACTTTAAATCAATTGGTTTTAAACGTCAATCTGGATAACTCGGAACCTTACAGATGTATAGATTTTTACGGATTTTACAGATAGTTTTCATCTGTATTATCTGTATTTATCTGTAATTCTGTAAGGTGAGGAAAATTTACAAGCTGTCTCTTAATTGTTATGATTAATTTGCTATGAAAGAAATTATCACCAACAATTTTCGCGATACACAAGCCTTAGGAAAAAATTTTGCCAAAGAGATTTTTAAAAGGGAAAAAAAGAAAAAGTCCGCTGTAATAATTGCGCTTGAAGGCGACTTGGGCGCGGGAAAAACAACTTTTGCTCAAGGCATGGCTGAAGGATTAGGCGTGAAAGAGCAAATCACCAGCCCGACCTTTGTTTTGATTAAAAAATATCCAATTAGATTTCAAGTTTCCCGTCTGCCAAAGCCTGGCACTGGCGGGCAGGCAAGTTTCAAGTTTCAAGATTTTTATCACATTGATTGTTATCGTTTGGATAAACCATGGCAATTGCAAGAATTGGGCTTTGAAGAAATAATCAATAATCCGGAAAATATTGTTGCTATGGAATGGGCGGAAAAAATTAGCGAAATTCTGCCCGAGGATAAAATTACAATAAAATTTGAGTGGGTGGATGAAAATAAGAGGAAAATAATTTTTTAGAAAGAGGAAAAACAACTATTCACTATCTTATACGATCGTGGAATATAATGAATAAGACAATTTTTAGGGAAAGAAAGAAAAATAAACCGAAAGGATGGACAGAAATTAAAATATACGGTATATAAGGAATAGAAATTGGAACATAGTACAAAAATGCGGAAAAGGGGTGTGGGCAATGGCAATGCTGAAAGGAGTATTTGCTTTTCCTCCTCGTCCTTCTATTGGAGAAGTTTTCAGCCTGGCGATTAACGGCGATGAACCGTGGAACAACCCAATGACGATGTTATTCGCCGACGGGTATGATTCTGGGAAATGGAAGTTTGTCGGCGAGTCTCTTCATGGCGTCTATACTTGTTAATTCAAATTGGAGGTAGTGGAAAATTGCTCCAATATTGAAGAAGTGCTGGAAGCTCTTAAAGATCGGGGCGCCCCGCCAGAGGGGCAGTGGAGGATGCCTTTTGCGGAAAAGTATAGGATGCGGGATGTTATAGAGACTCTTGGCGTCCCTGACCCTTCCTGGATTGATGAATACGGGGACGCGCATTTTCCCTGTCTGACGATTCAGCAGTCGCTTTTCCATCGTGCTGATGACATCCGCCGCGGCGGCGAAGGTTGGCTTTGGTTGGTGGAGGTAGTTGATTAACCCGGCGCGCTATTCATAGCGCCTAAATTTTTAATAGCCTCCTCCGACGACGGACGGGGCATTTTTTGTTGGGCGATTTTTGTTTTAGGCGGAAGATGGGGTATAATGGAATTATAGATTACACATTTTCCTCCTCCCCTCATCTGCGGCTGAAAGCCGATTCTACTCCGCAGGAGCGGGGAGGTGCCCGTAAGGGCGGAGGGGTGTTGAAAATTTGAATTGATATATTTTAACAACGCCTTCCCTTAATCCCCTCTTCAACCGAGGAGGGGAGGTCTAAATCTGTATATTTGTAAAAATCGGCAGTCTGTAGCTTTATGAAGAAATTAGTTTTGATTGACGGCAATGCCTTGGTGCATCGCGCCTATCATGCCTTGCCGAAACTGACAACCAAAAAAGGAGAAATTGTTAACGCTGTTTACGGGTTCATTGCGATTTTATTTAAGGTTTTGAATGAATTAAAGCCCGAGTATGTGGCCGCGACTTTTGATTTGGCAGCGCCGACTTTCCGGCACGAGGAATTTGAAGATTATAAAGCAACCAGAATTAAGGCGCCGCAGGAATTATACGACCAATTAGGCCGCGTTAAGGAGGTTTTAAAATCCATGAATATTCCCATTTATGAGAAAGAAGGATATGAAGCAGATGATGTAATTGGCGCCCTAGCCAAACAAGCCAGCGAAAATCCTGAAGAGCAAGTGGAAACAATTATTGTTACCGGCGATTTGGATACCTTGCAATTAGTTGATGATAAGGTTAAAGTTTATACGCTGCGCAAAGGAATAAAAGATACAATTCTATATGATGAAAAAGCAGTAGCCGGACGCTATGGATTAGAGCCCAAGCAAATGGCAGATTTTAAGGGATTGAAAGGAGACCCTTCGGACAATATTCCTGGCGTGCCGGGAATTGGCGACAAAACAGCTGCTTCTCTCTTGCAAGAATATGAAACCCTGGAAAATTTATATGAGAATCTTCCCTTTTTGCCGCAAAAGGTAGGCATGAAATTAGAGGAATACAAGGAGCAGGCTTTTTTCAGCAAATATTTGGCCACAATTAAAACGGATGTGCCAATTGAACTTGATTTGGAAAAATGTCGGCTTCATGATTATGATTATAAGCAAGTTGAGAAATTATTTAATGAGCTGGAATTTTATAGTCTGTTGAACAGGTTGCCGCAGAAAGGGGTATAGTCAAGAAAAAACTCTTTTAAAATCTTGAAAGTATTCAGAACAATCGCAAAAAACAAAGACTTTCTTTTTTCTCTTTTTGTCCTATTATTGCTTATAGGATTTTTGTTTTTGGCAAAAGACAAGGAAAGAACTTTTTTTTTCACTTCCCAAGAGCAAGTTAACCCGGAAGCAGCGGAAGCGCAAAATAAAAATATCAGCCCTCTGAGCGGTTTAGCTTGCGATAGTTTTAACCGGCGGCCGCTTGCTGTGATGCTGTCTGCTGATACCGTTACCCGGCCTTTATCAGGATTATCTGAAGCTGATATGGTTTTTGAAATGCAAGTTGTGCAAAACAGCATCACCAGATTTATGGCTGTTTATGTTTGCAATTCGCCAATAGAAATCGGCAGCATTAGGTCAGCCCGGCATCCTTTCATCGCTCTGGCCATGGGAATCGATGCTATTTATGCCCATTGGGGCGGTTCGCATTTTGCCCTGGATAAGTTGGATGCAAAAATAATGGATAATATTGATGCTTTGAAAAATCCCTTTGATGCGTTTTTCCGCAAAGCAACAATTTATGCGCCGCACAACGGCTTTTCGTCAATGGAAAGGCTGGTTAATAGCGCCAGCAAATTGGGTTATAGCTTGGAAAATAAATTCGAGGGGTACCCGCATTTAGAAAATCCAAAATCAAAAATCCTAAATCCTAAAAATACTATTATAAAAATCGGATATGCTTATCCGTGGAATGTAGGGTGGGATTATGATGCGCAGAATAATTCCTATCTAAGGATGCGGGGCAACAAGCCGGAAATGGATAAAAATAATAGCCAACAGGTTAGAGCTAGTGTTATAGTTGTTATGAGGGCGCAGTCGCGCGAACTGGAAGGCCAGTATAATGATGTTGATATTGAGGGCTCAGGCGATTTGGAAGTTTATCAAAACGGCGAAGAAATAAAAGGAATATGGAAGAAAGACAAGGCAAACCCGGCCAGCAAGTTATATTTTTTAGATTTCAATGGGCAGGAAATAAAGTTTGTTCCCGGCCAGATTTGGGTGGAGATTATTGAGCCGAGGAAAGACGTAAGCTATAACTAATAACTGATAATTAAGGATTAAGAAAAGCAATGATTTTAATTATTAATTATCAGTTATTAATTATTTTTTATGCTTATTTTTCTCTACGGCGAAGATGATTATTCTAGCCGGCAAAAATTGAATGAAATAATAGATAAATATAAGGCCAAGCATCAAACCGGCCTAAATTTCAGATTGATTGATTTTAGAGAAAAAGATGTCGGCAGTCTGAAAGAAGCAACAGCTACTATCTCAATGTTTAAAGAGAAAAAATTGCTGGTTTTAGAAAATACATTTGCTAAAAGTCTTGAATGGCAAAAAGAACTGGCAAACTATTTGAAGAAAAGCGGATTTGAAAAAGATGGAGAAATAGCTTTGGTTTTCTACGAGGGGAAAACCCCTGACAAGCGAGTGGAGCTTTTTAAATTTTTAACAAAAAAACCCAATTTTTCGCAGGAGGCAAAATTTTTTGGAGGGGTTAAGTTGGAAAACTGGATAAAAAAAGAAGTTGAAAAAAAGAAAGGAAAAATTGAGCTTGCGGCGATTAAAAAATTAGCCGTTTTTGCCGGCAGTGATTTATGGCAAATGGCCAATGAGATTGATAAATTAGTTTCTTTTGCCGGCGCGAGGAGCATTAAGCCAGAGGATGTTGAATCCTTGGTTAAGGCGAAAATTGATGCAAATATTTTTAAGACCGTTGATGCCTTGCCGCAGAAAGACAAAAGGAATATTTTAAAGCTTTTGCACCAGCACTTGGAGCAAGGGAAGAATGAAATATATCTATTAACAATGTTTATCCGGCAATTCAGGAATTTATTAATCATTAAAGATTTATTGGAAAAAGGGACTTCCTATTATGAATTGCCCAAGAAAACTGGTTTGCATCCGTTTGTTATCAAAAAAACCTGGGAACAGACAAAAAGCTTCAGCTTGGAAAATTTGAAAAGAATTTATTCCAAACTGCTGGAAGTTGATTTGGCGATCAAAAAAGGAAAAATCGAGCCAGCCGCTGCTTTGGATATTTTCGTCATGAGTATTTAAGATCGCCAATGGGACGCTAATTTTATTATAAATAGTCGCGAATCTAAAAGCCGCCTATTATGGGCGGCCTTTTTTATACGATAATTTAAGCAGTTGTTTTATTGACCATCAAAGTCAATCTTGATTTCCGGCGGGAGGCATTGTTTTCTTTGATAAGCCCGTGTTTGGCTGCTTTGTCTAGGGCTTTATAGATTTGCGGCAGGAGTTTTTTCGCTTCATCAGTTTTCTTTTCGGCAACTAAATTTTTGAACTGCTTGATCGGGTCTTTCATTTTTTGCTTGTACGACGAATTAAGCAACTTTCTTTTTTTGCTTTGCCTTAAGGCTTTTTTTGCTTGTTTTAGATTTGGCATAAAAATACACTAACGAAACCAACATTCACTAATTGAACTAATTCGTTTCTTTCGTAAATATTAGTTGGTTTAGTGTTTAATCATATTAGCAGGCATTTCGCGGTTTAGCAAGCCCGGTAGTGAAATTTCGGCTAAAAAATAACAGCGAAGCCGGTCGAAATTCTACTACCGGGCAAGAGTATAGAATAAAAAATGGAGCGTAGCCGCTCCATGTGGTTATATTTTCTTTAAAATGCCGTTTTTATGAAGGAAGAAGGTATCCTGTTGGATTTTGGCGAAAGCATCATTAATCATAAAAGTTAATTCTTGAGGTACATCGTCGCTGATGACTATAAACCGTGGTTTATTTTTCTGTTTTTCCACCAGGTCTTTCACATAAGATGGGTATTGTTGGCGTTTTAAGGAGGCAATTGATTGAAGCCACGTATCTGTGGCGTCTAGGGATTTTACCGCCTTGGATTCTTCTGGCGATAAGCCCTCACAGCAAGTGTATCGGCTTGTAATGACCAATGCGTCCATCGCAACCCCTTTTTTGATTTTTGTTTATAATTACACAGAACAAGGCAATAAGTCAATATTTCATTGAAAAAAACAGCAAATTAAACTATGCTTAGGGTATGGAAAATGAATACTCTTCGACAAGCTCAGGGAATAATAAAAAGCGTTGGAACGCTTTTATTATTGAAAACAAGGGGTTGTTTTTGCAGTCTTGGGAATGGGGGGAATTTCAGAAATCCCTGGGCAGGAAGATTTGGCGGTTAAGGGATGGTGAAAATTGGGCGGCGCTAATTATTCGCTATGATTTGCCAATGGGCAAGAATTATTTATATTGCCCCGCTGGACCATTATTAAATGAAAAAGGAAAAATCAAAAATGAAAAACTACAAGTTAAAATTCAAAAGTTTTTGGACGAAACTAAAAGAATAGCAAAAAACGAAAAATCTATATTTTTAAAAATTGAGCCGTTTGCAGAAATCAATCTAAAGGAGGACTGTCCTCCTTCTGGAGGACAGTCCTCTAAATGTTGGATAGATTCGGGCTTTCAAAAATCCGATGGCGGACAGAGGATTTTGGAAACTTTAGTGTTGGATTTGGAAAAATCTGAAGAACAGCTTTTGGCGGGGATGAAGCAGAAAACAAGGTATAATATCCGGCTGGCAGAAAAACATGGGGTGATAATTAGGATTTCAGATAATCCAGAAAAGGATTTTGAGGGTTTCTGGAAATTGGCTAGTGAAACAAGCGATAGAGATGATTTCCGTCTGCACCCAAAAGGATATTATTTGAAACAGCTTTCTTTTTGTCATCCTAAACAAAGCGAAGGATCTCACACAAAAGATTCTTCGCCTGCGGCTCAGAATGACAATTTGTGTGTCAAGCTATTTCTAGCTGTATACCAAGATAAAGTTATAGCCGCCAACATTGTTGTGTTTTTTGGGGATAGGGCGATTTATTTGCACGGCGCTTCGTCTAATGAATCCCGCAATCTGATGGCGCCGTATTTGCTGCAATGGGAGCAAATCAAAGAAGCAAAAAAGCGCGGCTGCGGAATTTATGATTTTTGGGGAATTGATGAAGTTAAATGGCCGGGAGTGACAAGATTCAAAAAAGGATTTGGCGGAAATGAGATTGATTATATCGGCACGTATGATTATGTTTTTGATAAAGTTTGGTATAAATTGTATGAATTGGCGAAAAGAATTTATTAAAACTTAATCTACTTTTTTGGCAGCAAAAAAGTAGCAAAAAACTGCCGCCGGCGATAAAATTGGAAAATTTTGTAAACAAAATTCTTCCTGCTTGTGCAGAAAGATAAAATGCGGCTCGCTTTGCTAGATTTGCGATGTTTCGCTGCTGTGAAACCGCAAATCCTTAACGCCCCTCTCGCCTGCATTTTATTGCCAAATTTTTCGCATGGCGGAAATTAATTTTAGAAATTAGAAGTCATAAGTTATGAAAAGATTTATTCAAAAACTTATCCCTTCATTTCTGATGAGTTGGTATCATCTTGGTTTAGCTTTTCTCGGCGCGCTGTTTTATGGCTTTCCGTCAAGTAAATTAATTGTTATCGGCGTGACTGGGACCAAAGGAAAAACTTCAACTTGCAATTTAATTGCTGAGGTTTTGAATCAGTGCGGATTTAAGACCGGCATGGCAACAACGGTTAATTTCAGAATTGGTGATAAGGAGTGGGTGAACGAAACCAAACAGACAATGCTGGGCAGGTTTAAACTGCAGAAGCTATTGAAGCGGATGGTAAAAGAAAGGTGCAAATATGCTGTTGTTGAAACTTCTTCTGAGGGCATACTTCAGCACCGGCACAGATTTATTGATTATAAAATAGCTGTTTTTACCAATCTTTCGCCCGAGCATATTGAGCGGCACAAAGGATTTGAAAACTACCGCGCGGCTAAAGTAAAGCTGTTTAAAAAAATAGCCCAGGGCAAGGATGAGATTGCCATAATTAATTTGGACGACGAGAATGCCGAACATTTTTTAGAGGTGCCTGTTAAGGAAAAATACGGTTATTGCATTGATTGTGATAGTTTCGGATATCGCTCTGCGATGCTTAAAAATAAATTCAGGATTACTGACGTGGAATTGTCCGTACAAGGCGCAAAATTCAAATTCAATGGTGAAATGTTTGAAACAAGACTATTGGGAGAGGGAAATATTTATAACGCAGGAGCCGCGATTTGCGTTGCCCTGTCGCAGGGAATTAACGTAGATAAAATTAAAAAAGCGCTGGTTGGGGCAAAGCCGATTTCAGGCAGGATGGAGGTTATTGATGCCGGGCAGAATTTTACAGCCATAGTTGATTATTCGTATGAGCCGAAAAGCTTGGCCAGCGCTTTGAAAGCGATAAAAATTTTTAATCCGCAGAAAATATTTGTTGTTGTTGGCGCGACTGGCGGAGGCCGGGATAAATGGCGCCGGCCGGTTATGGGAGAAATTGCCGACAAATATGCTGATATTGTTATTGTTACAACCGACGACCCTTATGATGAAAAGCCTAAAGATATAAGCGATGCCGTCTTATCAGGCGTGCTCAGAAATAAAAATCGCGCGTTAAAAGAAAATGTTTTTGAAATTATTGACCGTAGGCAGGCGATTAAAAAAGCAATTGAAATGGCAGAGCCGGGCGATGCGATTCTTTTTGCCGGCAAAGGCGGGGAAAGATGGATGAATTTGGCGAAAGGCAAAAAGATTCCTTGGGATGAGAGCGAGATTGTCAGGGAGGAGATAAAAAATCATGAAATATAAAATTCTTGAACATCCCTCAGAGCTAAAAATTATTGTTTATGGAAAAACATTGGAAGAATTATTTTCTAATGCGGTTTTGGCGATGGGTGAAATAATGGCAAGGGAATTAGGAACTGGGAAATGGGAATTAGGAATGAAAGAGAAAATCAAAATCAAATCGGCTGATCTGAATTCTTTATTGGTGGATTTTTTGAGCGAAATTTTAGCAAAATCGCAAATCAATAAGAAAGTTTATAGGGTTGCAAAAATTAAAATAGATTGTCATCCTGAACTTGTTTCAGGATCTCATAGGTATACAGATAGCAGAAATAATGAGATGCCGGATCAAGTCCGGCATGACGATAAGGACGAAAGTTATTTTTTAGAATCAGAATTGTTCGGCTATTCAGTAACCCATTTTGATGAAGATATTAAGGCTGTTACTTATGAGGATTTAGATATCAAACAGGTTGACGGCATTTGGCAAACAATGGTAGTATTTGATATCTGAAAATAAAGTATTTTTTAAAATTTATATAAAAGGAGCAGGGTAATGAGAGGGTGGCATTTAATTGTGGCGGCCGCATTTTTCGAAGGGACATACGCGCTTTTTCAGAAGCTGGCAGGGCCTTTAATTAACGCGTTTCTGGGCGCTATGATTGCCGAGGTCACAGCAGGGCTTGTCGCATTAATTTTTATAGCCGGAAATGGCATTGGTAATTTGAATTACGGCGTGCGAGGCATTGTATTTGCAGCCCTAATAGGCGTTTCTGCTTTCGGAATTGATGCCTGTGCGCTTTCTGCGTTTGATAAAGGCATCAAGCTTTCTGTCGGTGGCCCTTTAATTATTGCCGGCGGCACGGCATTAATGATTTTGATAAGCTGTTTTATCCCCGGTGAGAATATTTCTCGACGTATAGTGCTCGGTGCGTCTGTTATAATTATCGGGTGCTTAATAATGATGGAGTGGTAAAAATTTACGGTCTTTCTTAGAGACCGTTTTTTAATTCAAATTTTTTATCAGTGATGTTATGATGAAATATATGATTAGCAAAAATAACTTACGTAAAATCAACGATTATCTTTGGCCCCGAATAGCAAATTAAAATTTGCTACGGGGTAAAGAAATTCCTATGTTGACCAAGAAAGATATTGTCAAAATAAATGAATATTTATGGGAAGTGCCTAAGTCATTCAGGAGCGATATGAAAGTGCCGGCGAGGATTTATGCCAGCGAAAAAATGCTGGATAAGATTTTTGAAGATAGGAGCTTGGAGCAACTGGTTAATTTGGCAACATTGCCCGGCGTAGAAAAACAAGTAATGGCTATGCCGGATGTTCATGAGGGCTATGGGTCGCCAATTGGCGGGGTTTTTGCCACGCGCGTAGAGGACGGGATAATTTCTCCGGGCGCGGTTGGCTATGATGAAAATTGCGGAGTGAGATTTCTTTATTCAAATTTTTGCCATGATGAAATTAAAGATAAACTGGAGGCATTAGCAACAGAAATTCAAAGAACAGTGCCCTCGGGTTTAGGCAGGGGCCACAGAGCAAAATTGAGCAGTGGGCAATTAGATCAAATTTTAGCAGGCGGAGCGCAGGCAATTGTTAATGGCGGCTATGGAGAAAAAAGTGATCTTGAAAATTGCGAAGCCAATGGCAGGTTGGAATGGGCGGATATATCTTGCGTTTCTGAAACAGCTAAAAACCGCGGCCGGGACCAAGTTGGAACATTGGGTTCAGGCAACCATTTTTTAGAGATCCAAAAAGTAGATAAAATTTTTTCCGCCGAAGGCGGGGATAAAAATGCTGCTGAAGTTTTTGGGCTGTTTGAAAATCAGGTTGTTGTTATGATTCATACCGGAAGCCGCGGCCTCGGCCATCAGATCGCCACTGATTATATCCGGTTGATGGTTCAAGTTATGCCTAAGTATAAAATTATTTTGCCGGACAGGGAATTGGCTTGCGCGCCTTTTAAATCGCCAGAAGGCCAGAGATTTTTTAAAGCTATGGCCTGCGGCGCCAATTTTGCTTGGGCTAATCGGCAAATGATAACTTATTATATTAGGCAGGCGTGGAAGAAAATATTAGGCAGCGATAAATTAGATGTTCTTTATGATGTGGCGCATAATATTGCCAAACTAGAACCGCGGAACTACGCAGAACAATACGCAGAACCACGCGGAAAAAATCAAGACATGCTTATTGTCCATAGAAAAGGAGCTACGCGAGCTTTTCCGCCGGGCCATCCCGAAGTGCCGGAAAAATATCGGACAATTGGCCAGCCGGTTATTATACCTGGCTCCATGGGGACAGCTTCTTATATTTTGCACGGCACGAAAGAAGGAAAAGAGAGTTTTTATTCCGCTTGCCACGGCGCCGGCCGGAGAATGTCGCGCCATCAGGCAATAAAATCATTTGGCGGGGAAAATATTATTAAAAACTTGGAAGAAAAAGGCATTATTGTGAAATCTTATTCTATGCGCGGCATAGCAGAAGAAGCTCCGCTAGCGTATAAGGATATTGATGACGTTGTTGAAGTTGTCCATCAAGCTGGCTTGTCTAAAAAAGTTGCGCGGCTAGTGCCGCTGGCCGTGATAAAAGGCGAATAAAATAAAATTTTAATTTCTAATTAAAATTTGTGCGATGATTTGAGAAATTCGCCTACGTCCCGTGATACGGGACTTCGGCGGATGCCCCAATTTGTTGCTAAAAGAACGCTTTGCGTTCGTATGAAAAAATTTCATACAGCAAAGATTTAGACAAATTGGGGCAAAAAAAGCCCCGACAAAAGGGGCTACGAGTCGTCACGGCGAGGCGCTACTGCGCGGCGCGTACGGCATCACAATAAGGATTTTTGAGTGGCTGCCGCGAAAAGCGGAGTCGCGTAATAGCAGAGAATTTCTCTCGTCGATTTATTTATAAGATAAGGGGAAAATATGTTTTTATCAAGTATGAAAAAATATTCTTCCAAAAAATGCATAAAAGGAAAGACAGCTTTTCGCACGCCGAGCGAATTTCGCCAAAACCGCTACGAAAAACGAAAAAATACGAATATACGAAAAAAGAAAGGAATGCTATAATAATTTTATCTTATACAAATATTCGGATCATTCGGATGTCATCAATCCTACGGAGATTTTCGTTTGGCGAAAAAGCCGGATAATTTGAATCGCTATTTTATGAAACTGCATTTCTGCGGCGGCGCTAAATCTGTGACTGGCGCCAATTATTTATTAGAAGTTGACAATCCTTCGGCTCCGCTCAGGACAAGGAAAATTTTGGTTGATTGCGGGATGTTCCAAGGATTGCCGGAGGTGGAGAAAAAAAATAAAAAAGATTTCCCTTATAACCCCAAGGAGATAGATTTTGTTTTGATTACCCATTCCCATTTAGACCACGTTGGCCGTTTGCCCAAATTAATCAAAGAAGGCTATTCGGGGCCTATTTTTGCCACTGGCCCGACTGTGGATTTTACCAGATTGATACTTGAGGACGCGGAGCATATTTTGGAAGAAAAGGCCAGGAAGGAAGGCATAATGCCTTTGTCTGATGAAGGCGAAATAGACAGGATAATGGATGATTTTAAAAAGGTTGAATATGATTCTCCTTTTGAACTGGCGCAAGGGATAAAAGTTTGCTTCAAAGAAGCAGGCCATATTTTGGGTTCAGCGGTTATAGAAATAGAGGTTTCCGGCCAAGGCGGATCCCTGCCCGACAGTGCCAGTCAGCGGCAGGCAGGCGCCTCGGGCGGAGGAGAAAACGGGAAGAAAAAGAAGATAGTTTTTTCCGGCGATTTAGGATATCATCCTGCTCCTTTTTTGCGCCAGCCAACACATCTTGAAGATGTTGATTATTTGGTTGTTGAATCAACTTATGGCGATAAAAGGCATGAATCTTTGAAACATTGCGCCAAGGTTATAGAAAACACAATTGAGGACGTGGCTGAGCGAAAAAGCGTTTTGCTTATTCCTAGTTTTGCCATGGAAAGGACCCAGCGCCTCTTATATCATTTGAATGATTTAATAGAAAGGAAGAAAGTGCCGCAAATGCCAGTTTTTATAGACAGCCCTTTGGCTTTGAAAATAACCGAAGTTTATAAAAGGTATTCCCAATATTATGATAAAGCAACAAGGGCATTGATGGA